>Ga0207646_10002624_pt1 | contig 21118 bp, 15 predicted proteins | sample KBSK5502metaG_FD_184343 | JGI IMG/M metagenome (GOLD analysis project Ga0207646, IMG submission 184343) | Corn, switchgrass and miscanthus rhizosphere microbial communities from Kellogg Biological Station, Michigan, USA - KBS K5-50-2 metaG... | ecosystem: Host-associated > Plants > Roots >... | reverse complement strand
GCGAAGCGAGCACGGCGGGTGGGGAGTATCCGGGTTGCACTCGCCTCCCCACCGTGTGGGGAGGTCGGCCTGCTCGCGAAGCGAGCACGGCGGGTGGGGAGTATCCGGGTTGCACTCGCCTCCCCACTGTGTGGGGAGGTCGGCCTGCTCGCGAAGCGAGCACGGCGGGCGGGGAGTATCCGGGTTGCACTCGCCTCCCCACCCCGTGGGGAGGTCGGCCCCGCGCGCAGCGCGCGGCCGGGTGGGGAGTTGCACGCTAGCTTGACGGTCAATCGCGAACAACTGATGGAGAAGGTCGTCGCCTTGACGAAGCGCCGCGGCTTCATCTTCCCCTCGAGCGAGATCTACGGCGGGGTGTCGGGCTTCTACGACTACGGGCCGTACGGGGTCGCGATGAAGCGGGCGATCCGCGACCTGTGGTGGCGTCACATGGTAGAGCTGCGCGACGACGTGGTCGGCCTGGAGTCGACACTGATCATGCCGTCGGCGGTCTGGGCCGCCTCGGGCCACCTGACCAACTTCGTCGACCCTCTGCGCCAGTGCCTCGGCACGTGCAAGAAGCGCTGGCGTGCGGACCACGTGAAAGGCGACACGTGTCCCGAGTGCGGAGGCCCGCTCGACGAGCCGCGCATGTTTAACCTCATGTTCAGGACCTACGTGGGTCCGATGGAAGACACGTCGTCGGAGGTCTACCTGCGGCCGGAGACGGCGCAGGGCATGTTCGTCGACTTCAAGAACGTGATCAACTCGACGCGGGTGCGGGTGCCGTTCGGAATCGCGCAGCAGGGAAAGGCGTTCCGGAACGAGATCACCCCCGGCAATTTCGTCTTCCGCGTCCGGGAGTTCGAGCTGATGGAGATGGAGTATTTCGTCAAGCCGAACGAGGACGACGAGTGGTTCAACTACTGGCGCGCGGAGCGTTGGCGGTGGTACGTGGAGGAGCTCGGCCTCACGGCTGACCGGCTGCGCTACTACGACCACCCCAAGGAATCGCTGTCGCACTACTCGAAGCAGACGACCGACATCGAGTACGACTTCCCATTCGGATGGGGCGAGCTCGAGGGGGTGGCCGACCGGACCGACTACGACCTCCGCGTCCATCAGGAGCACTCGAAGATCGACCTGACGTATCTGGATCCGGAGACGAACGAGCGCTACCTGCCCTGGGTGATAGAGCCGGCGGTGAGCGTGGAGCGGATCTTCATCACGCTGCTGATCGACGCCTACGACGAAGATGTCGTCAACGACGAACCGCGAACACTCCTGCGACTGCACCCGAACGTGGCGCCGGTCCAGGTGGCGGTGGTGCCGCTGTCGAAGAAGGAAGACCTGATCAGGGTCGCGCGGGACGTGCAGTCACAGCTGCAGGGACAGTTCCGGGTCGAGTACGACCAGACCGGCGGCCACATCGGCCGGCGCTACCGGCGCCAGGACGAGATCGGCACCCCGTTCTGCATCACTGTCGACTTCGACACCCTGAACGACAAGGCGGTGACAATCCGCCACCGGGACTCCACCAAACAAGAACGAGTCGCGATCGCCGAGCTCATATTGACGCTGACCAGGCATATCGACTGACTGCATCTCTGATTAACTGACTGGACGGTGAGCCGTCGCATTGCAAGACCTGCCTCCGGGCCCCAGGCGGGCGTCTGGATCGAACCACTACCTTGGCTTGGAACCACCTGGTACGAACGCGGTCCTGCTTACTGGTTGCGGAGAGTCGGAGCGTCACTCGTGATGCTTTTCGCCGTCGCAATCGTCCTGCCTCTCGCGTACGCGGTGTTGGCAGGTTTGTAGTCATTCAGCCCGGTCGCCTTGGTGGTTGCCCTGGCTGTCATCGTGTCCACCGGCGTCTGGACCGCGGTGTGGATGTGGCGCCACTGGTGGGTAGACGTGCCGCCACTTTCGCGTCGGGCCATCGGCACCGCCGCCCGCGGAGGAGCCGGGGTTGGAGTGCTGGCGCGAGCCGGCGTCGCCATTGGCGCTGTCGGGCTGGCGATCGGGGCAGCGCTCTTGCTGGCCCCTGTGATCGTGTTGCTCGTGATCTCGTTCTTCCCGGAGTTGCCACCAGAACGAAGAGCCCGCCGCAGCCTGGAGCACATACGGGAGAGCTAATCTCTCATCCCATGCCGATGACCGAAGACGGCGTCCGCTACGAAGACGGCGAGCTCAAGCTCGGCGATGGCCGAACCCTCGCCTGGCGGTGGTGGGGCGAACCGGGCGGGATCCCGGTCTTGCGGCTGCAAGGAACCCCCGGATGCAGGCTCTACCGGCACCCGGATCCCGCCGTGCAGCGCGATCTCGGCGTGCGTTACCTGCTCGCCGACCGACCCGGCTACGGTGGCTCGACCCGCCTACCAGGTCGAGGGATCGCGGAAATCGGGGACGATCTCGCCGCACTCCTCGAACATCACAAGCTCGATCGCGTCCCTGTCATGGGCACGAGCGGCGGCGGCCCTCACGCCCTGGCCGTGGCGGCGAAGCATCCGGAGCGAATCGCCGCCGTCACGGTGATCGTAGGCTCGTCTCCGCTCGAGCCTGACGAGGTGAGCAAGTTGGTCGGCGTGAACGCGGCAGGCTACGCCGCTGCCGAGCGCGGATGGGAACCGCTGCACGAGCTGCTTTCGCAGGTACGCGTGCGCCTTCTCGGGGATGAAGGCATGGCCGGCGTGCTCTCAGACGCGCCACCCGAGGACCGCGCGATCATGCAGAACCCGACCTGGCAGAAGATCTCGCGCGAGGGCATGGCCGAAGCTCTGAAGCAGGGCGCAGAGGGGTGGGCCGACGAGTCGATGGCGCTGCACAACGGTTGGGACTTCAACCTCGAAACGATCCGCGCCACGGTCACGTGGTGGGCTGGCGACGACGACAAGAACGTGCCTCTATCGGCCGCCAAGCGGGCGGCTGCCCGCTTGCCAAAGGTGGATCTCAGGGTCTTCCACGACGAGGGCCATTTCGCCTCGCTTACACACGAGACCGAAATCGTGAAGGACCTGCTCAGCCGCTCGGCTTAGTCAGCAGAAATTCGATTTCGTCCTTCAATTCGCGCAACCGGCGACGAAACTGGTCGAGGCGTCCGTGAGCTGCTGAGTCCGGGCGGTATTCGAACTTGACGTGGCCGTAACCGTCCTCCCGCGCAATGTCACGGAGCTTTTCGGAAGGGACCAGCAAGCAGTCGTCGAGGAAGCGACCCTCGTCTCGCTGCCATGCCAGGACCACGAAGTAGGTGGACGGGGCTGTCTGCAGACTGGATGCTCGCGCGGTGACAGTTGCGGCTGAGTGCGCTGCGTCTATACCAACTGTCTTGATCTGCAGCCCGATTACCGCACGACTCGTCTGATGGAGTGCGAGTAGCTCTGCGGTTTCCGAGTCCGGGAATGGCCGGAACAGGTTCAAGTCGTCAGATTCGGCCAGCCTCCTGGTCACCTCTGACTCGCCGAGGAATCCCAAATCGCTTCGCCACGTCGGTCTTGGACCGACTTCAGGCACGAACTCGAGCGCAGGCGGTGTGACGCCCAACCGCTCAATCAGCCGCTCGGTTGGAACCAGATACGGGAACCATCGACTGTCGGATCGGGGCCGCATCCCAAAGCTCATTGCGTAGATCGGTCGACCATCCGCGGTCGTTGCATCAGCCAGGCGCTTGAACTCTTTGGCGAGAACTACGAGCATCGTCGGACCGAGTCCGCCGTCGACGAGCAGTCCGGACACGACCAAAGTGCTGTCATCGGCCAGGCTCTCTGCCCAGACAACCAGTTCCACCTCACCGCCGACAAGGCTCGACCGGCCCTTGGCCTGCACCATCAGATACGCGCCGTCCGACAACCGGTGGACTATCGCGTCGACGCCACGGTCGGCCATCGGCAAGAACACATGAAGCCCGCCGCGTGACTGCTCTGTCAGCAGAGCCCACAGCCGAAACTCGAACACCTGCCCGGACGCGCTCGTCTCGCTTCGTGTCCAAGGCCCGGCCACGGGGCCGAGCTTAGCGCCGCTTAGGAGATCGTCGCCTCGATCGACGCTTGGTGGGCCTTCATATGGCCGATCAGCACCCGCTCGATGCGCTGCTGAACAGTCATGACTCCTGTCGGCAACTGCCGTTCCTTGTCGAGCATGTGGTCCGGGATCGCCCGGACCTCGTCGGTGATTCGATGCAGGTTGTGCTGGAGCAGGCTCAGCACCTCGGCTTTGGTCGCGGCGGCATGCTCGACCGCGTGCTTTGCATTGATGATCTTGAAGTCGACGGGTGGCGTCGGCCCGTCTTCGATGATGGCCCGAATCCGGCCCATGATCCAGGGCTGCGTCGACGCCACGTGATGTGCGATCACGCCAACCGGCCGAGACTCGTCCTCGTCGTTCTGGCGCAGCTCAGGAGTGTTCACTCCTTTGATCCGCCACTGCTCGTCCCTGAGGGACTCGACGAGGTTGATGAAGCTCTGCTGCGCGGCCTCGAACTGGTCCGCCAGGCCTGCCGAACGGGACGTTTTGGTGTCAGCCACGAATCAAAAGTTATCAGCCCTGTTAAGGCTATTGACACCCCATTTGAACCCGGTACGCTGGTGCAAACATGCGTTCGAGCACCGCGCAACAGTTGATTTCCGAACTCGAGACTGAAGACTTCGAGTCGTTCACAGACACCGCCCTCGGCGAGGACATCGTCGACCTGCGAACGACGATCGATCGCCTGGAGTTCCAGTGCTCGCGTCGCCTCGATCTCTTTGCCCGGCGCCATGGCTACGAGTCGTTCGGATTCGTCACCCTCATCTCCTGGCTGCGCCGCGCCTGCCGGCTGCTGCCCGGCGCCGCCTCGCAGCGCGCGGAGGTGGCTCGCAACCTCCCCTCACTCCCTGACATCAGCAACGCGCTGGCGGCGGGAGAGATTGGATTCCACCACGCGGCTGTCATCGCCCACTCGGTCAGCGAGGTCGGCGTGGAGGCGATCGCGCGCCAGGAGCCGACACTCCTCGAAGCTGCGCACAACCTCGATCCGAAGCGCCTCAGCTATGTCACCCGCACCATTCGCTACTGCGAAGACGCCGATGGTGCGCTCGCAGCCGACAACGAGAACTACGACCGCCGCTATCTACATATCAGCCAGACCTTGGACGGCATATTCGTGATCGACGGCCAGCTCGACGCTGAGGGCGGCGCCATCGTGCGCACCGCAATCGGCGCTTGCGAACACCCTTTCCACCACGATGACCAGACAACCGGCAGCCAGCGCCGCGCGGACGCGTTGGTCGAGCTCTGCCGCCAGCGCCTCGACGCCGGCACCCTCCCCGAGGCGGGCGGCCAGAAGCCCCATCTCACTGTCACCGCGTCCATAGAAACCTTGACCAAGATGCCTGGCGCTCCAGCCGGCGCGATCGAGTGGTCTCAGCCCATCAACGCCGAGGTGGTCCGGCGCATCGCCTGCGACTGCGCCATGACCCGCGTCCTCTTGGACGGCAGGTCGGAGCCGATCAACGTCGGTCGGTGCACCCGTACGTTCCCGCCGGCGATGATGCGCGCGCTCGCGGTTCGCGACAAGCACTGCCGTTTTCCCGGCTGCGACCGCCCACCTGCTTGGTGTGACGGCCATCACCTCATCCACTGGATCGATGGCGGTGAAACCAGCGTCGCCAACGGATGCCTTTTGTGCAGGCGCCATCATCGATTCGTCCACGAGCTAGGCTGGGAGCTGAGGTGGGGCGCGGCAGGTGAGATCATCGCGATCAAGCCATGGTGGCTGCGTAGCGACTCAGGCCATCTGGCTGGAGTTGCACCACCGCTGGCGTCTTAGGGAATAGGAGGGTGGTCCATGGCAACCACGGTCGCGAAACCCGATCAGCAATCCCGCGCAGGGGTCGCACCACGGCCCTTCCTTCCCAAGGAGCTCCTCAACCAGGTCGTCATCCAGGGGCTGGCCGTCGCGCCCGACGGCGAAACCGTCGCTTACGTCCGCCGCACCGTCGAAGACAACAAGTACGCCCGCCGACTGTGGCGCGTCCCATTCGAAGGCGGCCGGCCTGAGCAGCTCACGTCGGCGAAGAGCAACGACACCCGACCCCGCTTTTCGCCCGACGGCCGCACTCTCCTTTTCATCTCCGACCGATCTGGCAAACCCCAGGTCTGGGTGATGCCCCTCAACGGGGGCGAGCCCCGCCGGCTCACCGACCTTCCCAATGGCGCCGGCGGCGCCGAGTGGTCGCCCGACGGCAAGCGCGTGCTGCTCCTGGCCGGCAGCGGCGAGAAGCGTTTTCTCGTCGGCAAGCCCGACGACCCGATCGCCCGGCAAATCCGCGACTACACCTGGAAGATCGACGGCGGCGGCTACCGTGACGAATTCACCAGCGTCTGGATCGTCGAGGTCGAAGGCGGCAAGCCGGCTCGCCTCACGGCTCCGACATACGACGTCGGTGGTGCTTGCTGGTCCCCTGACGGAAAGCACATCGCGTTCATCGCCGACCTGCGCAAAGAGGCCGCGCTGATGGACTTTTCGCAGCTCTGGAGTCTCCCCTCGCGCCCAAGCAAGGACGAACCGACGCAAATCGCCGCGGTCGCCGGGGCGGTTTTCAACGCCGCCTGGGCGCCGGCCCGGCAGGTTGCCCTTCTCGGCACCGGCGAGCCCCAATCACCGGGCTGGTCCAACGTGAACCTCTACCTGACAGACGGCAAGACTTCCCGGCAGCTCGCCGCCGGCCGCGACCTTGACATCTGGAACACCACCTACGGCGACTTCGAAGACAACGAGCAGTTCTTTCCGCCTCCTATCTGCTGGCTTGACGAGCAGCATGTCGCGGCGTTGGTGGCGCATCGCGGCTCGAGCCACCCGTATTCATTCGGCGCCGACGGCACTGTGACCGCGCTCGCGAAGGAAGACGTCGTCTGCAACGCGATCGCTACCGGAGGCGGCCGCGTCGCGGTCGTCGCCTCAGGCGACGGGCCCGCGGACGTGTGTGCTGTTGAGAATGGCAAGCTCCGCCGGCTGTCCGACGACGGCAGCAAATGGTTTGGTCCGTTCCACCGGCGCGTGGAACGACTCGAGATCCCACATCCCGACGGACACACCATCGACGCCTGGCTGCTGCGCGCCCACGGCGACGCGGACAAAGCTCCACTGGTCGTCGCCGTGCACGGCGGCCCCAATCTTTCTTATGGGCCCACGCCCTGGCTGGAGATGTCAGCGCTGGGCGGCGCCGGATTTCACGTCCTGTGGTCCAATCCCAGGGGCTCAACCGGCTACGGCGAAGCGTACGCGCGCGCCGTCGCCGGCCGGTGGGGCGACCAAGACGCAGGCGATGTCCTGCGGGTCGCCGAATGGGCGGCCGAGGAAGGGCTCACCGACCGCGATCGCCGTGGGGTCTTCGGGCTCTCGTACGGCGGGTTCATGACCAACTGGCTCCTCGGCCACCATCCGGGGGTGTTCAAGGCCGCGGTCAGCGAGAACCCGGTCACCGACATGCTCGCCCAGTACGCGAGCTCCGACGGCGGCATCCAGATCGGCACCGGCGCCGTCGGCGCCGACCAGCCATGGGATCACCTGGCCGAGTACCTCGAGCGATCGCCCTACACCAGGATCCATCTCAACGAGGCTCCGCTCCTCCTCCTCCAGGCCGAGCAGGACCTCCGATGTCCGCCAGGTCAGAGCGAGATGGTGTTCACGATCCTGCGGTCACTTGGCCGGGAGGTCGAGATGGTCAGGTATCCGGACGAGTCGCACGTGATGCTCATGATCGGCCGGCCAGATCGCCGGGTCGACAGGATCGAGCGCATCGTGGGTTGGTTCCAGAAGCACATCGGTACGTAAACGAGAGGGCCGGCGCGGAGCTCGCGCCGGCCCGATTCGAGTAACCGATCACGCTCCAAAACAGAGCGGGTTTGGCGATCCCTGGATGTCGGAAACCACATTGCCCTGGTCCACATTGGCCTGTTCAGTCGGCGACGGGGTGATCGTCAGCCCCGGCATGGTGAGCGAGACCGACGCAGTCGTTCGAGCTGACACGACGCTCAGGTGATTCTCGATGCTCAAACCGCCGCAACTTGACCGGTCGTCGCTCGTGTTCGTCGCGGTCGTTCCGTTGCCGGACCAGCTCGCGACCACGGTCAGCGGCAGTGGGATCCCTCCGCCCGGAGGCGGGCCACCCTTGCCGGAGGCCACTCCAGCGAGGGCGACAGGAAAACCTGGGCAGCGAGTTGCAGGGTCGGTGATCGTAATGTTCACGCTCGCGCTCTGCACATCGCTCCCGACGACAAATGCCGAATCGGGGATGACGAAGCAGTCGAAGCCGAATGCGGCGCCTTTGAACTGCACCACGAGTATGGTCGCGTGCTGCATGATCGAAGTTCCGCCCGAGTTTTGTGTCGGCCTGAACACGAACTCGTTGCGGTCGACGCTCAGCTCGACGAAAGTGGGACTGGTTCGATCCGGAAACCACAAGCCGCTAGCGTCAGCGAACTCAGTCGAAAAGTGGCCAGGCCCGAGAAAACCCGCTGCGAACGCCGCGCTGCTGGTGATCGCGCTGACGATCAGCGCGCCAATCATCGTAACCAACAACCTGTGTGCTCGCGTCATTTGACGATGCCTCCATGAGTGATCCGGTCGTAGGTGAAACCTAGGCCGGGGAGGCGGGGGTGTCGTCAGTAGGTCTACTGAAAGTTAGAGAGGCCCTGCGGGTCGGAGGGCCGGCGATCGCGGCCGCGAGGACCGCAGCCCACGCCGGCAGCCAGGGCCACGCGTGCGAGATGTCTACGGCCGTGACAATCGGGATAAGCACGGCCGACACGATCGAAGGCATACGTGCTCGCAGCTTTGCTGATAAGGCCGGGCCCAGGGTCAGGATCATCACAGCTCCTACGACCAGCGAGCCCGTCATGCCCCACCTTGACGCGTACGTGATCTCCCAGCAACGGAAGGACGTCCCCGCGCCTGAACACATGCTCCCGGTTCCTTCCAGAACGAGGTAAGCGAATACCGCGACGGAATAGAGCGGTCCGATGACTACCAGGAACACCCGCAGGCGGCGTACGAGAAACGTCACGGGCCGACGATGCGAATCGTCCAGAAGTCCGACGACAAGCCGGACTGGATGAGGTACGCGTAGGGCATCGTGAAATAGCCGGACATGCCCCACCCTGCACCCCAGGAGTTGCGCACCAGGAACCACTGATTCGCATCCTCATAGCCGACAGTCATCACCGCATGGCCGCCTATCGCTCGCTCGCTCGGAGCCGGCATCGGCGCATGCCCTGTGTGCGCCACGGCCGGCCCTTCGAAGCTCTCGTACACGGTGAACCCGAACACGAACGGATAGCCCGACGCCAGGCAGCCCTTCATCTGGTTCAAGTCCTGGATGAGGCTCTGGTACGAGACGGCGCGGTCGCCCGCGGCATCCGCGTATGCCTTCGCGGACGGCTTCTGCGTGAACTTCGTGATGTCGTACGGCCACTCGGGTTCTGGGCACACGCCCTGGCTGGCGACGGTCTTGATCCCGTCGCCTATCTGCGCGCCGCTGTCCGAGCTGACCGTGCCTTCGATGACGCGCTCGTTGTAGTAGATGAAGAGTCGCGACGGCACGAAGTCGGTCAGCTTCTGCTTCAGCCGATCGAACTCGATGGCGCCGCCGATGGCGTTCGCCGTGCAGCTGCCCAGCATGCCCTGGTCGTAGACGCCGGGACACTGCGGACGCAGGTCTGTCGATGTGGGCAGAGCGCTGAGGATTGGCGGCGGCGCCGCATAGACGTGGTCTCGTTCGTCGGGCAGGTCGGGGATCCAGCCGTAGTGGGCGATCTTCCTCGGCTCTGTCATGTGGTCGTCTCCTCTCCTATGCGCAGCGCGCAAGTTTTGGGTGGCCGCAGCCGTTCCAAAGTGCGGAAGGTGATCCGCCAATGATCACGCCTATCCCACTTTTGTCGACGACAAGCACCGCCTGAGGGGCGAGGCGGGACCCTTCCCCAACTCCGCGCCGGCGGTCCGCCCCGACCGCCGGCAAGCAATTCACCTCCCCACCATGTGGGGAGGTCGCCCCGCTCGCGTAGCGAGCCGGGCGGGTAGGGATTCCCAGCCAATCCCTTGACAACGCCCGACTCCTTGTGATTGAATGACCAACCAGATTTGGTTGACCGTTCAACCAAGACCAGAACCACAAGGAGAAAGGGTCCCAAATTGCCAAGCGATAACCGAGCCAAGATCCTCGAGGCAGCCTTCGCCGTTCTCAGCCGCGACGGCTACGAAAACGTCTCCATAAAGGACATCGCGGAAGAGGCCGGCGTGGCCCAGGGCCTGGTCCACTACTACTTCAAGACCAAGCAGCAGCTGGTCCTGGCGGTGCTGTTCGAAGTCTGCAAGAAGATGGACGTCTACACCGCCGAGGGGACGGAGGGCGCGCTGGAGGCGTTCGAGAACTTCAAGGCGTTGCTTCGTACCCGCGGTGATGCGCACACGCTCTACATCCAGCTCATCGGCGTCGGCCTCCACGACCAGGAGATCGGGGCCGGCATCCGCGAGAACATCCGGACGGAGCGCGGCAAGGTCGAGGAGCTCGCCCGCCAGGTCCTCGAGGAGCGCGAGACCGATCCCGCCCCTGCCCGGGCGATCTCAGGCGCGGTGTGGGGAGGGGTCATCGGAATCATGGTCCAGAAGATGGTCGATCCCGATTTCAACGCGGACGAGGCGGTCGACGCCCTCGCCGCCATGTCGCTTTCAGCCGTCTATCCGGCCGGCACCACGGCCTGATCAAGAGAAAAAGGAGTCAGGGGAGATGTTCGCTAGCTGGGGTCGTTTCGTCTACAGGTACCGCTGGGCCACGCTGGTCGGATCCGGCGTGTTGCTGGCGATCTCCATCGCGGGCATGCTCATGGGCGGCACGCTCACGAGCGGCGGGCCGCTCACGAGCAACCTCGAGTCGGCGCGCGCCGGCAACCTGATCACCTCCGAGCTCGGAGCATCGAAGGTCACTTCGAACTTCGTACTCCTCTTCACCAGCAAGACGGAGTCGGTGAGCGACCCGGCGTTCAAGGACGCCGTCACCGCCGCCCTCGCGCCGATCCAGGGCGACCCGCGGATCAGCTCGCTGGTCACCCCGTACAACGCACCGGACGCGCGCATCGCGCAAGCCTTCACCTCCAAGGACGGCCACCAGGCCATCGTCAACGTCGACCTCAAGTCGAGCGGCATGCAGGCTCGCAAGGATTACGACGCACTCCGAGCGCAGGTCCATTCCGACACGCTCACGGTGACAGGCACCGGGTTCGTCGCCATCAATGAAGCCTTCAACAAGACGCTCGAGGCCGATCTACAGCGGGCCGAGACCGTCACCCTGCCTGTGACCTTGATCCTCCTTGTCATCATCTTCGCTTCGCTGGTGGCGGCGGGCCTGCCCCTTGGCGTGGGTGTGCTCACCATCCTCGGTGGCCTCGCGGGGACGTTCTTCCTCAACCGCTTCACCGACGTCTCGCAGTACGCGCTCAACATCGTCACCCTCATCGGCCTTGGCGTCTCAATCGACTACTCGCTGTTCGTCGTCAACCGCTTCCGTGACGAGCTGGCGCGTCGCGCGAGCCGAGAGGACGCCGTCGCCACGACCATGGCAACCGCCGGCCGCGCGATCACGTTCTCCGGGATCACGGTCGCCGTGGGCCTGTCGGCGATGCTCTTCTTCCAGGGCACCTTCCTCGCCTCGATGGGTGCTGCCGGAGCGATCGTGGTCGCCGTCGCAGTCGTCTACGCGCTCACCTTCCTGCCGGCGATGCTTTCTGTTCTCGGTCCCAGGGTCAACCGGCTCCGGATTCCGATCTTCCGCCGCGCGACGACTGGCAGTGGTTTCTGGCATGGGCTGGCGACATGGGTCATGCGCCGGCCGCTGGTCGTGCTCCTGCCGGTCACAGGTTTCCTGCTGCTTGCCGCCTCGCCATTCATCCAGCTGCGGCTCGCCAACGGAGACGTCGACATGCTGCCAAGCCACCTCGAGGCGCGGCAGGGCTACGACCAGATGATCGCCAACTTCCCGGGCCAGGACCAGACGACATTCGACATCGTCGTCAACTACCCGGATGGCTCCCCGCAGACGCCTGACCGCATGGCCGGCCAGTTCGGCTTCACCCAGCGCATCGCCGCCATCGCGGGCGTGCTCCACACCACCACCGCCGCGGTGGGCAAGCACATCGTCCTCATCCAGGCCACCACGGCCTCCCCCGCAACGTCGGACGAATCACGCAACATCGTCAGGGCTATCCGGGCCGACCAGGGCGTAGTCGGCGGTCAGGTGCTCGTCGGCGGCCAGACCGCGGTGGACCTCGACGTCATCCAGTTCATCGTCGATCGCACTCCGCTGGCGGTTGGTTTCGTGGTTGTCGTCACGTACCTCGTGATGTTCCTGCTCACCGGTTCGGTGGTGCTGCCCTTGAAAGCCGTGCTTCTGAACTTCCTCTCCATCGGCGCCTCATTCGGAGCCCTGGTGTGGATCTTCCAGCAGGGACACCTGTCCAGCCTGCTCGGCTTCACGCCTCAGTCGATCGACCCGAGCATCCCGGTGATCCTGTTCTCGATCGTGTTCGGCCTGTCGATGGACTACGAGGTGCTGCTCGTGAGCCGCATCCATGAGGAATACGTCCGCACGGGCAACAACACGCTTGCGGTGGCGAGCGGCCTGGAAAAGACCGCGCGCCTCATCACCGGCGCCGCGGCGATCATGGTCACGGTGTTCCTCGCCTTCGGCCTCGCCGAGGTGGTGATCATCAAAGCGATCGGCATCGGGCTGGCGGTCGCGGTGGCCATCGACGCCACGCTGGTGCGGGCTCTGGTTGTGCCGGCCGTCATGCGGCTGCTCGGCGACTGGAACTGGTGGGCGCCGCGCCCGCTCCGACGCCTCTACGACCGCGCAGGGCTCGGCGACTTGAAAGCCGAACCGGAGTCGGAGCCCGAGCTGGAAGTGGCCTAGCCTCCCCGCCCCGCGGGGATGTTCGGACTGGACAGTCGCACTGGGCGGGATCTAGTCTTGAAGCCAGAATCCACTGGAGGTGGGTGGCCGTGGGGCGATTCCGATTGGTGGTCAGGTTGTCGTCGGGTGCGATCCTGGTGCCGCTGCTCTTCGGCGCCGGGCCGTTGAATGCCAGAGCCGCACAGATTCCCATCGACCACGTCATCGTGCTCATGCAGGAGAACCGATCCTTCGACAGCTATTTCGGCAATCTGCATTTCGAAGGCCAGCCGCACGCGCTGCCCGAGCCGCGTCGCGCCCAGAACCCAGACCCGACCAACCCGGGCGGGCCGCCCATCCACGTCTTCGCGAAGACCCAGTACTGCGAGGTAGCGGACCTGAACCATTCCTGGAACGGCACCCACCAGGAGATCGATGGGGGCCTGATGGATGGCTTCACCGCGGCAAATGTCGATCCGAACGATCCGAGTGGCAGCCGGGCGATGGGCAACTACGACCAGGCGGACCTGCCGTACTACTACGCGCTCTACAACACGTTCGCGATGGGCGACCGGTACTTCGCTTCGGCGCCGACGCAGACCTTCCCGAACCGCCTGTACCTGCTCGCCGGCACGTCCTTCGGCCACATCCGCAACGACAACTTCCCACCGACCCCCGGCCAGTTCTCTCAGCGTTCGGTGTTCGACCTCCTCGACGAAGCGCACATCACCTGGAAGGTCTACGCGGCCGAATATCCGTTGGCGATTGCGTTCCTGTTCGCCCATGTGCGCGAGACCGCTGACGCTGCAAAGGTCGTGCGCATCAGCCAGTACTTCATCGATGCCGGCACGGGCAACTTGCCTCAGGTTGCGTTCATCGATCCCGTCTTTGTGGCGCCCAACAACGTCGAGAACGACGAGCACCCGCCGGCGAACGTGCAGGTCGGCGAGAAGTTCACATCGCAGGTGATTGGAGCTCTGTTCGGCAGCCCGGAGTGGGGTTCGTCAGCGCTCTTTCTGACGTACGACGAGCACGGCGGCTTCTACGACCATGTCCCACCACCAGCGGCCGTGCCGCCCGACGACATCCCACCCATGCTCCAGACAGGCGACGTCCCCGGAGCCTTCGATATCTACGGCCTCAGGGTGCCTGCGGTGGTGATATCGGCCTACTCGCGGCCGCATTTCGTGTCGCACGTCGTCAACGACCACACGTCGATTCTCCGCTTCATCGAGAACCGCTTCGGCCTACCTGCGCTCACCAGACGTGACGCCGCCGCCAACCCCATGCTGGAGTTCTTCGACTTCACGCACCAGAGCTTCCCGACGCCGCCGGCGCTGCCCGATGCGCCCATCTTTGCGCCCCAGGCGCAGTACTGCACGACCGTGCCGTCTAACACCCTTCCCTAGCGAGTCGGCCGGGTGGGGCCGTTGATTTATCAAGTAGCGGGCCCGCCCTGCCCGTTTCTCTGCTGATGGACAACTTATTCGTCTTGCTTCTCGTCGGCCTGGTCGCAGGGTTTCTTGCCAGCAAGGTGATGACGGGCGCGGGCATGGGCTTGATCTGGGACATCGTGGTCGGTGTTCTGGGCGCCTTCCTCGGCGGCTGGCTCGCCGGCTTGGTCGGCATTGCCGTTGGAGGCCTGCTGGCCGAGATCGTGGTCGCGTTCATCGGCGCGGTCATCCTGCTGTTCGTCTTCCGGGCGCTGGTCGGTCGCGGGGCGTTTCGTCGGGCTTAGCGACCTGAGTCACTGAGGCCTCGCGACTACCCCTCGCGAGGCCTTTCCTTTGTCCCGATACTATTTCTCTGATGGCGGCCACCCATAAGTGGGTCTACCACTTCTCCGAGGGCTCAGCGAAAATGCGCGACCTCCTCGGTGGCAAGGGCGCCGGCGCAGCTGAGATGACGCGGGCGGGGATGCCTGTCCCGCCTGGCTTCACCATCACCACCGAGGCGTGCCGCGCTTACCTCGCGAACAAAGGCAAGTTCCCGCCGGGCATGTGGGAGCAGACGACCACCGCGCTGAAGACGCTGGAGAGGAAGACCGGAAAGAAATTCGGCGATCCGAGCAACCCACTGCTGGTCAGCGTCCGCTCCGGGGCCAAATTCTCGATGCCGGGCATGATGGACACGGTCCTGAACCTCGGCCTCAACGAAGAGACCACCAAGGGCCTCGCTAAACTCACCAGCGACGAACGCTTTGCTCTGGACGCGCGCCGGCGCTTCATCCAGATGTTCGGCAAGACCGTGATGGGTATCGACGGTGAGCTCTTCGAGCACGCCCTCAGCGACGCGAAGAAGCGCGCGGGCGTCAAGACCGACCCCGAGCTCAAGCCCGACGACCTCCGCAAGCTCGTGACCAGTTTCCTCGGTATATATAAGGACGCGACGGGCCACGAGTTCCCCGCCGACCCGGTCGTGCAGCTGCGCGCGGCGATCGAGGCGGTGTTCAAGTCCTGGAACACGGATCGCGCCAAGACCTACCGCCGACTGGAGCGCATCCCCGACGACCTCGGCACCGCGGTCAACGTCCAGATGATGGTGTTCGGAAATATGGGCCCGACCTCGGGCACAGGCGTCGCCTTCACCCGTAATCCGATCACCGGCAAGAAGGAGCTCTATGGCGACTATCTCGCCAACGCGCAGGGCGAGGACGTCGTGGCCGGCGTGCGTGACACCGAGCCGATCTCCGCGCTCAAACGCCACCTGCCGAAGGTCTACGCCGAGTTCGAGGGCTACGCGCGCAAGCTCGAGAAGCACTACAAGGACGTGCAGGACCTCGAGTTCACCGTCGAGCGCGCGAAGCTCTACATGCTGCAGACGCGCTCGGCAAAGCGCACCGGCGAGGCGGCGGTGAAGATCGCCGTCGACATGGTGGCCGAGAAGCTGATCACCCGCAAGGAAGCGGTCGCGCGCGTCGAGCCGCGCCAGCTCGAGCAGCTCCTGTTCCCGCGGGTCGATCCCGCGGCCAAGCTTCACCCGCTGGCGAAGGGCGTGCCGGCCTCACCGGGCGCGGCGAGCGGCGGCGCCGTCTTCGACGCTGACACGGCGGTCGAGTGGGGCAGGCAGGGCAAGGCGGTGATCCTGGTCCGCGTGGAGACCAACCCCAATGACGTGCATGGCATGGTCGAGGCGAAGGGCATCCTGACGCAGACCGGCGGCACGGCCAGTCACGCGGCGCTCGTCGCGCGCGGCATGGGGCGGCCGTGCGTGGTCGGGGCAAGCTCGATCGACGTCGACGTCCGTAAGCGAATGTTCTCGGCCAATGGGACGACCATCAAAGAGGGAGAGGAGATCACGATCGACGGCACCACCGGAGAGGTGTACGTCGGCAAGGTGCCCACGATCGAGGCGCAGTCTCTGAACAAGCACAAAGCCGCGAGCGCCATCCTGCGCTGGGCGGACGATTTCCGCCGGCTCGAGGTGTGGGCCAACGCCGACTACCCGCGTGACGCGATCAAGGCGCGCGAGAACGGCGCCCAGGGCGTAGGCCTATGCCGCACCGAGCACATGTTCATGGAGCAGGACCGATTGCCGATCGTGCAGGCGATGATCATGGCCACCACCACCGAGGAGCGCGAGAAACAGCTGGCGAAGCTGCTGCCCATCCAGCGTGGCGACTTCGAGGGCATATTCAAAGCGATGGCCGGCCTGCCGGTGATCATCCGGCTCCTCGACCCGCCGCTGCACGAGTTCCTGCCGAGCCTCGAAGACCTGATCCGCGAGACGACTCACCTCAAGGACACAGGGGAAAATCCGGAGCGCCTGAAAGAGGCGGAAAAGATCATGTCGCGCGTCGAGGAGCTGCACGAGGCCAACCCCATGCTTGGATTGCGCGGAGTGCGGCTGTCGATCCTCTTCCCCGAGATTCCGCGCATGCAGGTGCGGGCGATCATGGAGGCGGCGTGCAACCTGCGCAAGCAGAAAGTCGACGCGCAGCCCGAGATCATGATCCCGCTCGCCGGTACGGTGGCCGAGCTGCAGGCGGTGCACCAGGAGCTGAAGCCGGTCGCTGAGGACGTGCAGAAGGAGAAGGGAATCAAGGTCCCTTACAAGTTCGGCACCATGATCGAGATCCCGCGCGCCGCGCTCGTCGCGGGCGAGATCGCAAAGGAGGCGGAGTTCTTCTCGTTCGGCACCAACGACCTCACGCAGATGACGTTCGGCTATTCGCGCGACGACGCCGAGCGGCACTTCATCGTTCGCTACCTCGAGCGCAAGATCCTGCCGCGCAACCCCTTCGAGACGATCGATGAGAACGGGGTCGGGCGTTTGATGGCGATGGCCGTCACCGAAGGACGCAAGACGAGGAAGAACCTCGAGGTCGGGATCTGCGGCGAGCACGGCGGCGACCCGGACTCGATCCACCTCTGCCACAAGCTGGGCCTGAACTACGTTTCGTGCAGCCCATTCCGGGTTCCAGTGGCGCGTCTGGCCGCGGCCCAAGCCGCCCTGGGAGTCGACTAATTCACCTCCCCACCCAGTGGGGAGGTCGGGCTCCGCTGGCGGAGCCCGGGTGGGGGCGATCGGAGCACGGGGATCATCCGCCGATGCGGCGCCCAAGCCCCGGGTAGTCGACGACCAGGCCGTCACGATCAAAGGTGATGTCGGCCTTGAAATCGCCGTCAAGCGATTCATAGCGCACTACAGCCCCATCGCCCTGAGCGCGTACGAACGTATATCGCTGCCGGCTTGCACGAACGGCGAGGTCGGGCACCGACACCCAGGCCATCAGAAAGTCCACGGGCCCGCCACCCTGCAGCAGCCCATGCCGGAGCACCGGCATCGAATTGGTCAGCGGCGAGAGGCCGAGGTCGCAGTCCAGCGCCTCCGAGAAAAGCGACGTGTCGCCGCCGGGCGGGGGCAGATCGGCATCGCCTTCGCTGTTCGTGCGCGCGCTCCATTTGCCACGCCCGTTTCGCCGGAGGTCCAGCTTTCGACTCCATCCTCTTCCCTGGGCCGTGACCAGAAGGCCCAGGGTGGTGAACCCATAGTCGGTCTCGAGCTTGTAGTCGAGCCGGTAGGCGACCGGCGCAGTTCCGATGGCGACGCCGGTAGCCGTTAGCCGGTTATGCGCGATCAGTACGTCAGCGAACTCACTCCCGCCCTGGTTTTCCTTTACCCACGCGATCGCTCGCGAAGCCATTGCCGATCACCATAGTCAGGTGCCCACCCCATCGTCCGACGACGGTGCGAACACTGATGTCTCCCTGATGGAGCGCACAATGTCGCCACCATGGCCGTGGCGCAGCAGAAGCGTGTCAGCACCAAACGCGCCGCCGGCGCTGTCATCCTCGCTCTCGCTTCTGCGGTGATTCTTCAGGGGCTGTTGGCGCATGCACCTGCGGCGGCCTTCATCAGCACCACTGCCAACAGTTGGGTCTGGTTGAACCCGCTGCCCCAAGGCGCTTCTCTCTACGCTCTGAGTTGCCCGACCGCGTCGGAGTGTTTGGCCGCGGACGCTTTCGGCGGTGTGCTCGAAACAGCCGATTCCGGCAGCACATGGACCTCTGTGAATCCATGGTTGACGACGGGAATTAGCGCCCGAACCCTGGCCGGGCTGGACTGCCCCACCCCAAGCGAATGTGTGGCGGTGGCTTCAAACCTGGCCCTCGCGAGTGCGGATGGGGGTCGCACATGGGCTGAGCACTTCATCTCTGTTCAGGACTCTCTCTTTTCGGTTTCCTGTGCCACGAGCACCTCGTGCACGGCAGTCGGCCAGTACGGAGCGATCGTGACCACGTCTGACGCCGGCACTACATGGACGTCAAGAACGTCCCATACAGGCAACGACCTCGATGCGGTCAGCTGTGTTGCTCCGGCGACCTGTGTTGCAGTAGGCGCGGCTGGCACCGTCGTGAACAGCTCGGACGGTGGCGCCAGTTGGACGGTGCGCATATCCAACGCAGGCAGCTTCCCGCTCAACGGTGTCAGCTGTCCGACCGCCGCGCATTGCGTCGCGAGCGGCGGAAACCAGACTGTGATCGTCAGCGAAGATGGGGGCGGCCTGTGGATGAAAGAGGCTGCGGCCGGTTCTGTCAACGGGCGGATTTCGTGCTCGAACGCAAGCGACTGCGTCATGGTCGCCAACAGCGGCGGGTCGGCGGCGTTTACCAGTACCGACGGAGGGGTGATGTGGCTCCCGACGAGCGGTGGCGGCTTCAACGGCGTCAGCTGCCCGGCCGCCACGACAACGTGCGTCATCGTGGGTGACAACGGGGCAATCGCCGGCTCCAGCAATGGAGGCTCGACCTGGACGGCCATCAGCTCTCAGATCGTGGACGGCGGCAGAGCAGTCACATGCGTCCAGGGCGGCTGCGTCGACGTGGGTTACGCAGGTGTTGCGACCAGCGCGGATGGCGTCACCTGGACGGATCGGACAAGCATGAGCCTGAATGCGGTCAGCTGCTGGTCGATCGGATTTTGCGTCGCAGTCCGCGGCGGTGGCTTGATCGTGACGAGCATGGACGGAGGGGCCAGCTGGACGCCTTCCATTTCCGGCGCACCTACAAACAGGCTCAACGGCGTGGCGTGCTCCTCGCCGACCGCCTGTGTCGCGGTGGGCGCGTCCGGCACGATCGTGACCACCGCGGATGCGGGGCTGACCTGGCAGCCCGCGACGTCTGGAACGGCGAACGACCTGAACGGCATTGCGTGCGGAAGTCCCACCGACTGCATCGCCGTGGGCGCCGCTGGAACAGTGCTCAGCAGCACGGATGGCGGCGGCCACTGGGCCACGCAGGGGATCGGTACCAGTCAAGATCTGCTTGGCGTCAGTTGTCCGACGTCTACGTTCTGTATGGCGGTCGGCGGTCGTTACGCATTCACCAGCTTTGACCAGTTCGCCTCGTCGACAACACGGTTCACTCCGTTCGACCTGACTGCCGTCAGCTGTCCAGTGGCGTTGGCCTGCGCAGCGGTGGGCACCTATGTCGCCGCGAAGACCTACGATGGCGGCGCCAGCTGGTCCGCAGCCAGCATCGGCGTCAATCAGCTGACTGGGGTCAGCTGTCCCTCGACATGTTGGGCGGTCGGGTTTCCCAACGCCATCCTTGCCGACAACAGTCGGTTTACGTCGATCACCCAGGTGTCACCGGCACCGCCGGCCGGCGGTCGGCAGCAGGCAAGCCAGTCGATGCCGACGCCGCTGTCAGGACGAGGAGCAGCCTCGCAGACATCGCCGCAGCCTCCGCCGCTGATAGCGGCCACCGGCCCTTCTCCGAGCCCGCATATCGCCACCACCGTGAAAACGGAGACGTCGCCTACTGAACCGGGTTCGGCAGGTGGCGGCCCTCAGGAGAACAACCCGCTGAGTGAACTGATCGCGAGGCTGTTCCGACTTTTCGCGAACCTGCTGGGGTAAGTTCGCTGGCGGGTCGTCATTCATCGCTGCGATGGCTCGCGAGCCGTAGCCGATCACAATAGTCAAGTGCCCACCCCATCGTCCGACGACGCCTTCGCCGAGGTAAAAGCCAAGGTCGACCTGGTCAAGGTCGTCCAGGAGCACGTCCGCCTGACGAAGCGCAACAAGGACTTCTGGGGCCTATGCCCGTTCCACCAGGAAGACAGCCCGAGCTTCAAGGTCAACCCGCAGATGCAGTCCTGGTACTGCTTCGGCTGCGAGCGCTCCGGCGACGTCTTCACCTTCGTCGAGCTCATCGAGAAGACCGACAAGCGCGGCGCTCTGCAGCTGCTCGCCGAGCGTGCCGGGGTCGAGCTCAAGAAGCTCAGCCCCGAGCAGAAGGAGCGCTCCGATTCCCGCAAACGGATGCTGGCCATGCTCAAGCTCGCGGCCCAGTTCTACGAGTACGTGCTGTGGTCCACGCCCGCCGGCGAGCCGGGCCGGCGCTTGCTGGCATCGCGCCTCGTCAAGGAAGAGACCGCCCGGCGGTTCCAGATCGGCTATGCACCGGCGGGTCGCGGGTTTGCCGAGTACCTCCGCGCCAAGAAGCGCTCGCTGGCGGACGCGCAGGAGGCTGGTCTGCTGCGACGCGACGGCACAGACTTCTTCGCCGAGCGCGTGGTCATCCCCATCCGCGACGAGCGCGGCCAGCCGCTTGCCTTCACGGCACGCACGGTCCGGCAGGACGAGCAGCGCAAGTACATCAACTCGCCCGAGACCCCGGCCTACGTCAAAGGCAGGGTGATCTTCGGGCTCGACCTCGCGCGTGACGAGATCGCCCGTCAAGGGCATGCCGTCTTGATGGAGGGCCAGTTCG
>Ga0207646_10002623_pt1 | contig 21120 bp, 19 predicted proteins | sample KBSK5502metaG_FD_184343 | JGI IMG/M metagenome (GOLD analysis project Ga0207646, IMG submission 184343) | Corn, switchgrass and miscanthus rhizosphere microbial communities from Kellogg Biological Station, Michigan, USA - KBS K5-50-2 metaG... | ecosystem: Host-associated > Plants > Roots >... | reverse complement strand
TGCCGAGCGCCGTGCTGGTGGATATTGATGTGCGGTTGAGGATGTAGCGACGCAGAGACCGGCCGCCGGTGAGCGACTCGGCGGCACCGAAGCCATCTCATACTATCGCGACACTATTGCGTCGCTGACGACGCACATAGTACGTCAAGTTATGTTATTTTATGCAATGAAACTGGCGTTCTGCAATAAAAGCCCGCCAACCGCATTCGTCCAAGTATCGTGTTTTGTTCGCAACTCCTGATGGGGCACCGTTCTTGCTCCAAGCCCGGCTGGGGACGAGTAAGTGCCATGTGCACTTATGCTTACGTAGCTGCGTGATATGCCGCACCGCCCGCCAGAGTCGCTGAAAGCGACGTTTAGGCGAGCCCGCAACACCAGGTAGGTTACGCTGAGGCCGCAGCGCCCCTCCTCAGCCCCAAACGAGCTAGGAGTGATACGATGCGAGCCTTCACAGTCGTGCTTGCCTTGGTGGCTACACCGTTCCTGGCAGGCGTGTCCCAGAGTCCGCAAGGCTTGAAATGCGACAACGGTAAGGGTGACGAGCATCGCTCGGCCCAGGGAACTGCGCATGCCCATAAGGGCGTATGCAAGCCGGCTGATCCGCCCCCACCGCCGGTGGTGAACCCGCCAACGGGTGATCCGCCGCCCGTGTTGCCGCCCCCGCCCCAGCCCCCGCCCCCAGTGTCCGGCGGCGGTTGCGTGAGCTCCGGCCCGGCCGGTGGGACGGCGTCGATCGACGGCCAGGTGTTCGTTGATGCATCGCCGTGGCCCGGTCTCCAGAACTGGTGCGTCACGGTCAGCGGTCCGGTCAATGCGACCGCGGTGACCGACGCCTCGGGCAACTACCTGTTCCCGGGTCTCCCTGCGGGCACGTACACGGTCTGCGAGGCGGTGCAGGCCGGTTGGCATCAGACGTTCCCGACGAGCGGGCCGGCGTGCGCGACCGGTCTAGGCTGGACGATTACCGTGATGGACGGTGGCGGCGCGAGCTTCATCTGGTTCGGAAATCTCACGCCGTAGGGCAAGAACGCAGGACTGGTAGGCTCCATCGAAGGCCCCGGGCTGTTTCGCCGGGGCCTTCTTCATGCCGCGACACTGCCACCAGTTGCGTGCTCACCGTGCGGGCGCTCGCGACACTGAGCGCTTGTCCCCGTAAATGGCTGTGGCAATTGATGTTCGAGAGCAGCGTGACGAGCCGCACAGTCTTCCCCGGCCCGCTTCCGCGACCTTCAGTGTGCCCAGTGAAACAGGGAGGTAGCGCGGGTCGTGCGTCCGCCTAGCTCCCCAATGCTGAGCAGACCCGCTGAGGCCGCAGCGCCCCTCCTCAGCCCTACGAGCTAGGGGTGATACCATGCGAGCCTTCATAGTCGTGCTTGCGCTGGTGGCCACACCGTTCGTGGCTGCCGTATCCCAGACTTCCAACGATCCTAATTGCGACAACGGTCAGGGTGACGAGCATCGCTCGGACTCAGGGCAGGTGCATGCCCATCAGGGGCTGTGCGCACCTCAGCCCCCAGTCCTCGACTCCGATGGCGACGGTGTGCCGGACAGTCTCGACCAATGCCCCAACACGCCGCCCGGCACCCCAGTAGACGCCACTGGCTGCCCGGTCACGCCCCCGACCGGGTGCGTGAACTCGACGGGCACAGGGACCGGGACGGTCCAGGGGCAGGTGTTCGTGGATGATCCGACCCAGAACTTCCCCTATCTGGCGGGCTGGTGCGTCGAAGTCCGGGACGCGAACGGCGCGGTGATCGCGACCGGCGTAACGAACGGCGCGGCCCTCGACATCGAGGGGAACAATTACATCATCACCGGCGTGCCGGCCGGTACGTATACCGTTTGCGAGGTGCTGCCGCCCAATACCACCTGGCACGAGACGAGCCCGACGAGTGGGCCGGATTGCGGGGGGGGCGTCTTCGGCCAGACGGCTGTCGTCATGGATGGGGGCACCGCGGACTTCCTCTGGTTCGGGAACCTCCTTCAGTAGGCTGACCACGGCGGCGTTCCAGGCAGATCCTAGGCCCCGGGCTATTTCGCCGGGGCCTTTGCCTTGTAACTTCCGCCTCCATGCACACGGCCCGACGCACCCACTCGTTCACGGAGTCCGTGATCCGCGGGATGACCCGGCTCGCGAGCGAGCACGGGGCCATCAACCTCGCGCAGGGGTTCCCGAACTTCGCCGCGCCCGACGTCCTGAAAGAGGCCGCGGCACGGGCGATTCGCGACGACGTGAACCAATACGCGATCACCTGGGGCGCCAAGCGCCTCCGGGACGCGCTCGCCCGCAAGTACGCGGACTGGTATGGGATGGCCGTGAACCCGGAGACCGAGATCACCGTCACCTGCGGCGCTACCGAGGCGATGGCGTCGGCCCTGCTCGCGATCGTCGACCCCGGCGACGAAGTGATTGTGTTCGAGCCGTTTTACGAGAACTACGGACCGGACGCGATCCTGTGCGGCGCGAAGCCCGTGTACGTGCCCATGGCCGCGGCCCAGGAGCTCGACCTCGACCGGCTGGCCGCCGCGTTCTCGGCCCATACCCGCGCGATCATCGTGTGTACCCCGAACAACCCCACGGGCCGGGTACTGTCCCGGCGCGAGCTCGAAGCGATCGCCGACCTGTGCCGGCGCCACGACGCGTACGCAGTGACGGATGAGATCTACGAGCACATCTATTACGAGGGGAAGCACATTCCCATCGCGACGCTCGACGGGATGGCCGAACGGACCATAACGATCAGCGGCGCATCGAAGACGTTCAGCGTCACGGGTTGGCGCATCGGGACGATCGTGGCCCCGCCCGACGCGACCGACGCCATCCGTAAGGTGCACGACTTTCTCACGGTGGGAGCGCCGGCGCCCCTCCAGGAGGCCGTCGCGATTGGCCTCGAGACCCTGGGAGACGACTACTACGAGCGGCTGGCTCACGAGTACCGGGCCCGGCGGGATCTCCTGTGCCGGGCGCTGGTGGACGCCGGCTTCCGCTGCACGCCTCCACAGGGCGCCTACTATGTGCTGGCGGACTGCTCCGGCGTCTCGGATCTCCCGGACGACGAGTTCTCGTATTGGCTGACCAAGGAGATCGGCGTGGCGCCGGTGCCGGGCTCGAGCTTTTTCAGCCGCCCGGAGCTGGGCCGGCGGCTGGTGCGGTTCGCGTTTTGTAAGACCGAAGAGATGCTGGCCGAAGCGGCGCGGCGGCTCGCCCGCGTCAGGCGTCCCGCGCGTCCGGTGCGGGCGTAACCTCGCCGCCCTTCGAGGGGGTGAGGCCCAATCCCGCCAGCATAAACAGCCCCCTGCCCAACGGGCCGCACCAGAATCGCAGCCGCCGCTCGGCCTTCGGATCGGTGCGATGCTCGGTGCGCGCCCGCGCGATGACCGCCGCCAGGAGCGCCGTCACCGCGGCGACGCCGAACAGGGGTGGCAACCCCACGACGCCCGCCAGCCCCGGCAGCTGTTCCAGCGCCAGCACGATGCCGCCCGCAGCCGCCACGCATGCGTAGCACAAACGGCGCAGCCCGCGCTCGAGCCGCGATGGTCCATTTCCGTAAAGGAAGGCCAGCTCCTCGCGCCGGTGCGACAGCTCCGTGCCCAGGGCGTCGATGAGGTCCTGCTGACCGTATCCCGCCTTCCGCAGGCGGCGCACCCGCGCGACCATGACGACGAGCGGCACTGCCACGATCGCCACCGCCGCCGCGACGATCGCAGGCCGGGCCTGGGGCTCGTCCGGCCCCAGCAAGCGAAGCGCCAGAAGCGGCAGGGCTACGCCTGCGAACGCGCCGTACAAAAGCGCCGAGGTCGAAAGGTGCCGCGCCTCGGTCACGAAGGCCCGCACCGCCATCGCCGCGCGCCGATCCAGCGCCGCGGCGAGCGCGTCGGCGAGCGCTTCACCATTCGGGAACCGCGCGCCGGGATCCTTGGCCAGGCAGCGGTCGATCGTCGCGGCCAGCCGCGGCGGCACACCCGGGGCCACCGAGGCGAGCGGGGGCGGAGGCTCGCTCACGTGGCGCGCGAGCACCGACATGTCGTTCGGGCCCACGAACGGCAGCTCACCCGATAACGCGAAGAACCCCACCACGCCGAGCGAATACAGGTCGCTCCGCGGATCCACGCGCTCGCCCAGCACCTGCTCCGGGCTCATGAACTCCGCCGTCCCGACCACGCGCTGCGGCCCCGTGGTGGTGTCCGAGCCCACGCGTGCGATCCCGAAGTCGGAGACCAGCGCGCGGCCGGTCGCCAAGTCGAGCAGGATGTTGTCGGGCTTCACGTCGCGGTGCACCACCCCGCGGTCGTGCGCGTAGGCCAGCGCGCGGGCTACCTCCTCGAGCAGCCGCGCCGCCGTGTCATACGGCAGCGGCCCCCGCTGACGGACCCGCCGCCCGAGCGTGTCCCCGTCCACGTACGCCATGGCGAAATAGACGAAGTCGGACACTTCGTGCACGGCGAAGATGGGGACGATGCCGGGGTGCGAGAGCTGGGCGGCGGTCCGGGCTTCGCGCAGGAAGCGCTGTCTCGCGGCCGGCTGGAGCGCCCGCTCGGGTGGCAGCAGCTTGATCGCGACCCGGCGGTCGAGCCGCAACTCGCGAGCGAGGTATACGACCCCCATCCCGCCGCGTCCCAGGCGTCGTTCCAGCACGTAGCGCCCCGCGAGGGCGCGTTGGAGATCCGGGAGAAGCGGGTCGGCCGTCACGGTCACGGGGCCTGTCTACCCCGCGGGGTGTACGCGAGGTTCCGTGCGGAGTGCGCAGTTCAGTCACAAGCGCGAAACAGCACGATAACGGCGCGACCGTGACGACGCGCACACACGCGCTGGCATTATGTCGCCTCGGGTCGCCTCTATCGCCTACTGCCGGTCGCCCTCAGATTCACCCCCCTATGCCCGAGCACCAACCCTACGTCCCGGCAAGCCAGTCGCCCCCCGAGTTGACGGCGCGCGCCCTGATCCTGGGCGTGGCGCTCGGCCTGATCTTCAGCGCGTCGAGCGTCTACCTGGCACTCAAGATCGGGCTCACAGTGAGCTCCTCCATCCCGATCGCCGTGCTCTCGATCACGATCTTTCGGGCCCTCGGCCGGACCTCGATTCTCGAAAACAACATCGTGCAGACGACCGGATCGGCCAGCGACTCCGTCGCCGCCGGCGTCGTCTTCACGATTCCCGCAATCCTGTTGATGGGCTACGACCTCGACATCGGCCGGGTCGCGGTGCTCGCGACCGCGGGCGGCCTGATGGGGATCCTGATGATGATCCCGCTGCGCCGGGCGCTGATCGTGAAGGAGCACGACACCCTGATCTACCCGGAGGGCACGGCCTGCGCCGAGGTGCTGATCGCCGGCGAAGAGCGCGGCCTGCAGGCCAAGCGCGTGTTTCAGGCCTTCGGCGTGGGGTTCGTGTACAAGTTCCTGCAGGCGGGGCTCAAGTTCTGGCCGGACGTTCCGGGCAAGGCGCTCGGCTTCTTCCCCGGGGCGGCCGTCTTCACGGAGGCGTCCCCCGAGCTGTTGGGGGTGGGCTACATCATCGGCCCGCGCATCGCGGGCTACTTGTTCGCCGGCGGCTGCCTGGCCTACCTGGTGCTCGCTCCCGCCATCAAGCTCGTGGGGTCCGGCCTCACCGAGCCGTTCGGGTTCCCGGCCGTGAAGCTGATCCGCGACATGAGTCCTGGTGAGATTCGCTCCAGTTTCATCTTCTACATCGGCGCCGGCGCCGTCGCCTCGGCCGGGATCATCGCGCTGGCCCGCTCGCTCCCCACGATCCTGAGCTCCTTTGCTTCGAGCCTCAAGGATCTGCGCGACTCTCGGCTGGGGCAGGCGGTGACGCGGCTGCGGACCGAAGACGACCTGCCGATCTCCCTCACTGTGGGCGGGTCGGTAGCGCTCGCCATCGTGCTCACCCTGCTGCCACAGGTGGGCGTCAACCTGCTCGGGGCGGTCTTGATCGTGATCTTCGGGTTCTTCTTCGCCACCGTGTCCTCCCGCATCTGCGGGCAGATCGGCTCCTCGGCGAACCCGATTTCCGGCATGACCATCGCCGCGCTCCTCGGAACGTGCCTGATTTTCGTGGCCATCGGCTGGACCGGCGTGGATCACCGGGTGCAGGCGATCTCGATCGCCGCGGTCGTCGCCGTCGCGACAGCGAACGCCGGGAACACCTCGCAAGACCTCAAAACCGGTTTCCTGGTTGGCGCCACCCCGCGGCGCCAGCAGATCGCGATTCTGGTCGGTGCGCTCGGCTCGGCGCTGGTGGTGGGCTGGACCCTGACCCTGCTCAACCGCGCTTACACCTACCCCGTCCCCGAAACCCATCCCGCCTTCAGCGCCCAGGCGGTGGCACCAGCGGCAGGCGGAAGTCGCGCCGTGGTCGAGGTCCTGCCCGAAACGATGTCGGGCTTCCGCGTCGCTGCCGGCGATTCAGTGGACCCCGCCAGCTATCAGGTCGTCCGCGTCTACGTCGTGACTGAAGGCGTGGCCGCGGGCAAGTACCTGATGGACCCGGCGACTCACGAGCTGCGCTACCTGCTCGACCCGGGCATCGGCGGACGTATCCACGAGTATCGAGGCAAGACCATTCCCCGGCTCGATTCCCCCAAAGCCACCATCATGGCGCTCATCACGGACGGCATCCTGACCCACAAGCTGCCGTGGGGGCTGGTGATGCTCGGCGTGTTCATCACCATCGCCATCGAGCTGATGGGGGTGCAGGCGCTGCCCGTAGCGGTCGGCGTCTACCTCCCGATTTCGACCTCGTCGGCGATGTTCGCCGGCGGTGTCGTGCGCTGGCTGATCGAGCGGCGTGCGCGGGCCCGGCAACAATCGATCGCGGAGGTCGAGTCCGGGCCGGGAGTGTTGTTTGCAAGCGGCCTCATCGCGGGCGGCGCCATCTGCGGGATCGTGCTGGCCGCGATCGCGGGTGTCTTGGGCTCGGCGGACGCGCTGGCCGAGAAGGCGCCGCTGTTCCGGGCGCTCGGCGACGTCGCCCATTCGAATCTCCTCGCCTACGGCCTGTTCCTGGGCCTCGGCGTGCTCCTCTACCGAATCGGCCTGCGGCAGCAGTGACGACCGCGACGGCCCTGTAGGGGCGCAGCATGCTGCGCCCCTACATTTCAGGATGCCTGATTCCAAAGTCGCGTGATGCGGATAGTGTCGTTGCTACCCGCCGCCACCGAGATCGTGGCCGCCCTGGGGGCGGTCGGTCGGCTGGTCGGCGTGTCGCACGAGTGCGACTTCCCGCCGGAGGTGCGCTCGCTCCCGCGCGTCACCCGCACCAGCATCGATCCCGCGCTGCCGTCGGGCGCGATCGACCGTGCCATGGCGGAAGCGAGGCGTGCCGGCGTGTCGCCGGTGGAGGTAGACATCGACCTGGTGGCGCACCTCAGGCCCGACGTGCTGATCGGGCAGTCAGTGTGCGACGTCTGCGCCGTGGGCGAGGGCGAGCTGGCGCGCGTGGTCGCGACTCTCATCCCCACGCCGTGGGTCGTCACGCTGCACGCCCATACGCTGGACGAGATGTTCCTGGACATCCGCAAGGTCGGTGAGGCCCTGGAGCTCCGCGACGAAGCGGAGGAGCTGGAAGCAGGGCTACGCTACCGGCTGCGTCGCGTCGCTGCCCAGGCCCAGGGGTCCGGGAACGCTGGGGCGCAGCATGCTGCGCCCCTACCGAAACCGCGCGTACTGGTGTTGGAATGGCTCGACCCGCCGTACGTGGCGGGTCACTGGGTTCCCGAGCTCGTGGCGCTCGCGGGGGGCCAGGACGTCGGGAGCGCTCCAGGCGAGCGGTCGCGAGCCCATCCCTGGGAGGACCTCGCAGCGCTGGCGCCCGACGTCGTCGTGGTGGCTTTATGCGGGTTCGACATTCCCCGAGCACAAACGGAGCTCCGCGCCGTGACCGACGCGGCGGCGCGGACGCTGCTAGGGCGGCGCGTCGAGTTTCTCGACGGCAACGCGTATACTTCCCGTCCGGGACCCCGCCTCGTGGACGCGGCTGAGACGCTTGCGCGGTTGATACGCGGTTGACGGATCGAACGAGGGTTTCGTGATCGGGGTGCTCCTGCTTTCAGTCCACGTCGTGTCGTGTAACGCACACCTCGGGCTGCTGCAGCAGCCCACCGACACGCTACGCCTGTACGCGGTCGGAGACATCAACCTGGGCCGACGGCTCGCGAAGGAGCGGCTGCTGGAGGGCGACACCCTCTACCCCTTCCTCGCGCTGCGCGATTCGCTCGCCGCGGCGGACATCACCTTCGGGAATCTCGAGAGCCCGATTGCGCCCGACTCGAGCGCGGCGCCCGATTCGGTAGGGATATTCACGGCGCCCCCGGCAGCGGCCGCGGCGCTGGCCCGCGCCGGGTTCGATCTGGTGAGCACGGCCAACAACCACGCGTGGGACGGCGGTCCCGCCGCCGTCGAGGAGACGATGCGACAGCTCACCCGCGCGGGCGTCCGGTTCGTGGGCTCGGGCTTCGGGCGCGATATGGCGGAGCAGCCCGTGGTCCTCGAGCGGCACGGCTGGCGCGTCGCGTTCTTCGCGCTCACCCGCGCCTGGAATCCGGCGCCTTACACGTTTCATAGCCACGCCGGCTCGGAATACATCGCCTGGGGGGATACCGGCCGGATCTACCCGGCCATTCGCGAAGTGAAGGCGAACGGCCGGGCCGACCTCATCGTGGTCAGCATGCACGGTGGCACCGAATACGTCGACACGCCGCCCAAGCACATGCAGGATCTGGCGCGCGGCCTGGTGGACGCGGGGGCGGACTTGGTGCTCGCCCACCACCCCCATGTGTTGCAGCCCGTGGTCTGGTACAAACACAAGCCGATCGTGCAGTCACTCGGTAACTTCGTGTTCTTGCAGGACGACCCGTGGACGCGCCTGTCCGCGATTCTCCGGGTCGTGGTGACTCCCGACCGGCGGATGCGCGTGTCCGCCATTCCAATCCGCGTCGGCCCTCAGCCGACGCTCGCGACCGGCGCCGCGGCGGACAGCGTCCGCCGCCGGCTGCGCGTGCGTCTTTCGCCCACAACGGCTCGTACACCATGACGCGAGACACCCTCGACTTCCTGAAGCGACTCCTCGATACACCTGGGCCCTCCGGCTTCGAGACGGCGCCCGCCCGCGTGTGGCGCGAGGAGGTGAAGACCTTCGCCGATCAGGTCACGGCCGACGTGCACGGCAACTCGATAGCGGCGCTGAATCCCAAGGGCGCGCCCCGTCTCATGCTGGCCGGCCACATCGACGAGATCGGGCTGCAGATCACGCACGTGGACGACGAGGGGTATGTGTATTTCGCCGGCATCGGCGGCTGGGACTCCCAGGTCCTCGTGGGGCAGCGCGTAGTGATCAGCGGTCCGAAGGGTCCGGTGCGTGGGGTGATCGGGAAGCAGGCGGTGCACCTGATGAAGCGCGAGGACATGGACAAGGTCTCGAAGATCATCGATCTGTGGATCGACATCGGGGCGGCGAGCAAGGCCGAAGCGCTGGAGCGCGTGCGCCTGGGAGACGCGGGCGTGCTCGACGCGAGCGTCCTGGAGTTTCCAAACGCCCGGATCGTGTCCCGCAGCATCGACAACCGCATCGGCGCCTACGTCGTGGCCGAAGCGATGCGCCTGCTCGCGCAGGACCGGCCGAAACACGCCGCCGTGTTCGGCGTCGCGACCACGCGCGAGGAGATCGCGTGGACCGGGGGCGGCGCCCGCACGAGCGCCGTGGGGCTGGACCCCACCGTCGCCTTGGTGGTGGACGTGACGCACGCGACGGACTGGCCCGGCGCCGAAAAGAAGCGCGCCGGCGAGCACAAGCTCGGGGGCGGTCCCGTACTGGCGCGAGGGTCGGCGGTGAGCCCGGTGGTGTTCGAACTGCTGGTGGAGTGCGCCGAGCGGGAGAAAATCCCCTTCAGCATCCAGGCGGCGCCGCACGACACCGGCACCGACGCCGACGCCATCTACAATGCGCTGCGGGGGATCCCGACGGGGCTCGTGAGCGTGCCCAACCGGTACATGCACAGCCCGAACGAGATGGTCGCGCGGGACGACCTGGAGCGCGCGGCGCGGCTGCTGGCGGCGTTCGCGCGGCGGCTCGACCCCAAGATCAGCTTCATCCCCGCTTGAGGTGAGCGTCGCGGGCTAGCGGCGCGTCTTGCGCTTCAGCTCCGCGACGCCGCGGCTGGCCGCTTCGCGGACCTCGCGGTCGCCGTCATCCGACAGTCCCTCGAGCGTACCCAGGGCCGCCGGGGTGGCCGCGAGCCGCAGCGCCTCGACCGCCGCCACCCGCAACTCGCTCGGTTTCCGCCCGAAAAACCGGCCGGTCGGCTGCGCCCACTTGATGAGCGCCTGTACCGCGTCGGGGCTCCCGATCCGGCCCAGCGCGAGGATCAGCTCCCGCACCACGGCTTCATCCTTCTCCTCCTCCATCGCGACCACGAGCGGCATCGCCAGTGCGCTCGACTTGCGTCCGCCGATCCCGACCGCCACCTGCATCCGCACTTCCTGCGAGCGGTCGCGCAGCGCGCGGCGCAGCGGCTCCGCCGCGCTCCGAGTGCCGATCTTGGCCAGCGCCAGCCCCACCGCCTTTCGCACGCGCTCGTCGGCATGGTCCAGGCATTTCCCCAACGCCGGGACGGCATCGTCCATCCCCAGCTCTCCGATCAGCTCGGCCACGTTGCGCACCACGAACCATTGTGAATGCTGCAGCATGTGGACGAGCTGGTCCGTCCCTTCCGTCATGTGCTTCAAGGCGTCGAACACGGCGCGCCGCTCGCCCACCGTCGGCGCCGCCGCCAGGACATCCATCAGCACCTCCACCCCCGCGGCCCCGCCGCGCTGCAAGGCCGCCACCGCCGCGGCGCGGTGCTTGGGCGCCCCAAGCAAACGGGAGAGGCCCTCGAGTACCGGCTTGGTGTAGATGCGCCGGAGCGCAATGGTATACTGCCGCCGCACGCCGCTCGCCTCCGCAACCTTCTCCTCCACGCGCGTGACGCCGGAGATGACGCCAAGCACTTGCTCGAACCGCCCCAGCTTGGCCGCCGCTGTCGCGTGATCGGTCAACGCTGCCAGCAGGTCGCCCACGTTCGGCGACGTGCTGTTGCGCTCGAGGTCGGCGAGCACCTCTGCGGCACCGGGCGGCAGCGGCACCGCGGGGGCAGTCGCCCCGGAAGCGGGCGCGGGTGCGGCCTCCCGTTTGGCGACCGGCGGAGGGTCGGGTGTCGCTGGCGACGGGGCCGGGGGTGGAGACGAGGGCCGTGCGGCAGCCGGCGGAGGCTTCGGCGCGCGATGGCGCTCGCTCGAGAGCGACAAGAGCTCGTCCGCGCCGCTCTGTTTGCGCGGCGCTGCGCGATCGACCACGCCGGGCAGCGCGTCCGCTGCCTTGGGGGGTAGAGGGTCGTGCGTGACCAGCGGCACCCCCTCGAGCGGGACCGACTTGATGTCGCGCATGGACTCGCCGCGCAGGATACCCGCGGTGCCGAGCGCACCGGATTTCCGGTCCACCGGCGTGTCCGGGTTGGGGACGACGGGCTCGCGCGCACCGAAGTCCTCGGAGGAGGCCGGTCCGCGCGGGGTCGCTGCCGAGGGGGGCTGACCCACAGCGATGCGGATGCGGTCGGCGCCCGCCGCGGCGAGCCGGCTCGTGACATCGTGCGCACCGGGTTGGTCGGCCAGCGCCTGGAGCAGCTCGAACAATTGGGCCGGAGGCGGGTTCGCGGGCAGGGCGATTTCCCCGATGCCATGAAGGTCGAGACGCTCCACCAGCACCGCCACGCCCTCTCCCTCACACCGCACGCCATTCACCTCGATGCCGCTCCCTCCCTGGGCAAGCCGCAGGGTGACGGCCGTCTCCTGCAGCAGGCCCAGCAGGACGCGGAACTCCTTCTTTTGCTCGGCCTTAGCGGTCGGGTCGCGGAACAGGCTCACACAGTGTGCGAACCGCGTGGCGAGATTATCGAGGGTCGGCATGGGGGCCGGTCAATCTAGGGGCCGGGCCTACCCCGGGCAACGCGCGCGAGCGCGCGCGCGGCATCCGCAGCACGCACCGGCCGGCCCGGGAGATCCAGGGCGACCGACAGCGCCGCCACCGGGGGCGGCGCGAGTCCCAAGGGCTCGAGCCGCGTCACATCCCCGAGCAGGCCGGCCAGCGACTCGTCGCACGCGAGGCTGCCGCGGTCGAGCACCAGCCCGCGCTCGAGAGTCTCGGCGGCGAACGTCAGATCGTGCGTGATCACGAGCAGCGCTACGTTCCCAGCCGACCGATCGAGCAGAGCGCGGGTGACCCGCGCACGCAGCGCTCGATCGAGCCCAATGGTGGGCTCGTCCAGCACGAGGAGCCCCGGCTCGAGCGCGAGGGCCCCGGCGAGCGCGGCGAGCTTACGCAGGGCGGGCGGCAGGTCGTAGGGGTGGTGCCCGGCGTGCGCGGTGAGGTCGAGGTCCGCGAGGGCCCGGTCGGTCCGCCGCTCCACCTCCTGCTCTCCCACGCCAAGCGCTCGCGGTCCGAAGCTCACGTCCTCGCGGACGGTGCGAGCGAAGAGCTGCTGGTCCGCGTGCTGGAATACCGACCCGACCCGCCGCGCCAACTGCTCCGGGACGCAGTCACGCGTATTCCAGTCGCCGACCCACACGGTTCCCTCGCCCGGCCGCTCGAGTCCCGTAATGAGCCGGACCACGGTGGACTTGCCGGCGCCGTTCTTGCCCAGCAGCGCGACGCGCTCCCCCGGAGCGATGGAGAACGACAAGCCGCGCAGCACCGCCACGGCGCCGTAGGAGAAAGTCACGCCGTCGAAGCGCAGGGCCGGAATCACCTCCACTGTCGCACGGCGTGGGCCACGGTAAGGGGATACGGTCCGGGGAGCCCGCTCGCCCCCCAAACCGTGGCGACGCTCGTGCCCAGCCCCGCGTCGCACGCCGCCACATCGGCGAGCAGGTCCGGCGTCCCGACGGCCCGGACCGCACCGTCCTCGAGCCACACGACCCGGTCGGCCACGTCGGGTAGGGCATCGAGGGCGCTCGTCGCGAGCAGGACCGCTTTCCCTTCCTTGGCGAGCAAGCGGATCAGCCGCCACAGCGCGCTCGCGCCCTCGGCATCGAGCTCGGCCGCCGGCTCGTCGAACAGCACGAGCCCCGAGTCCATGGCGAGGGTCGCCGCGATGATCACCCGCTGCAGCTCGCCACCGGACAGCGTAGCCGGGTCCCGCGTCGCGAGCGGACCTAGCTCGAGGTGCGCCATGGCGCGATCCACCTGACGCGCGATCTCGTGCGTCGGCCACCCCAGGTTCGCCGGCCCGAAGGCGACTTCGTCCCAGACCGTGAATGCCATGCCGGAGACTTGCGTCCAGGGTGTCGGAAGCACGATTGCGCTGCGGTCGCGGCGGGACACGGTCCCCGCGATCCGCCCTCCCGTGAGTCGCGGCGCGAGATCCCCGGCTGCGAGCAAGACGGTCGACGCGCCGGCTCCTACGGCTCCGACGAGCGCCACGACCTCCCCCTGCACGACTTCAAGCGAGACATCGCGCAGAGCAGGCGCCTCCGTCGCCGGATACCAGAAACTCACCCGCTCGAGCGTCAGCGATTTCATTTGAACCGCCAGATCAGGGCCGCCACACACGCGGCGAGAAGCGCCCAGCGGGCCGCCCGTTCCACCGCCGAGTCGGGGGGCGGCGCCAGGGGCGTCCGTCGCGCCCCCGACACCATTCCGCGGGTCTCCAAGGCGAGCGCTCGCTCGTCCACGTCGTGTAGCGCCGATAAGACAAGTGGCAGGGCGAGGGCGCGGAGTGCGCGAAAGCGATTCCCCAGGCTGCCCCGGGGCGAGAGCCCGCGACAACGCTGCGCTTCCACGATCCGTCGCGCCCTGTCCCTGAGGGTGGGCACGGCCGTGATGGTGGCGGCGAACAGGTAGGCCGCGGTGACGCTCCAGCCCCGGGCGACCGTTGCCTCCACCAGCCGATCCGGCGCGAGCGTCGCCGCGAGCCATACGAAGCTCGCCACCATCGTGGTGATGCGGAGCCCGATCGCGATGGTCGTGGGGACGTCATGAAGCAAACGGAGAAAGACCCAGAACGGCACGGCGGTGAGCAGCGCGGTGCGGAAGACAACTAACCCCGGGCGCGAGCCCGGGGAAACGCCGATACCCCTGAACCCCGGGCTGGCGCCCGGGGTCAGCCGTGCGCCCGGGATCAGTGTGAGAACGAAGGCCACCGCCGCCGTGCACGCCCCCCCAATCGGAGCCGGCAGAATCCATGCGAGCGCCGGAAGCGCCCCTGCGATCGCGAGGAGCGTGAAGGGGTGCAGCCGCCTTCCCGTCACGCCGCGCCGATGGCGCGGAGCGCCCAGGGGAAGCGCGCGGCGGTGCGGCGCGGCAACGCGTGCAGCACCGACGTCACCAGGGCGAAGGTCACGGCCTTGTCACCGAAGTCCGACACGAAGCTCCCGAAGAAGCACGCCCCCAGGGGCGGCAGGCCGAGCGCCTTGCCGAGTGCCGTCGTCAGCGCGATGCCGCCAGTGGTCGTGCAGCCGAACACGAGGTAGGAGATGGGCGTCGAGGTCAGCGACGCGATCACGCCGAGCCCCAGCCCGGCCGGCACGGCGGTCCGGAAACTCCGGAACAGTCCCGCGCGCGCCGCGGCCCACGCGTACAGGGCCACGATGATCTGCACCACGACGAACGGCCAGAAGGTAGGGTTGCGAAGCGTGTTCACGGCGGACGTCACGACGCCGGTCGCGATCCCTACACCCGGACCGGCGAGCGTAGTGGCGAGGATCGTTCCCGTCGTGTCGAGGAACAGCGGCAGCGCCACGGCATCGACCGCGGCCGAGAGGGCGAGGCTGATCGCCGCGGCGACGGGGATGAGGGCGAGGAGACGGATGGACACGGGCCAAGCTTTCGCGAGGGTCGCGTAAGTTAGATATTGGGGCGACATGCCGGCCACCCTCGAACCGGGGAACATCGTACGCGCGCTCCGTGCCGCGCACCTGCACGAGGCGTCGCGAGCGGAGCTGCTGCAGCTCGCCTGCGAACGCCTGCGCGGGCTGGGGGCGCCCTATACGTCCGTGTACGCCTATATGCTGGCCGGCCCCGAGCTCGTGCTCGAGGCGTTCGCGGGGCGCGAGACGGAGCACAGCCGAATCCCCGTTGGTCAGGGTGTGTGCGGCACGGCTGTGGCTCTCGGGGAAGACCAGAATGTGCCCGACGTGCGAGCGGTGGACAACTACCTTGCGTGTAACCTGGAGACCCGGTCGGAGCTCGTGGTATTGATTCGACGCGGGTCGACCGTCCTCGGCCAGATCGACGTCGATTCCGATGTTCCGGCGGGGTTCACGGATCAGCACCACCGGGCGGTCAAGGCGGTCGCGGACGCACTCGCGGTGTTGCTGTAGTGACATGCCATTGGGGAGGTCTCGCATGACCCGCTGTGGCTTCCTCTGCTCGGCAGCCCTGGCCGTGGTTGCGCTTGGGGGATGCGGCTCCGGCGGGGACGACGAGGGCGAGTCGTCCCGCCACAACGCGCCGGTCGTTACCGCGGACATCGTCGCTCCCCGCGGGGAGAGTCCGGCGCAGTACTACCAGCGGCAGGTGCTGCTGATCAACAAGTGGATTCGCCAGGGCGGCCCGCCCCCCCGCTCCTCCACCCCCATCCTCGAGATCGTCCGCCAGGCGCGCGACGAGTCCGGGAAGTTCGTGACCATGACGCCCTTCGACCTGGTGACGACGCTCGACACCTGGCTCAAAGGCGCCAAGCAGAAGGACCCGGTCCAGCAAGCCGCGGCCTATCTGGTCGCCGACCGCGTGCTGCGCCTGGCGTGGCACCCCTTCGGGTTCACCGACTCCAGCCAGTCGCTCACGCCCCAGCGCAACCGGCTGAAGGCGCTCGGCGCCAGCTCCGAGCTGTCCACGGCGAGCGGTGAGGTCGCTTACGCGGGCGGCTGGCTCCAGCAGGCCGGGGCATTCGATCCGACCGGCCCGATGGGCCAGCGGGCGGCCCTGCTCCAGTTCGAGGCGGACTGCGCGGGGGGAGACTCGCCCCAGCCCTACTACGGCATCATCCGGCGGCTCGAATCCGTGGTCGCCGCTCCGGCGGACTCCGAAGTGAAATGGACCGCGCAGATCATGGAGGCAGACGCCTACCGGGACATCGTGGCGCTCGCATCCGGTCTCGGGAAGGAGAATGCCGACTCGACCAAGTTCGTAGGTGACGCCGAGACAGCCAAGACGCGGGCGATCGCGCTGTATCAGGCGGCCCTGGCCGCAGACACGACGTCCCGGCTCGCCAAGGGCGCGCAGGTGACGCTGGGGCGGCTCACCGGCGGCCTGGCGCCGAATCACGTGCGATTTTTCTGTTTCGCCGAGTAGGTCGGAATGGCCCCTACTCGGTTCGCGCCTCGGCCGCCGCTCCTTCCCACCCGAGCAGCGTCAGCCGGCCCGCGTCCGCGTTGTGGTCCAAGAGCTCCGCGTACCGCCCCCACTCCACTACGGTGGCGAACAGGGACTCCGCGGGGATGAACGGGAAATAGATCGTCAGGTCGGCGAGCACCTCTTCGTCCTCTACCGTCCCTTCACCCTCCTTCAGCATGGCCACGAGGCGCGCGAACAATGGCTGCTTGGCGAGTCGGGCCCGCGTGACGTCCTTGCGCGCCGCGTCGTCCATGGCCATGACCTCGCGCCCTGCGGTCGTGAGCTGCACGATCTCCCCTGGCGTCGTCACCCAACCGAGCTGCTCCGCCGCCCGCACCACCGCCGACATCCGGTCGTAGTCGACGCCGAGATCCTCCGCGAGCTCGAACACCGGCCCCTTGCCGTCGGGACGCGTGAGCAGGTGGTCGAGGAGGCCTGTGGCTTCGGAGACGTGCACGCGGGGGAACGGTACGAGGCGCTGCGGCGCGGTCGGCGCCGGCTCGGGGAGGAGGGTCGCCGTGAGGATGGCGTGCAGCCGGTCCACCATCTCCTCGAACTCGGGGCTCCGCTCCTGGCGTGGATACGGCAAGGGATTGGTCATCTCTTCGCGCACATGCCCGGGGTTCGATCCGAACACCACGATCCGGCCTGCGAGGAACACCGCTTCCTCGACGGAGTGCGTGACGATGACGAGGGTGTTCACGCCGGTCGCGGCATCGCGCCACAGATCCACGACCTGGCTGCGTAAGTTCTCCGCCGTGAGGGGATCGAGCGCGCCGAACGGCTCGTCCATGAGGAGGATCTCGGGCGCCACGGCGAGTGCACGCGCGAAGCCTACGCGCTGCTTCATGCCGCCCGACAGCTCTTTCGGATACGCCTGCTCGAACCCGTCGAGTCCCACGAGGTTGATGGCCCGGGCCACGGCGTCGCGCCGCGCCGGGCCGTCCACACCCCGCGCCTCGAGGCCCATCGCCACGTTCTCGGCCACCGTCAGCCAGGGGAGGAGCGCGAACGACTGGAACACCATCGCCGCGGCGCCCAGCACGCCGTCGAGCGCCTGGCCGCGGTACAACACCTTTCCGTCGACCGGGCGCGCCAGCCCGGCGAACAGGCGGAGCAACGTGCTCTTGCCGCACCCGGACGGCCCGACCAGGGCCACCACCTCGTGCTCCCGCACGGCGAGCGACACGTCACGCAGCGCCTCGAGGTTCTGGCCGTTCGGGAGCCGAAAGCGCTGCGTCACATGCTGCGCCTCGAGGAGCACGGTGCCGGGCGTCATGTCTCGAGTCCGAAGCGGGTCTGCGCCCAACCCATGAGGGAGCGCCACACCAAACGGTTCCAGCCGACGACGATCATGCTCATCAGCGCGATGCCCCCCGCGAGCAGTGGGAAGTTGGCGTGGGCGGTGGCGTCGCTGATCAAGCTTCCCAGGCCCTTGGTCACCCGCAGCCGGCCGGCGACCTCCATGTATTCCGCGACGATCGAGCCGTTCCACGCGCCCCCGGCGGCCGTCACCCACCCGGTGACCAGCGCGGGAAACGCGGCCGGCAAGTACAGGGACCGCCAGCGCGCTCGACGCGGTAGCCGAAACACCGTCGCCGCGTCCTTCAACTGCTCGGGGACCGCGGCCACGGCGGAGATCACGTTGAACAGGATATACCACTGGCCCGCCAGCACCATCAGCGCGACCGCGCCGAGCCCCAGCCCGATGCCGATCCGCTGGAACAGCAGGATCACGAGCGGAAACAGCATGGGTGCGGGGAACGACGCCACGACCTGAATCACGGGCTGCAGCGCGCGCGCGAGACGCGGCGAGCGGCCGATCACCACCCCCGCGGGCAGGGCCCACGCGGTCGACACGATCACCGCCCCCATCACCCGCGCGAACGTGAGCACGGCGGACGAGACCAGCCGACCCCATTCCGCCCACCCCAGCTGCGCGACCAGCAGCCACAGACGCCAGGCGCCCAGAGCCGCGGCGGCCGCGACCGCCGCGATCACGAGCGCGGCGCCGATCTTCCGCGCCACCCGATGCCAAAAGGCGAACCGCGGGCCGCGGAGAATGACGGGACCGACGGCGCGGAACGGTCGCTCGAGCGGCCGTGCCGCCCGGCGCGCCCGGCGATACGCGCGGCGCTGCAGCACGGCCGCGCGGCGCGGCAGGCGAGCGCGCCGCAGGAAGTCCAGCACCCACGACGACGGGGCCGGCCCGCCGCCGCTGCTCTCGTCCAACCGGAATTTCTCGACCCACACCACCAGCGGCCGCCACACGAGCTGGTCCACGCACACGATCATGACCACCATGGCCGTGATCGCGAGCGCCATCGCCTGCGCGTTCCCCTGGTCGAGGGCGACGCTCATATATGATCCGATGCCGGGAAGGCGGTAGTCGCGATCTCCCAGACGGAACGCCTCATTCACCATGAGGAAGAACCAGCCGCCCGCCATGGACAACATCCCGTTCCACACGAGGCCCTGCGCCGCGGCAGGTACCTCGAGCTGGCGAAACGTCCGGCCGGGCGGCCAGCCCGCGACCTTGCACGAGTCCCGCAGCGGCTGCGGCAGCGCCTTGAGGGAGTTGTAAAAGGAGAGCGCGAGGTTCCACGCCTGCGCCGTGAAGATCATCAGGATGGCCGCGAGCTCGAGCCCCACGTTGCGGGTCGGGAACACCGACATCAGTCCGAGCACGAGCCCGGGGAGAAAGCCGAGCACGGGAATGCTCTGGAGGATGTCGAGCAGCGGCAGCAGGAGCCGCTCGGCGGCTGCCGACGTCGCCGCCGCCCACCCGAACCCCAGCGCGAAGGCATACGAGATCAAGAGCGCCAGGACGCCACGCGACAGCGAATACAGGGTGTACCTGGGCAGCGCTGCCGGGCTCAGGTCGATGCGCACCGCCTGCGCCAACGGGGCCTCGAACTCGCGCGCGAACGAGACCACCATCGCGATCACACCGCCCAACAGGCAGAGGATCGCGATGTCGGCGAGCCCGAGTCGGGCGGGGGCGGGGGGCAAGCGCAGCGGCTTCATCCTCGCGAACTGTTTAAGTTGAGACCCGATGCCAGAAGCGACGACGGAAACGACGGTCGAGCTGAACGGCGTGCGCCTCTACACGCGACGCGTGGGGCATGGCCCGCCCGTGGTCGTGCTGCACGGCGGCCCCGGCGCACACCACGACTACCTCCTCCCGCAGTACGACCACCTCGCCGAGGGCGGCCGCACGCTCCTCTATTACGACCAGCGCGGCGGCGGTCGGTCACCGGTCCCGCGCGACGTCCCGGTGGGCTGGCGGGAGCACGTGTCCGACCTCGAAGCGCTGCGCGGGCACTGGGAGCTCGACCGCCTCACGCTGATCGGCTACTCGTGGGGGGGATTGCTCGCCGTGCTGTACGCGCTCGAGCATCCCGACCGCATCGCCCGACTCGCGCTCGTCTCCTCGGCGCCCGTGACGGCCGCGTGGCGCGACGAATTCGAGCGCCGGTTCGCGGCGCGCATGGCCCAACCGTGGATCGCGCGCAGCCGCGCCGACCTCGTAGCGTCCGGCCTCTCCCGGACCGATCCCGAAAAGTATCGCCGCATTGCGTTCGCGCTATCCGTCGCCGGCTATTTTCGCGACCCGAGCCGCGCGAGGGAAATGACCCCGTTTCGCGTCACCGAGCGCACTCGGCAGGCGGTGTGGGAGAGTCTGGGGACCTACGACCTCCGCCCGCGGATCCAGCAGACCTTCCCGAACGGGACCGCTCCCCGCGCCCTGCTCCTGCACGGCATCTACGACCCCATGCCCCTCGAAGCGGCACGTGAAACCGCGGCGCTCCTCTCGACCGGCGTGATCGAGCTGGCCACGGGGCATGCGCCGCACGTGGAGGCGACGGAGGACTTCGAGCGGGCGCTGGGCGGGTTCCTGCCGCGGCGCTGAGGCTACGGCTGATCGCCTCGCGTGATCACTTCCCGCACGCGCTCGGGCGTCAGACCGGCAGCGTTCAGCAGGGTGGCAAGGGTCGCGCTCGCCGATCCCGCGGGGGCGGTCTGAATGACGCGCATCACACCCAGCAACAGGTGCTCCGGTCCCACAGATGCCGCTTGCAGGTCCCGTGCGTCTTGCAGAGCGAGTTGCAGGCTTCCCCGCGCGGCGGGAGTGTACAGCATGGGCGATGCTGTACCCGGTGTCTCCCCTCGTTCGGGGCCCAGCAACCGCAAGACCTCGCTGCGTGCCCCCTGCAACGACACGCCCGCGTCCAACAGCACCAAGGCCCCGATGCCCTTCTCCTCCCGCAGCACTCCCAGGAGGAGATGCTCGGTCCCCACGTACGCCTGGTGCAGCTGGCGCGCCTCGGTCATCGCGAATTCGAGAACCTTCTTGGCGCGGGATGTGTAGGGCAGGTCTGGCCCGGCCGCCGCGGCTGCCTTCCCTGGTTTGACCGTCTCCTCGCAGGATGTGCTCGGTGCCTACATACTCGTGGTGTAGACGCGCCGCCTCCTCCCGCGCCATCTGGAGCACCATGCGCACGCGATCGGTGAAGTTGTAGCCATTCATTCCTCTAAGTATCGTCGGAATCGCGTGCGGCTGGAACCGACCCCCAAACGGGATTACGTTCCGCTGAGCATGGATAAACAGGCCGTCCGCCGTACGCTCGACCAGCTCGCCGCGTTCCTCGAGCTCAAAGGGGAGCACCCGGTTCGCGTCCGCGCGGTGCGGCACGCCGCCCGATCGGAGCTGCTCGCCACGGGCCGCTCGAGCGCGCTCGACGAGCTGCGCG
>Ga0207646_10002622_pt1 | contig 21121 bp, 19 predicted proteins | sample KBSK5502metaG_FD_184343 | JGI IMG/M metagenome (GOLD analysis project Ga0207646, IMG submission 184343) | Corn, switchgrass and miscanthus rhizosphere microbial communities from Kellogg Biological Station, Michigan, USA - KBS K5-50-2 metaG... | ecosystem: Host-associated > Plants > Roots >... | reverse complement strand
TCACCGACGACTACCGGTGGCTGGAAAACTGGGATAATCCCGAAGTCAAGCAATGGAGCGCCGCGCAGAATGCGCGCACGCGAGAGTATCTCGACCGTCTGGCTTCGCGGCCAGCGATTAAAGAGCCGCTTACCCAGCTCATCAGCGCGGGTTCCGCACGCTATTTCAACCTGCAATTCCGCGGAGGGATTCTCTTCGCCATGAAATTCCAGCCGCCCCAGCAACAACCCATGCTGGTGGCGATGCATTCTGCGGACGATCCGGGCAGCGAGAAGGTGGTGTTCGATCCCAACGCCGCCAGCAGCAAGGGATCCGTCGCGGTGGACTTCTATGTTCCGTCGCTCGATGGGAAATACGTCGCCGCCGCTCTCTCGGAAAATGGCTCCGAGGATGCATCAGGCCACGTCTTCGAAGTCGCGACCGGCAAGGAACTGACTGACGCCCTGCCGCGCGTCAACTTCGCCACCGCGGGCGGAAGCATCGACTGGAAGGCTGACGGCTCTGGTTTCTATTACGCGCGCTATCCGCAAGGCAACGAGCGTCCGCCTGAAGACGCCAACTTCTACCAGCAAGTGTACTTTCACAAACTTGGCGCGGATGCGAAAGAGGATAGCTACGTCATCGGCAAGGATTTTCCCCGCATTGCCGAGATTCAACTCCATACTAGTGACGACGGCCGCTGGCTGGTCGTTGCCGTGGCCAACGGAGACGGCGGGCAGTTCGCTCACTACCTGATGGATGCCGCCGGACACTGGACTCAGCTCACCCACTTCGAGGACGGAATTGTCGCAGCGAAAGTGGGACCCGATGATTCTGTCTATCTTCTTTCCCGTAAGGACGCTCCGCGCGGGCAGCTTCTGCGATTACCACTATCCCAATTGGAATTCTCGAAGGCGAAGGTCTTCGTTGTCCAGAGTTCGGGCACCGGTGCTGACGAGAGCGGCCGCACGTCGATTGAAAACTTCGAACCCACTCTTGGCCGGCTCTACGTGATCGATATCATTGGCGGTCCGTCTCGCGTTCGCGTGTTCGACGGGCAGGGCCGTTCGCTGCCGGGTCCGTGGTTGCCGCCCCTCTCGGCCGTCGACCAGGTGGTCCCCGTCGGCCGTGGCGATGTGCTGTTTTACACTTCCACTTATCTCGAACCGTCAGCCTGGTACCGCGTCGATGCCGCCACGGGCAAGTCCACACGCACTGCACTCTTTGAAACCTCACCGATAAAATTCAACGACGCAGAAGTGGTGCGTAGCTTTGCGATCTCCAAAGACGGCACGCGAGTTCCGCTCAACATCATCCGCCGCAAAGGCGCCAAGCTCGATGGTACGAATCCGGTGCTGCTCAACGGTTACGGCGGCTACGGCATTAGCCTGAAACCCTTCTTCGCTGGATCCGAGACGCGCGTTTGGCTGGATCAGGGAGGCGTTTCAGCCACAGCGAACCTGCGTGGTGGCGGCGAATACGGCGAGGAATGGCACAAGCAAGGCAATCTAACTCGTAAGCAGAACGTCTTCGACGATTTTATTGCCTGCGCCCAACACCTCGTCGATCAGAAATATACTTCGCCCGCCCACCTCGCCATCGTGGGGGGAGTAATGGCGGACTGTTGATGGGCGCTGCCTTCACCCAACGTCCTGACCTGTTCCGCGCCGTCGTCTCTTTCGTCGGAATCTATGACATGCTGCGCGTGGAGCTCGATCCCAATGGCGCGTTCAACGTGACCGAGTTCGGAACCGTAAAAGATCCCGAGCAATTTAAGGCGCTCTATGCCATATTCGCCCTACCATCACGTGAGGAAGGGAACGGCATATCCGGCGATTCTCTTCCTGACCGGGGACAATGATCACCGCGTGAATCCGATGGAGTCGCGGAAGATGACGGGGCGCCTGCAGGCAGCAAGCAGCTCCGATCATCCCATTCTCTTGCGCACCACGTCGAGCGCAGGCCACGGCATCGGCACGGCTCTCGATGAGAGAATTGAGCAGGGCGCCGACTTTTTCAGTTTTCTGTTTGATCAGTTGGGGATTAGGTACACGCCGCCGGGAAATTGAGGAGTCTGTTGAAGAAAGCGCTTGGCTCGTAAATTATGGACGCCAAAGCGCTGCCGGTGTGACTATTTCCTTCCGGTTACCGCGTGCAGGCACCTGCCGTACAACTCGAGCAGCTGCGCAGCATAGTCCTCTGGCTTCGCAGCGGCGCCCGTCCCTTGAAAGCCCACTCCCGTTGAACTGGTGCGGCCATAGCCGGTGGTCATGGCGACGAACTTCATGAGATCGAGCGCGATGTCTTCGTTCCGGCGCATGCCAGCGCCAGCAGAATGGGATTCGTCCATAAATGCCTCCGTGAAAACCGAAATTCGATGATAGCAAATTGAGAGACAGTGAACGTGGGGGCGGCCGTCCCCCGAGTGGTCAGGTCCTCTGCGCCAGGGATCCGCCTTCTCGGCGAATTAGGATGAATCTAGAGAAGAACAGAAAATGCAGAGGACCAAACCGACCACCCTCACGTTCTGGTGTTCATGGGCATCTAAAAACCCGCCAGAGCGCGCTGAAAATCCTGCTCACTAAGCTCTTCCATTCAGCAATCAAGAATCAACAATTTTTACTTCGGCACTTCACTCATCAGCGCCAGCAGGTTGCCCTCGGTGTCGTGGAAAAACGTCATCCACAAATCGTGGTTGGGCATTCTGGCGATGAGGTGGGGTTCATCTTGGAAACGCACGCCGCTTGCCAACATTCGGCCGTATGCTGCTTTGATGTCAGGCACGTTGAAATAGAGAATCGAACTGGGATGGTCGAACTGTGGTTTTTCTGGTGGCGTCAGCATCAGGCGCACGCCACCACAATCGAAGAACGCCAGGTTCCCGGCGGTGAATAGCAGCGGCAAACCCAGGACGTCACGGTAGAATCCGGTGGCGCGTCCGGTATCGGGCGCGTGAATGGCAATTTGGCCCAGGCGGGAAATGCCAATTCCGGTTGCAGTCTCGTTCATAGCCGTTGACCTCCGTCTTCAAATTAGTTAGCATAGCTAACTATATTCCATGCCTAAAGTCAAGTCCAAGAGTCAGCCTTTTTCGGCGGTGGATGCGGTTGCCGACCGGCTGCATTCCGCCGCCATTCACGTGCTCCGGCGGGTCCGGAATCAGGATACGGTTACAGGTGAGGGTCCGGCTCGGCTGTCGGCGCTCTCGGTGCTGGTTTTCAGCGGTCCCAAAACGCTCGGCGAACTGGCTGCTGCCGAGCAAGTGAAGCCCCCCACCATGAGCCGCATAGTGGCCGGCCTGAAGAGCAGCCGGCTGGTGGAAACAACAGCTGATGCTCACGATGCCCGCCGCAAACAAATTCATGCCACTTCGAAAGGCGTGGCTTTGCTCCGTGCGGGGCGCAAGCGCCGGGTTAGCTACCTTGCGGATCGCCTTACTTTCGTAACCAGACAAGAACTGGCGAGTTTGCGCGAGGCCCTGGATCTGCTGGAGGCAATGTTGCGCGACGGGGACGACAGATAAATAACGCGTAATGTGATGATTCCGCGCTCTTTTGAGGGACCAGGCGCGAGCCGTCACGGCCTTTTGCTAGGTTTCGATGCCTACGTGACAGACGCGCCCGATCAGGTGATCGCCAATAGACTTGCCCTCTTCCGTGGCCATTACCTCGATGGGGTAGGACTGATTATGCGGACGTAGAATGATGTGGTTGGCGGCGACTTCCACGTACTTCACGGTGCAGGTTCCGTCCTTTAAGACAGCGTACATGTTGAACTCGCCCTTGCGATAAGGCTTTAGGGAGTTGTAGTGCCGATCGAGCAGGAGGGTAGCCCCGGGCATCAGCCGCGGATACATGCTCATACCCTCGCGGCCATCCACCTTGATCAGCACAAAGCGCTGCCACTGCTCGCGGTTCCCTTCAGTTTCTGCTTTCAGCTTCTTCAGGAAACCCTTCTTGAATTTGAGGATCTCTTTTACATACATGCTGGCTATAAAAGGCTGGGTGGCGGCCACGGCGCCGTCGGTTAACAGCACATTTTCGAATTCGCCGTCGCTCGGGGGCATTATGGAGGCGCGCTTGTTGACCTCGCCGGGATCGAGCAGGTCCAGCACTGAAAGATGCTGCACGACAAGCACTTTGTCCATTCCTTCGAGGCTCAAGCCGCGCTTACGATTAAGGAAGTTGGAGATGTGCGCTTGCTTGAAGCCGGTTTGCTGAGCCAGCCGAAGACCGGTGAGACCGCCCTCGTCGATCCGCTCCCAAAGGGTTTTGCGAAGGTTGTCTTGCAGCACTCGGAATTTCATAGCCTGGCGAGTATACCACTGGAGGTATAGCAATCCGCTATTCGGCTGGGGATAAGATTTCCACAACCGAGGGTTACACAACTTGGAAGATTTCGTGCGGCTAAGATTCTTTCAGCGGCGGCGGAGCGGCTGTTGACATCGCTTCATTGCACACAGGACGGGTCAATGTGTTGTGCAAAACCTGCGCGTCCTCAAGTCCGGATATGAAGAAAGCTACTTCCGCCATCGCGGAGAGGCGTCTGGGTTAGATTGTCGCAGGAGACAATACCGTAAAATGAAGCGGTAGAATGAGCGCAAAGAAATTCGCCGGCAACCACTGCTGGCGATTTCGCCACGCGTGGCAACGTTTTCCGGTCGCGCGAGTTATCGGCGGATTTGCTGGCATGGAGGCGGGCGGGAGAGCCGCCCGACACAGGATCGGGATGGACATGACGTGGCTCACTGACCGCATTGCGGTTGGGGGCGGGATTTGGACGGCTGACAACATGGCGGCGGTGGCGCGGGCGGGAGTGACGCACATCATCGACATGCAGGTTGAGTTCGACGACACACCACTGGCGGCGCCGCACGGCATCGATGTCCTTTGGAATCCGACGGATGATGACTTTGAGCCCAAACCTGCAGAGTTGTTTGAGCGGGGCGTGAAATTCGCCCTGGCAGCCTTGGACGAACCCGGGACGAAACTTTTCATCCATTGCGCTGCAGGCGTGCATAGGGCGCCGATGATGGCACTGGCGCTTTTGGGCGCGATGGGTTGGAAGCCGGGCGAGGCTGCAGAAATGATTGGCAAGCGGCGTCCAGTGGCGGATTTTGCGGATGTGTATCTGGAGAGCGTTGTAGAGTTTTTGGAATCGTACCGGGAGTAGCATTCTAACTTTCGGCCGCGTGCGAGCGGCTTGCGGTCGTTTAGCAGCAGCGAGGGAGGAAGCAATGTTTGACGCGCGCCGCCCCAAAGGGCGGCTTTTCTACGTGAGGCTGGCAGTGCTGACCGCGATCGGGCTTCGAGGGTTAAGCTTCGGGCTTCATCTCATTACTTGGCAAGCACGGGCGCGATGGGTGCGACTTCCGCCGCGCGGGATGCCACTGGCTAACTCAACATCTTGCGACAATTATCCGACTTCTTCACTCCAGCTCTCCAGCGTCTTTTTCACCAGCGCCATGAACTGATCGGCGACGGCGCCGTCGATGAGGCGGTGGTCGTAGCCGAGGGTGAGATGGACGACGGAGCGGATCGCGATGGAGTCGTTGCCTTCTTTATCGGTGACCACCAAGGGCTGTTTGGTAATCCCACCCACGCCCATGATGGCGGAGTTGGGTTGATTGATGATGGGGAGACCGAAGACGGCTCCGAACTGGCCGGGATTGGTGACGGTGAAAGTCGAGCCTTCAACATCTTCGGGCTTGAGCTTCTTATTTCTGGCGCGCTCGCCGAGATCGGTGATTCCGCGCTGCAGGCCTAGGAAGTTAAGATCACCGGCGTTTTTGAGGACAGGAACGATCAGCCCCCAGTCGAGAGCCACTGCGATGCCGAGGTTGATATTGCGATGGTAGTGGACGTTGTCGCCTTCGAGCGAAGCGTTGATGATCGGCCATTGCTGTAGTGCGATGATGGCGGCCCGCACGAAGAACGGCATGAACGTAAGACGGACACCGTGGCGCTGCTCGAAGCCGGCTTTTTGTTTGTTGCGCAGGCTGACGATGCGGCTGAAGTCCACCTCGTACATGCAATGGACGTGGGCACTGGTGCGGCGCGACTCGATCATGCGCTGGGCGATAATCTTGCGCATATTCGTCATGGGCACCAGATCGCCAGGATACGGAGCGAGGGCTGAAGGAGCAGCGGGCCGAGCTTCAGCTGAGGCTGAAGCTGTCGAGTTGGCTGCTGCTGAACCGGAAGTGGCGGGTGCGGACGACAGGCGCTCGATGAAAGACGTGATGTCCTGCTTGGTGATGCGGCCACCCAGTCCGGTGCCAGAAATCTGAGAAAGACTCACGTTGTGCTCACGAGCGATCTTGCGAACCAGCGGCGAAGATCGGGTTTCTTCTTCCTCATCCCGAGGTGCGGCTGGCTGAGGTGTGGCGGGGGCTGGGGTTGAAGAAGGAGATGGACGGCCAACTTGGTCTGCTTTTTTGTCCTCTTTCTTTTCCTCCCGTTTTGCGGCAGCGGGGGCGGCAGCAGGGGCAGCCTTGGTTGGCGTGGCAGAAGCTTCGCCGTCAGTCGCAATCGTACCCACGACTGTGTTTACTCCTACCGTCGTCCCTTCAGAAACCTTGATCTCACGCAGTACACCCGAAGCCGGAGCGGGAATCTCGGCATCGACTTTGTCTGTCGAGATTTCGAAGAGCGGTTCGTCGCGCTGAACCTTGTCGCCTGGCTTCTTGAGCCATTTGGTAATGGTGCCCTCAACAATCGATTCGCCCATCTGGGGCATGATGATGTCAGTTGGCATGATTTCCTTCCACACGAGCCCACAGTACGAAGCGCGGGCTGGGCGCAAACAGTTCATTATATATAAGCGGGAGCCAGAGGCGGGTACAAGCGGAGGGCATCTGGTCGTTGGGAATGGCCCTCGATAGACGCGAGATAGCGGGTTTGGCGGCAACCCTCGGGCCAGGGCCTAGCGGCAGAGATCGGTTGCGGCCATCTAGTCCTTGTCGTGCATTCCCTCGCCTTCTTTTTTTTCGTCACCGGACGGTGGGGCGACGCCAAAGCTGGTTTTCCAATATTCCTGCACCGCCGGCGGAAGTTTATTGAGATGCGAGAGCAAGGCAGTAACCTTCCATATGTCTTGCTGGCTTAGAGTCTTCTCCCACGCAGGCATACCCGTGTATCGAATACCGGTGCGAATGGCGTAGAAAATATACCACTCCGGATCCTCGGGGGGATCAGAGATGAGATTTGGAGCCCGCGGGTAGAGAGCTGTTGCCAGAGACGCGGGCTGACGATTGAATCCGCCGTGGCAAAGAGCGCAGTTCATGGTGTAGATCTTCATGCCGTCGATAAGGCTCAGATCAGTGGGGGGTACGGGGTTTGTCACACGAGCAGCATGACGCTCCATCGATGCGTCGAGGGCTGCATTGGCTATCCGCTGCTCGAGCCTGGGGGGGGCGACATTTGCGGCAGTGGGGAAGAACCCGAGCATGGCAAAGCCCAGCCCGCCAAGTATTAGCACCAGCAGAGTGAGAACAACACCGAGAATGAATTTCCCCATGCTTCCTCCCGAAGCGACATTTTGGCAGATACACGAGATTTGTGCCAACCACTCCGGTCACGCGTGTGAATACGCTGTTTCAACCTGCGCTCGACTCGGCACGTGAGTTTCCGGTTTGCGACCAGGTCAGTAACCCTTCAGATGTCGCGCTTCTCGCACCACGTCGCTCACTTTGGGTAAGTAGTGCTCTTCCTGCGGCGGCGAGAACGGGATCGCCGAGTCGAGGCCTGCGATGCGGACGATGGGGCCGTCGAGATCGTCGAAAGCTTCTTCGTTGATAATGGCGGCGATTTCGCCGGCAAGGCCTCCGGTGCGCGAGTGCTCGTGCAGGATGATAACTTTATTCGTCTTCTTCACGGTCTGCGCGATGGCTTCGCGGTCGAGCGGTGAGACGGTTCGCAGGTCGAGGATCTCGAGATCGATCCCTTCTTTGCTCAGGACTTCGCCGGCTTGCAGTGCGGAATGAACCATCGCTGCGTAGGTGATGATGCTGATATCGCGGCCTTCGCGGGCGATGGTCGCCTTTCCGATGGGAACCACGTAATCTTCCGCGGGGACCTCGCCTTTGATGCGTCGGTAAAGATATTTATGTTCGAAGAAGATGCAAGGGTTGTTGTCGCGGATGGCGGCCTTAATGAGTCCTTTGGCGTCGTAAGGAGTGGCCGGGCAGATGACTTTGAGTCCGGGATTGTGGACGAACCACATTTCGGGATTCTGCGAGTGGAAGGGACCGCCATGGACGTATCCGCCGCTGGGTCCGCGCAGCACGAGCGGGGCGGGCGCTCCCCAGAGGTAGTGCGTCTTGGCGACCATGTTGCTGATTTGGTTAAAGGCGCAGCCGATGAAATCCATGAACTGAAATTCGGCCACGGGGCGCATGCCGGTGAGCGACGCTCCGAAGGCCGCGCCCACGATGGCGGACTCGGCGATGGGCGTGTCGATGACGCGCTCCGGGCCGAAGCGGTCGATGAAACCGTCTGTGACTTTGAACGCGCCGCCGTAAATGCCGATGTCTTCGCCGAGGCAGAAGACGGAGGGGTCGCGCTCCATTTCTTCCCAGATTCCCTGGCGGATAGCTTCGAGGTAGGTAAGTTGCATAGGTTATTAAATTCCCTGCCACGCCGGCGCCCCGCTATCGTAGGTGCACGGCGGCTTCGGTCTGCTTTGGCCCAGCACCGGTCCCCCTCTTCACTTTCGGCACGCCGTATTTCGGTTTGATTTCGTGGCAGCCATCTTCACAGAAGACGCCGCCTTCAGCGGATTCGGGCGTGGGCATCGGGGAGTTCACGGCGATCTCTCTCTCTTCTTCGATGATCCGCTCAACTTCGGCGATCAATTCTGCATTCTCCTTTGGCATCAGCCACTTCTTTTCTTTCACCAGATAATTCTCGAAGCGGGCGATCGGGTCGCGCTTCTTCCAGAAATCGAGCATCGGCTTGGGCACGTATGCGGCGGCGTCGTGGATGGCGTGGCCTTTCATGCGCATCATTTTCGCTTCGATCAGAGTTGGGCCTTCGCCGCGATGGGCGCGCTCTACGGCGTCACGGGCGGCATCGTAGACCTGGCAGGCGTCGGTGCCGTCGACGATCACGCCGGGAATGCCGTATGCGATGGCACGTTCGGCGAGGTCTTTGCAGCGGTACTGCATTTCCGAGGGCGTCGAGTAGGCCCAGAGATTGCTTTCGAGGAAGAGCACGAGGCCGAGGTTCTGCACGGCGGCGAAATTGATGCCCTCGTAAGTGACGCCGGTGGACTGGCCTCCGTCGCCGATGTAGGTCATGACGGCGACGTTGCGTCCTTGCAGGCGCGCGCCCAGCGCCACTCCCGAGAGCACAGGAATGAGATCGCCGAGCATGGAGATGGGCGATACCATGTTGCGCTTTTCGATGTCGCCGAAGTGCGAGGTGCCGTCGCGACCGCGTGTGGGCGAATCGGCTTTCGCCATGTACTGCATCATCGTGTCGCTGGCGCGAAAGCCGCGGACCAGCAGCGATCCCTGGTTGCGGATCATGGGCGCGAACCAGTCGTCCTGGTCGAGCGCGTAGGCAGAGGCGCAGGAGCAAGCTTCCTGGCCGAGTCCGAAATAAACTCCGCCGACGACCTTGCCCTGCTTGTAGAGGTTTTCGAGCGCGACCTCCATTTTGCGGTTGAGCAGCATGTAGCGGTAGATCTCGATGCACTGCTTTTTGTCGAGATACTTGGAGTCGCGAATGGGGGGGACGGGGGCGTTGAGGTTGCCTTCAACTTCATAGCGGACGTGCTCCGCCCCGTCTTTGTCTTTCTTGATCGCTTGGCGGACGGTGAGGTCGGGATGCTCAAGGCGGAGGTCGGGGATGGAGTAGGCGCGCAGGTCCGTGGGGTTGAGCTTCGACCGAAAAGCCCCGTTGCGCGAACGGTTCCCATTGGAGCTTTGCTTGGACTTTGTTTTTTTGGTCCCCATGTGACAGCGCCGCTGCAGGCGCGATGTATTGATGGTATCGCGAGAGTGGGGGAGAGGGCTAGAGAGGGGTCTGAACCATTCGCTCTAAGCAATTGAGAATCGCTTGGCGAGCCGGACCTGCGCACTCATCAAGGGCGCGCTAGGCCCAGGTTGTGTCGTCTTCCTTGTGGAGCTGTCGGAGTGCCGTAGGGCGCCGCATCGGAACGCCGACGGTGCGACCGAGCACGGCGTCGAGGGTTTCGACCCAGCGCATCTGGCTCGAGAACACTGCACCAAAGTTGCGGGAGATCGATTCAGCGACCGAGTTGAGATCCAGCGGATGCCCCAGTTCTTGCTGCATCGAGGTGACCGGCTTGGTGATGCCGCAGGGGATGATCAGGTTGAAGTAGCTAAGGTCGGGGTTCACGTTGAGGGCGAAGCCGTGCGAGGTGACGAAGCGGGAAATGTGGACGCCGATGGCGGCGATTTTTGATTCATGGGTCTGAGCGGGCTTCGCTTCGCTCAGCGGGACATCCCGGGTGGCTGAACCCGCACGCGCATCGTTGTTCGTAGCACCGGTCCAGACCCCGGTGAGGCCTGCGACACATTTGGTCGGGATGGCAAAATCCGTGCAAGTGCGGATCAGGATTTCTTCCAGCCGGCGGACGAATTCGACCGCGCCCAGCGTTTTGCGTTTGCCGTCGGGCGTGGCAAATCGGCGCAGGTCGAAGATGGGATAGCCGACGATCTGGCCGGGGCCGTGGAAGGTTACGTCGCCCCCGCGGTCGCATTCGAAAAGCTCCACTCCGCGTTGGGCGAGGAGTTCGGGCAAAGCGATTATGTTAGCGGCTTTCGCGTTGCGGCCTAAGGTGATGACAGGCGAGTGTTCGAGCAGGAGCAGGACATCGCCGATCTTTTCTTCTTTTCGTAGTGCCACGAGTTGCTGCTGCAAGCGCAGGCCGGTGGCGTAATCGACGGTACCGAGTTGGACGACGGAGATCAAATTCGTTTCGCCCCGGAATTGCGCAGATCAAGATCAAAGACTCTCACCGTAGAGCACACAGAGAAAATACATGGGTCCTTCGCTTCGCTCAGGATGACAAACTGTTTGTGACAATGCATTCTTTTCACCCGTTAATTGCTATCCCATATACGCTGTTCGACGCGTCCAGCATGGCCTCGGCCAAGGTTGGATGCGCGTGGATGGTCCACATCAAATCTTCGACCGTGGCTTCGAGCTCCATGGCGGCGACGGCTTCGGCAATCAACTCCGTCGCCTGCGGTCCGATGATGTGCACGCCGAGAATCTCCCCGTAATCGGCGCCGGAGACGATCTTGATGAAGCCTTCATGCTGGCCAACTATGGACGCGCGCGAGTTGGCAGTGAACGGGAACTTCCCCACCTTCACGTTGTATCCCGCCTCGCGGGCTTTCGATTCGGTGAGGCCAACGCTGCCGATTTCAGGATGGCAATAGGTCGCACCCGGAATGTGCTCTGGATTGATCGGCTTGCCGGGCTTGCCAGCAATTTTGGCGATGGCGACGATCGCTTGCATCGCGCCTACATGCGCCAGTTGCGGTGTGCCCAGCACGATGTCGCCGACAGCATAGACGCCGGGCTCGGAGGTTTGCATCCAGGAGTCGGTCTTGATGAACTCACGATCAGGCTTGATCTTGGTGCGCTCGAGGCCAATGTTTTCGGTACGCGGCTTGCGGCCCACCGCGATCAGTATTTTCTCGGCTTCGATCTTCTGCTGTTTGCCTTCGGCGGTGATGGTGACGGCAATTCCGGGCTTCGTCTTCTCAACCTTGTCAACCTTGGCGCTGGTGTGAAAGTTAATGCCACGTTTGCGGAAGACGCGGGCAAGTTCTTTAGAAACCTCTTCGTCTTCGACAGGGACCAGGCGTGGAAGCATTTCGACAATCGTGACTTCACAATCGAACGAGCGGTAGATGGAGGCGAACTCCACACCGACCGCGCCCGCGCCGACGATCACTAACGATTTCGGAATGTCCTTCAAGCTGAGGATTTCAATGTTCGTTAGGACGCGATCATTGGCTTCAAGGCCAGGCAACATGCGAGCTTCAGAACCGGTGGCCAAAATGACGCTCTTCGCTTTGAGAGGGCTGGCTTTGTTGTCGTTCACCACTTCGACGGTGAACACGGCGTTCTGAGCCCCTCCCGTCAGCTTGCCGTAACCCTTCACGGTTTCGACTTTGTTTTTCTTCATCAGAAATTCAAGACCCTTGGCATGCTTGGCGACGATTTTTCCCTTGCGCTCCTGAATCGCGGCCCAGTTCAGCTTGCGCGCATCCACTCCCTCAATGCCGAATTCCTTGGCGTTTTTCAAATGATCCCAGAGTTCAGCGTTGAACAGCAGCGCCTTCGTAGGGATGCATCCCACATGCAGACAGGTGCCGCCGAGAAACCCGTCCTTTTCGATGAGTGCGGTCTTGAGGCCCCATTGGCCGGCGCGAATGGCGGCGGTGTACCCAGCAGGACCGCTGCCGATGATGGCTACGTCATAAATAGTTTCAGGCAAAGTGGCGCTCCTAGCAGGAACAGATGATGAAAGGCAAACGAATGATTCTAGAACAGGGTGGCGGATGGGACAAAACCGGGCGGGCCGTGACGAGCAAACGGGGCAGGGTGGCGGAAACGCCCTTGGATGCTCTGCGCGGCGGACGCGGAGAGGGATCCCTTCGTCTGTGCAGCAGCTTCGCATTGGCGAAGCTGGCTACCTCGCTCAGGATGACAGATGACCAGGAGGATGCCGCTTAGTTATTCTCGTTGCTGGCGCGCTTCCAGGAAATAAGCTCGCCAATAGTCGAACTGGTGCTCGACACCGGCTGCCTATAGGCTTCCACCTCCGACCGCGAAGCCTCTTCGCCTACGGCGCGGATGCTCAGCCCAACCTTCTTCTCTTCCGGAGTCATCTTGATGATCTTGAATTCGTGCTCTGCTCCCGGTTCCAGCTGCAGCGGCTGGCCATTTCCGTCCACCGCCTCGGACTTGTGGCAAAGCCCTTCGACGCCTTCCGCAATCTCCACAAAGGCGCCAAACGCCGCCACGCGCAGCACCTTGCCGTGGACCACATCGCCCACATGGTGCGCTTGTAAGAAGGATTCCCAAACGTCGGGCTGAAGTTGCTTCACGCCTAGCGACAAGCGCCGCTTGTCCGGTTCAATAGCCAAAATGATGGCCTTGACGCGATCGCCCTTCTTCAATACTTCAGAAGGATGTTTTACGCGTTTGGTCCAGCTCAAGTTGCTGACGTGTACCAACCCGTCAATGCCCTCTTCGATCTCGATGAAGGCTCCGAAGTCCGTCAAATTGCGGACGCGTCCTTCGACCGTCATACCCACGGGGAATTTCTCATGCAGCGAATCCCAAGGGTTGGTTGCCAATTGCCGCATGCCCAAAGAAATGCGGCGCTCCGCTGGGTTCACATTGAGCACGACACAGTCCACCTGATCTCCAACGTTGACCAACTTCGAGGGATGCTTCATGCGCTTCGACCACGTCATCTCGCTGACGTGGACCAAGCCCTCGATGCCCTGCTCAAGTTCGACGAATGCGCCGTAATCGGTGACGCTGATCACGCGGCCGCTCACATGGGCGCCCACGGGATAGCGGTGCTCGGCATCGAGCCACGGGTCGGGCGTCAGCTGCTTGAACCCTAAAGAAACTCGCTGCTTTTCCTTGTCGTACTTGAGAACTTTCACCTGAATCTGGTCACCCACGTTCACCAGATCTCGCGGGTGCGTAAGTCTGCCCCAAGACATGTCGGTGACGTGCAGCAAGCCGTCAAGCCCGCCCAGGTCGACGAACGCGCCGTACTCGGTGAGATTCTTGACCACACCCGTGAGGATCGTGCCTTCTTCCAAATGCTCCAGCGTCTTAGCACGCTTTTCCTGCTGCGCACCTTCGAGCAGTTCCTTACGGGAAACAACGATGTTGCCCCGCTTTTTATTGAGCTTGATGATGGCGACTTCGATCGTCTGCCCCTTCATGCCGTCGAGGTTGCGAATCGGGCGCAGGTCCACCTGAGAGCCGGGCAAAAAAGCGTGCGTGCCCATAATGTCCACGGTCAAGCCGCCCTTGATTCGATCGATGACCACGCCCTTAATCGGCTTCTTCTCATTATGAGCTTTTTCGATCTCATCCCAGGCATGAATGCGCTGCGCCTTCTGATGAGAAAGGTTAACGTAACCTTCCTCAGTCTGGCCCTTCTCGCGCATTACGTCGATTTCATCGCCGGCTTGGACTTTCGCTTTGCCCTCATGGTCGAGCACTTCCGAAAGCGGCAACATGCCTTCCGACTTCGCGCCAATGTCCACAACCACATGCGTAGCGGTGAGCTTCAGTACCGTACCCTTGATGACGCGGTCGTCTCCGGCGGCCTCTTCGGTTTCAGTAGTGAAGGTCTCTAGCGCCGATGCGAAGTCTTCGCTCGCAGTAGCGGCTGGCTTCTCATCATGACCGACCGCAGCATGCTCCGCTTCCTCAGCCCGATGCAGCACTTCCTCAGAAGAGGCGGCGGTTGCGCCCGGTAAAGGCTTGTGATTGTCCGTGACGGGTTCGGCCTCGGAAATGATTGTCGTGGTGGAGTCGGAGTTGTGAGCGGTGGTGTCGTCGAACAAGGTCATGCCTTTCTGCTGAAACCTCGCACTCGGTGCGGGGGGATGCGGGACCTGCCTGGCGGACGCTGGATTGAGTCGTTATGGTTGTGGTGGGCTCATCCTGGCGAATGAGCTTTGACAATACCAGCTGTCGGACGTTTTACAGAGAACCCGCGTCCAATGGGAACTCTTCGACTATAGCAATGGCCCGCAAACAGTGTCAAACCTAATTATCCCATGCCGTACGTCTCCGGGAAGACCTTACCGGGCGTTGCATCCGGAACTCATGTCGAATGCATATTTTTGCACAAACCTCGGTCTACTCATTGTCGGAATTTGCATCCAATGTGACGCCTTACGCGAAAATTTAGGCGTTCACGAGCCCACGACCGAGCCTACAACATTGATCAAATCAATTCTCCAATTGACGCTGGCGGGTCTGGCGGCAACCTTGCTTTCTGTCGCTGCCCGTAGCCAGGAATCGCCTTCATTCCCCGTTCTGCTGCCTGCACCCGAGATCCAGGGGACGGCACTAGCGCCCAACTTCCGTGTGGCCAGTTTTCCATGGGAGACCTTGGACGTGGATAATTCGGCGCCCGATACTTCCGCCGATACCACGCCACGGCAAGGGCTCGTAAAGCGAAGCATCAGCCGGATCGGAGGGGATCAGAAACGGCTCTACCTTGCCCCGTTCAAACCGCATAACTTCAAATGGGACGCTCTCGTGCTAGTGGGCACGGGAGCGTTTCTTGCCGCCGACCGTCACCTTGAAAACAATATTCCGCACTCGCACTTCACGCTATATCAGGCCACTTCCGATGTCGCCTTGGCAGGATTGGCCGGCTCGCTCGCCGGCATATACCTTTACGGGTTCAAGACCGAACACCGTCACGCCAGAGAGACCGGGGAACTCGAACTCGAGACCCTGATCAATACATTTCTCATCTACACGCCGATGCAGTTAATTGCCGGCCGCCAACGGCCCGATGAGGGCAACGGTCGCGGCGACTTCCTGAAGCACCACGCCGTGAACACATCATTCCCCGGCGGGCATGCCATGTTTACTTGGGCGATGGCCTCGGTGCTCGCCGACGAGTATCCCCAGCCGTGGGCGCGAGTTTTGAGTTATGGTGCGGCATTCACCGTGACCTTCACTCGCTTCATGGCTCGTGATCACTGGTCCTCTGACATGTTTTTGGGCTCGGCGTTGGGCATCGCCATTGCAGAGAACACGTTCCATTCCCACTGCAATCCGGAGTTCGAGTCACAGTGTAAGCACCATCAACGCTGGTGGAAGGTAATGAAGGTGGGAGTCCAATAGCAGGTCGGCAAAGCGCCGACGCATGTACCCGCTCCTGCCCGGCTTCTGCTAACCTGCCCAAGTGATGGACTACCTCTGGACTCCGTGGCGCTACGCCTACGTCTCATCGGCCGAAAAATCCTCAGGGTGCGTGTTCTGCAACGCGGTAAACGCTGGGAACGACGAAGCCGCTCGCATTGTCTATCGCGGGGAGAACTGCTTCGTCATTCTCAATACCTATCCCTATACGCCCGGACACGTGATGATCGTTCCCTACGCACATCTGGACGAATTGCAAAAACTGCCCCCTGGGGCCGCCAACGAGATGATGGCACTTTCCCAGCGCATGGAGTCGGTGCTACGCCAGCTCTACACTCCCGACGGTGTCAACCTGGGAATGAACATCGGTAAGGCTGCGGGAGCGGGCATCGCCGGCCACATCCACATGCACGTCCTGCCCCGGTGGGTCGCAGATGCGAACTTTCTGTCCGTGGTGGGAGAGACACGGGTCTTGCCAGAGACGCTGGCGGAGACGTGGAAACGGATGACGGAGGCGTTGAGGAAATGAACCGGGTTCTCAGCTGGCAAGTTTCTCCATTTCTCTTTCGTCGATCACCTTCACACCAAGCTGGTTTGCCTTATCGAGCTTCGAACCCGCATCGGTTCCCGCCACAACGTAATCAGTCTGCTTGCTCACCGAGCCGGTCACTTTTCCGCCGGCGTCTTCAATCATCTTCTTGGCTTGGTCACGCGTGTACTTCGCTAGCGTGCCAGTGAGGACGAACGTCTTGCCGGCGAGCTTGGTGCCGCGCTCCTTTTTCTGGCCGCTCAAGGTCAGCCCGGCGGCCCGTAAGCGCTCAACCAACCTGCGATTGGCGGGGAGGTTGAAGAACTCCACGATGCTCTCTGCGATACGTGGCCCGACTTCATTGACGTCCTGCAATTCTTCCTGCGAGGCACGTTCCAGCGCCTCCATCGACCCGAAATGCTCTGCCAGAAACTGCGCCGTGCGCTCGCCCACAAAACGCATTCCTAGCCCATAGATAACGCGCTCCAGCGGCAACTTCTTCGAATTCTCGATTTCGTCAAGAATGTTTTGCGCCGACTTGTCGGCAAAACGCTCCAAACTGAGCAGATCTTTTTTCGTCAGCTTATAAATGTCAACAACGTCTTTCACCAGTCCTCGTTCGGTGAGCTGATTCACCAGTGCCTCGCCCATGCCGTCGATATTCATCACGCCGCGGGACGCGAAATGCAGAATGGTCTCCCGCAGCTTAGCCGGGCAATTAGCATTGACGCATCGGTAATCGACTTCCCCTTCCGTCCGCACTACCTTCGTGCCGCACACTGGGCAAACCTCGGGCATGTGAAACGTCTTATGCCCGCGCGGATGTTCCTTATCCGCAATCACCTTCGCAACTTTCGGAATGACGTCGCCACCACGCTCTACCTGCACCCAGTCGCCAATCTTCACGTCCAAGCGCTCGATCTCGTCCATGTTGTGGAGCGTGGCATTGCGCACGGTCGTTCCGCCAATCGAAACCGGAGCCAGCTCAGCCACCGGCGTAAGTTTTCCCGTACGCCCGACCTGCACGCGGATATCTTCAAGCTTCGTGATCCCCGCCCGCGCCGCGTACTTGTAGGCAATCGCCCAGCGCGGAGCCTTACCGGTAAAGCCAAGTTCGTCCTGCAGCGCAACGCGATCCACTTTCACGACGATGCCGTCAATCTCGTACGGCAGTGAGTCACGCTTGCCTTCCCACTGCCGAATAAAATCCCAGACCTGCTCCATACTGTCAACAAGTTTCCGGTTCGGATTGACTTTGAGCCCCGCGGCGTTAAGCGCATCCAGAGTCTTTGAATGCCGGTCGAAATACGACCGGCCATTCTGCAGCAAACCGTAGGCAAAGTAGTCAAGCCGGCGTTGCGCTGTCACTTTCGACTCAAGTTGCCGAACCGTGCCCGCAGTAGCGTTGCGGGGATTGGCAAATAGTGACAAGCCCTTCGTCTCTCTCTCTTCATTCATCTTCTTGAACGCAGCAAGCGGCATCAGTAACTCGCCGCGAACCTCGAAATCCGCGGGTATCCCAGCCTTCTTCAACTTCTCTTTCGGAATGGACAGTGGCACCGAGCGCACCGTGCGCACATTGAGGGTGACGTCTTCGCCTACGGTCCCATCGCCGCGAGTAATGCCACGCACTAATCGGCCATCGTCATAACCCAGCGACAGTGACATGCCGTCGAGCTTCAACTCGCACACGTAGTCCACATCCTTCCGCCCGGTAAGCTCATGCACCCGCCGCTCCCACGCCCGCAACTCCTCTTCGTTGTAAGTATTGTCGAGCGACAACATCGGCGAAGAATGCCGCACCTTGACGAACCCCTCGCGGGGCTTGCCCCCGACTCGTTGCGTGGGAGAATCCGGAGTAATCAGCGTCGGATGTTCAACCTCAAGCTGCTGCAGCTGCTGCATCAGCTTGTCGAACTCAGTATCGCTGATCTCGGGATGGTCGAGAACGTAATAAAGATGCTCGTGGTAGCGAACCTTTTCGCGTAGCCCTTCAATTTTTTGTTCGACGTCTTTCGCAGCTGCAGCCATGGCAGAAGATTATAGGCGGGAAAGAACCAGGTAGGGACCTTCGGCAGATTCCAGCGGTGGGTCCTGCCTGACGCCGCTCGCTCGGTGGGGCCGCAATGTTGTCTGCACGACAACGATCGTACGCACTTGCTGCACACTGGGTGATCATGCCGGATGATGTGCATTTGATCTTCACTCCGGGGGACTCAGAGAATCACAAAATGTATTCATTGGCGGAATCTGGGTGGAATCAAGGGGACGTCGACCTTGTTGATCGATCGCGAATTGGGTCGTAGGGGAAGGGTGTGGCAGACGAAATCCTTCGACCCCGTCTTGCGCTCTTCACAATCCCTCGATGCTAAGCCGGCTTACATCCTAGACAATCCCCTTCGGGCTGGTTTGGTTTCCCAATGCGAGGACGACGTGTGGACATGGAGGCGTTCGTGGCATCCCCATGCCGTGGCCGAGCCGCCTCGCTGCGCCCCGGCGGGACAGCCGAGGCGGCTGTCTCCACCTGAGCGTTACACGAGATCTTCCAGTTTGAGCTGCTGCGCCGCTCCGCCTTTCCACGACGCATCAAACTGCTTCTGGATAAATCCCGCATCGTAGTCACGCTTCTCCGCCTTCAAAGCCTGGTGCAGCCCGAACAGTGAACGTGGATTGCGCGGATTGCGGTCCAGATCCTCGCGAAAAGCTTTCTCCGCCTCGGCCGTGTCGCCACTGATCAGCAGCGCCGCTCCCAGCGACTCGCGCACCGGAAAAAACCAGTCCGGAGGCTCGCCATACTTCAGCGTATCCTGAATAGCGACGGCTTCCCGCAGCAGGACGATAGCCCCAGCATTATCTTTTTTCGCCATTGCAACTTTTGCGCCGAGCACATCTTTCGCGATCTTCATAACGTCCTTAGCTTTGTTATTGAACGGCATCGCGAAGACTACGTCCGGAGGAGTAGCCGCCTCAGCATCAGACACAACCTTGTACTCAGCTTCAGCTTCACTCACTTTGCCCGTGCTGGCCAAAGCCATACCGCGCCCGAAGTGCCAGAAAACAGTAGCCGTCTTCATAGCCGGATCGGGCTGTGGCATCTTGAGCATTTCGTTCCAATGATGAAAACGAATCTCCACCGCCACGGGAATGGTCATAAATCCCTCGAGCGGAGGCATCATTTTCACGGCTGGCGCCACGTGCTCCGCCAGCATTTCGGCATTTTTCTTGGCCTCGGGATAGTTGCCATTCATAGCCGAACACATGGCGATGAAGTGCAGGTTGTGGCTGTAGTACATCATCGGATAGATACCCTGCGTTCCCGTTGCCTTGATGTACGAGCGATCGATAGCTGCCGCCTGCTCGTTGGTTTTCACGGCCGCCTCGTAATCTCCCGTGCGGATGTAAATATGCGCCGGCATGTGCACGATGTGTCCCGCTCCAGGCGCCAGTGAAGCCAGCTTGTTCGCCCCCGCCAAAGCACGCTCCGGACTCGGCGAAGCTTCCACCGTGTGAATGTAGTAGTGAACTGCGCCCAGGTGGTTGGGATCACGCTTCAGCACCGACTCCAGGGTCGCAACGATTTCATCCGTGCCCGCCTCAGGCGTGCCATCCGGATGCCACAAGCCCCACGGGTGCAAGTTCATTCCCGACTCAGCAAACAGCGTAGCAGCATCCAAATCATCAGGGAACTGTTTCACCACTTCGCGCATCGCATCGTGATATTCCCCAGCGGCCTTTTTCAAATCCGTATTTGGGTCGGCGGGAAAGCGTTTCGCCATCGCTTGGATGTATGCCTGCTCGCTAGGAGAAGCATTGGCCGACCGATCGACCGCTTTCTGGATCGCTTCATGCGCTGCCTTGAACCGGTCCGCACTCGCCGGATCGTTATAGTTCGGTCCAACCGCCTCGGCCACGCCCCAATATGCGATGGCCAGCTTCGGATCGAGTTCCGCGGCATGCTGAAACGATCGCGCTGCCTCATCATGATTAAAGGCATAGATAAAGCGCAATCCCTGATCGAAAAACTGTTGCGCTTGAGCATTACTGGTGCTAACCGGATGATGAAGATCTCCCAGCCCCGTCACCATGGTTACAGGCCGGGTCGAAGCATGCGATGCATGATCTTCTTGCGCCGCAACACCAAAGCACGAAAGCATTCCACATACGACTGCTGCCAGCATTTTCATGTGGTCAATCCTCCGGGACTAAACTGTACGAACTGAAGAAACGGCCAGCAACAAACCCAAACTCAAAAGGACCCTTGCAAGCCCGCCTAGCTTATGCAAAAGTGAAGATCTGCGCAACAGATTCCTCGGCCGCGGGCCGTGCGTAAACTTCCATTTCCTGGATCTCGCCATGCAGAACACCTTCGTCCCCTCATTACCTACGGCCCTGCTCAACACCTTCAACACGAATAACCGGATCAATCACTATCTAATCGACCATCTTCCTGCGGCCGCTTGGAAGGCAAGCCCGCTTGAGGGCAAAGGCCGTACCATTCAGGCGATCGTCGCCCATATGCACAATTTACGTGTCATGTGGCTTACGTCTGCGGCCAAGGGCAGCAAGATACCCGATCAGCTCGATCGTGCCAAGGTCACCGCGCCGCAGGCTCTGAGGGCAATGGAACAGAGCCGCAAAGCTCTGAGCGTAGTCTTGGGCCGAGCCATCACGGCCGACGGCCACGTCAAAGGTTTTCGTCCAGAGGCAATCGGCT
>Ga0207646_10002621_pt1 | contig 21128 bp, 16 predicted proteins | sample KBSK5502metaG_FD_184343 | JGI IMG/M metagenome (GOLD analysis project Ga0207646, IMG submission 184343) | Corn, switchgrass and miscanthus rhizosphere microbial communities from Kellogg Biological Station, Michigan, USA - KBS K5-50-2 metaG... | ecosystem: Host-associated > Plants > Roots >... | reverse complement strand
GGTTCCCGATCAACAGGTGGTGCGCAGGTCAAATCAAGGTCAAATCACGAACCTTGACATAACGTGGTCAAAATGCAAGTATTGCCCCGCCCCAGGAAAACACCAGCGGACGAAAACTAGCGTGGCCGATGTTTGCGCTGCCGCAGTTGGTTTTCAGATCTTCGCAACGCGCACCCTTCTCTGGAGCCGGGGAATCTGTCACTTCACGATTAGCGGAGGTACTGAGATGCACGATCTGGCTGCGTTCGCATTTGTGATGCCCAATCACACTGGCACAGAAGCTCTGGCCTTAATTCTGCGCTGGTTTCACTTTCTGGCTGGCATCACATGGATTGGACTGCTGTATTTCTTTAACCTGGTCAACGTCCCCTTCATGAAACAGGTGGACGCCACCATGAAGCCTAAGGTATTTCAATACCTCACACTGCCTACTCTGAATCTATTCCGTTGGAGCGCGCTGATCACGGTCTTCGTGGGCTTCTGGTATTGGGCGCAGATGTTTGTCGGTCCCGACGCGCAGCGCATGGGCGTGGGCGCGGGGAGCACCATCGGATTGTTCTTGCTGATCTGGATTGTAAGTTGGGGAATCCTATTCGCCGTGATCAAAAAGTTGCCCAGCGGATATGTTCTCGGAGCCGTTACAGCCGTCGTAGTCATTGCAGCCGCATGGCTGTTCGTCAACTACACTCCCGTCGGCCAGGACGACAACCACGTCCTCTCCATCGGAGTCGGCGGCGGATTTGGCTTCATCATGCTGTTCAACGTCTGGGGCATCATCTGGCCCAACAATAAGAAAATAATCAAGGGCACCCTGGCCGGAACACCACCCGCCGACGCTGCCACCCTGTCCCGCCAGGCCTTTCTGGCGTCACGAACAAATCTCTACCTCTCGGTTCCCTTGTTGTTCTTCATGGCCACCAGTTCGCACTACACAATTTTGGGCCGGTAAGCTAAGTAATGATTGAAAGGCCATCGGTCGGCAGTCGTACCCGGGAAAAGCCCCACTGCGCCGCGTGGGGCTTTGTTTTATTGGCGTGAGGTGTAAAATTGGCTTCTAATTTGACCCGAGTTGCCTAGGCCTTTCACAGACCGTAATCGAAGCCTTGAGGAGATGAACGTGAAAGTTCTTTTTGTCTCTGTTTCTTTAGCGCTGGTTGGCGTCCTCGTGCTGGCGATTACAGCCAACGCGGTTCCTCAGATAAGCGGCCCTGCGGGCACCGTGCGCTGGACAGAAGGCGCCCCCAACGCCACCTCTGAGGTGAAGAACGACACCAAGATCGAAGGTCTCAAGACCGACGATATCCACATCTTCGTCAGCCTCGCCGACCTCAAAGAAACCGAATACAATCGCGTCTGGGTGCAGGTCTCGAATCACAGCAAGGCGCCCGTCGATTTCGATCCTCAGTCGGCAATCCTTCTCAGCAAGGATAAGACTGTACACGCTGAAGTCCCCGACAAGGCCGCCAAGGCCATCCAGAAGTTTGGGGAGGCCAAGTCTCAAGAATTGTCCTCCGCTCACTGCAACATGATGGCGGCCGTGCAGTGCCAGCCGACAAACACCCAAATGCAGATGTCGAAACAGGTGGCGGCGTTTTCTGGCCAGCAGGCACAGTGGGTTCGGGACAACGCACTAACCAAAAAGACACTCGCTCCGGGCGAGGAGGCGCAAGGTGTGATCGTATTCAAGAAGGACAAGAAACCCGCGGACTACATTCTGCGCTGCCCTGTGGGAAGTCAGCTGTTCGAGTTTCCGGTAAGCGCGCAGAATAAAGCGTCGTCCTACGACTAGCGAGGCCGATTTAGACACGGGCGCGGAGGAGTAATCGTCCGCGCCGCTTCCGATTTTTTCTCCGGGCCTCGACGGGACGGGGTGTAGAATCACTTGATTCCCCATCCTAGCAGCTAAGCTAGGGTTTGTAGGTGTGTATGTCGGCCCGCCTCGTTTCTTTTCTTCTGCTTTTCCTAACACTCCCCCCTTTCCGCCAGCAAGCCAGCACATGAGCTCGAGTCGACCGATGTATGTGGTCTCGCGGAAAGATGATGAAGGCTGACGCCCCGTCCGGGCTCGACGCCCGGGCAGCGCGGCTGGAAGCGATTCATCAGTCAGACGCTGCCTTGCGACGACGTCCTTGCGCTTCACTAACCCTTCACCTCCATCAGGCTGGGTAGAGGACTTTCACCTCCAAGCTACCGAACATGCTCGGCACACAAGCAAAAGGCGGTCTCGAAAATCGAGACCGCCTTCTGGCACGGGTTAAGACCGTGAGAACTAGAAGTTGAACTTCGCCGTTAGCTGGATCAACCGCGGCGAGGCGTCGCCACCCAGGAACGAGCCCAGGATACTGGTCGGTGGATTCACCGTTCCCTGCACCTGACCGAAAGCGCCGGAATTGATGTCATTGATCGGTGGCTGGAAGTTGGGGTGGTTGAACAGGTTGAAGAACTGCGCCCCAATCCCCAGCTTCGCCGTCTCCCAGTGCGGAATCTTCGTGTACTTCATGATCGTCATGTCCGTGTCGAAGTAACGAGGCCCAGTGAACTGGTTCCGGCGCTGGTTCACAATTCCGGTTGCCAGCTGATTGGCCGGGTTGTTTGAGACAAAATCCGGGAAACCCGAGGTCGGAATGCACGAGATGGGGTTATCCAAGGTGCCGCGCGGTCCACTGCAATTTGGATGGCTCGATCCATCATATTCTGCGAAAGCCGGCCCGCCGAAGCCCAGAGCGCTGAGCGTGCCGCTGGCGGCTGAGTTAATGACGGTGTACGGGAAGCCGGTCCGCCAGAAGACGGTACCCGAGAGCTGCCAGCCCTTCAGAAAAAGCGTCGGCCCCTTCGGGATTTCGTACACATAGTTCGCGTTGATGGAATGCCGCGTATCGTAATCGGCATTTCCGTAGTTCTGCCGGAGGTTCCGGTTGTTGGCCGGATTTAGAATGCTGGCTCCGCCTCCGGTCGATGGCGAATAGAACGGATTGAAGCCACCATTGGAGACCTCATCCATCGCATGGCCCCAAGTATAGTTTATCTGCGTTTGCAGGCCGTGAGAAAACCGGTGCTGCAAGCTGAGGTTCAGGCCGTTGTAATTGGAAATCCCAACCGTGTTGTACTCAGTGACCGTGCTGAAGCGGGGGTCCGGCTGCGTGGCCGGCAAGCCGGGCCACCCCTTCGGGCACGTTCCCGGATCGCAGAACGCATTGACTCCATTGAACAAAACGGTTTCATGGATTCCGTGATTGCCTACGTAATTGAGGGTAAACGCGGTACTGTTCCCGATTCCTTTCTGGATTTCAAAGTTCCATTCTTGCGTTGTCGGAGCAACGACGTGCCCAGGGTTTGAGAAGCCCGGAGGCGAGAAGAACCCGCCAGTGGCCGTTTGGAGACTAGCCAAGGTTGCACCACTCGCAAAACCGCTGACCAGCGCTGCATTCGACGACGCAGCGAGCTGGAAGACGTTACCCTGTTTCAATTCCGTGGGCGCAAGATTGCTGCCAAAAACCGTAAATCCATTCACCAAAGGGATATTCCCGGAGAGAGCATCGGCAATCTGACCGGGGAACGAATCCATGAAGATTCCGAAGCCGCCGCGGATGACCGTATTCTTCAGCATCGAGGGCGACCAGGAAAAACCAAAGCGGGGTTGAACCGCAACGCTCGTAAATCCCGTCAGCGCGTTGCTCTGACCAGTAATGACGGACCGGTTGTAGGGCGTGGCCGCAGTTGGGTCGGCAATCGAGGCAAACGGCCCGCCAAAACGCGCAAAACACTTTGTACCGCAGCTTGGAACGGAGTTATGGTCCAAACGCAGGGCGAAGGTCAGCTTCAGGTCGCTCCTCGCCTTCCACTCATCCTGCGCATACCATCCGAGCTGGTACAGCTTGATGGGTTGGTTGAGCGAACTGGCGAAGTTCTGCAGCAGAACCGTAGTGCCGCCGCCAGACAGGGCCGAGTTCTGGCCCTGGCCGCCGGAGTAAAAATCGTCCAAACTCAGCGGAAGATCATAGCCGCTGGTAAAAAATCCGTAGTCGTGATCGCTGATCAGGTTGCGATGAAAGTACAGGCCCAATTTCAGCGTGTGTTGAGTGGAAACGTTGTAGGAGTAATCGTCCACAACCTGGTAGCCGGTGACGTTACGTCCCTGGGGCCAAATATAGTCGAGGCCGCCCACGTGCGAAAGTGAACCGTCGTTCAATACAACCGTAGTAGGGAACGCCGCCAAGGTAGTCTTGAGATTGGAGGGGCCGAAGATGGCGCGATAGTACTGCGCGGCGAACACCAGGCTGTTCGCCCCCTTGGTTCCAATCGGACGGTTCCAGCTGATCTGGGCCTGATATTCAGGCTGGTAGCTGGTCGAGTTGAAGATCGGGCTCAGCGCATCGGTCGCCGTCGCCTGGGTGCCTACATCTTCTTGAAGGCGAACAAATACTTTGTCGCTATTGGTGACGTTAAAGTCGAATCGCCCATCCGTCAGATACTCGTGAGTAAAGTTGCCCACGGTATTCGAGAAGGTGTCGACGCAATTCCCGCCGCCAGTTCCAAAGAGTGTGCCAACGGGCAGGAGGGGCCCGGTGGTGTCAGTGTAATTGATTCCCTGGCAGCCCGTCGGATCAAAGCTGCCGGTGTGACCAGGAGTAAATTTTGTCTGGCGGTTGGGTGCGTTGTTCCAGAAGTTAAACGTCGTCTGATAAAACGGAACCGAGTCCTGAAAGCCGGTCGCGTTCAGATTGTCAATAATCGCATTCTCGAACGCCGCAGTGGGGGCGTGGCGGTTGTTGTTCTGCACCGGGATAATCACGCGCAGTCCTTCATAATTCCAGAAGAAAAACGCCTTGTTCTTGATGATCGGCCCGCCAAACGACGCGGCATACTGGTTGGCATTGACGAAGCCGCGAGGGCTGTCTTTAGAGTGATCCTGGTAGTTGGTATTAAAGTAGTCGTTCGCATTCATCACCCGGCCATTCCAGAAGTAGTTGGCGTTGCCGTGCCAGTTGTTCGAGCCGGACTTGGTGATGTAGTTGATGTTCGCGCCGATGAAGCCGCCGTACTGACCCGAATAGCCGTTAGTGACGACAGTCGCTTCGGCGATCTCGTTCTGGCCCAGCAGCAGGTTAGTCGCGCCAGAGTTGTTCAGGTTCAGGAACGGGTCGTTGTCGTACATGCCGTTCAGCGTGAATAGGTTTGAAGTCGCCGATACCCCAAAATTCGAGAAGTTCCCGTAACCGGAGCCGGTATTCATCACTGATCCGGGCGCGGTCTGTGCGATAAAACTAAGGTCATTGCCAGGGTTCGGCACTTCGGAAATCTCGCGCTCGTTGAACGTCGTGGAGATTTCCGAGGTCTCCGTCTGCAGAAGCGGCGCTTCACCCGAGACTTCGACCGTCGTTGCCGTCGTGCCCACTTCCAGCCTGGTGTTTATGATCGAGTTCTGCCCCACGCTCACGGTGGTGGTCGAACTCACCGTCTTGAAGTTAGCCGCGGAGACGGTGACGGTGTAAACTCCGGGCTGCAGTAGTGGGAACTGGTAGAAGCCCTGAGCATTCGTCCTCGTCGTCTGCGTGAAGCCTCTGTCCACACTCTTCAGCGTGACCGTAAGGTCCGGAAGCACCGCGCCGCTGGGATCGGTCACAGTTCCGCTGATCGCACCGTTCACTGTGCTCTGCGCCAAGAGGAGACTAGGTAACAACAAGGCCATTGTTGCCAAAAAAGCGAGAAGCTGAATTGTTCCTCTAAATCGCATACGCTGCCCCCCTTACAGTTACGTAATCTCTTGTGCGTAATCTCTTACGTCCTTCGGGTCGCACCGGCTTACGCGACCTAAGGCAACTAACACTCCAAAACAACGCGAAATAACAACCCTTGTTTTCAACATTTTGTGATGGATTCTGCGGATTAGCCTATAGAAATCTATAGACGATCGCCGTTAGTTATATGAGAATCGGTAGAATGGCACTTCCAGTTGTCCCCAGGGCAACGACATTTCTCAATGCATTGATATGCAACAGGCTCTCTACCTACACGCTCTCGACCTGTTTAACCGTGCCTCCTTCTTCGACGCACACGAGGTCTGGGAAGACGTTTGGCGCGCGGCGCCGCCGGAAGAAAAAAAGTTCTTGCAGGGATTGATTCAGATCGCGGTTGCCTTCCATCATCACTCGACTGGGAATCTCGTGGGCGCACGCTCCCTGCTCGAGCGCGGCACGCGGAATCTGCAAGGCTATCCCGAAGAACATGGCGATCTGAGACTCGCCGTCTTTTTACACTCTCTTGCTGGGTGGAGGCGGGCGCTGTCAGACGGCGGACCTCTCCCGCCGCTGCCTCATATCGAGAGGTGCGAAGGCTAGGGTGCCCGCCTGCTACAATCCGACTTTCCCGTGACCGCACCTTCAAAGCCGCATACGCTGGGGGCGAAGCCGCTGGGCGCGAAGCCGCTGGCTGCCGTACCGTTGCTCGACTTGCAGCGGCAATATGAACAAATCCGCGCCGAGGTGCTGGCTTCGGTGGGGCGGGTGTGTGCCTCACAACAATACATTCTGGGAAGTGAGGTCGAGTTCTTCGAGCGCGACCTCGCCGACTTCTGCGGAGCGAAAGAAGCCGTCGGCTGCGCGTCCGGCACAGACGCGCTTTGGCTCGCCCTAGTCGCTGCCCGCGTGCAGCCCGGAGACCACGTTCTTACCACTCCCTTCAGTTTTTTCGCCTCGGCTAGCGCGATTGCGCGAGCCGGGGCACGTCCGGTGTTTGCCGACATCGATCCCGCGACCTTCAATCTCGATCCAACGCAGGTTGAAGCCCATCTGCGGCGCAGAAGCGGCTACCGGAAGTTGCGAGCGCTGCTTCCCGTCCATCTTTATGGCCAGTGCGCCGACATGGATCGGCTTCAGCCACTTGCCGACGAGTTTCGCTTGGCACTGATCGAAGACGTCGCCCAGGCTATTGGCGCCTCCTGGCGCGACTGCCGCGCCGGATGCATGGGCGTGGCCGCGGCATTCAGCTTTTATCCCACCAAGAATCTCAGCGCCTATGGGGAGGCCGGCTTGGTGACTACGAATGACCCCGAGCTGGCAGCCCACATGAGGCGCCTGCGAAACCACGGCAGCTCTCGCCGATACGTGCATGAAGAACTCGGATGGAACAGCCGCCTCGACGCCATGCAGGGTGCCATCCTGCGCGTGAAGTTGAAATATCTCGAAGGATGGAATCAGGCTCGACGTCAGCGCGCCGCCGGGTATGACAAATTGTTTGCGGAGGCCGGCCTCACCGCCGGTCGGCGATCCCAATCGCATGCAGCCAAGCCAGGATCGGACCCCGCCTCGGTCTCTCATTCAACAATCAACAATCAACAATCAACAATCTCAGCGGGTTCGCCAGTTCAATTGCCGCAGACCTCCTCGAACGCCCATCACATCTTCCATCAGTATGTCATTCGCGCTCACCGCCGCGACGAACTCCGCGACTTCCTGAGCGCGCGCCAGATTGGCAGCGAGATCTACTATCCCATCCCGCTGCACTTGCAGCCTTGTTTCGCGTATCTGGGGTATCGCGAAGGAGATTTTCCCGAGGCCGAGCGCGCTGCCAAAGAAGTCCTGGCCTTACCGATGTTTCCCGAACTCACGGAGGACGAGCAGCGCTGGGTGGTTGCCAGCATTGCGGAGTGCTACGGCTAAGCTCGAGTAGAGACGTTGCTTGCAACGTCTGGCGCCTTCGTCTTACCGCTGACGCGTAAGAAGAGAGTCTTGAAGACGTAACCGGAAGACGTAACGAGTTACGTCTTTACGAAAATGTGAGGTACGTTACGACGGAAACGTTCCCTCCTAGCGCCGCCGCCGCTTCGTCACGCTGTGCGCCGGCTCTTCTCCAGGTGCCAGCACTCGCCGCACTATCGGCGTATTCAATTTGTATTTGCGCTCGCTGCGGTTTCCACTTTCGTCTTTCACGCGCAACACGAAAACCGGCAGCGCCCCTTCCTTATCGAAATTCTCAGTCGTCACTGTAACCGGGAGCACTCCGTTGAGCTTGTGCTCGCGGTACGCGGTCTCGTAGCGGTGCTTTTTAACGTTCCAGGTAAAGACTCGCACCTGATCGAAGTCATAGGGCAACCCGTCATGAGGTTCGGTGAGCACGGCGAGACATTGCGAAACCTTTTTATCGCCGTCTTGCACCTCATTCAATACGAAGAAAGCCACGAAGCGCTGCCCTTCGGCGTACTGGGCGATTTCGATGGGCACGTCAACGTCCACCATTCGCGCCAGAACCCAGCCCACGCGTCCCGCGCTATCGCGACCCAGCCACCAGTCTTCGAGCGCTGGTGCCGCTGACGTGGTGGAACCTTTCTTTGGGTTAGGCCTTGCTCCGGACGTGGTCGCGGCGCGAGTCGAGACCACCGCCGTGGGCTGCTTCTCCGCGGTGTCGCGTTTCAGGATGGCGACCTTCGCTCCCTGCATGAGTTGATATAGGTGTTCGGTCTCGCGCCCGGGACTGATGTGCAGGTTGGTGTCGTTGCGCAACACGCCGGTGGCCTGCACCGGGTCGTTCTGATTGTCTTCGGTGAGCTTCTGCACGCCGTCGTAGGTCTTCTGATCTACCAGATAGCGCTGTTCAATCCAGCCTTCGATCCCGCTCGCGGTGCGCACCCGCGCGAAACGCTTTTCATGATCAAGAACTTCCACGCGCTCCCCGTTCTTGACGGTGCCATTCTTGTTGTAGACCGCCGCGACTTGGTCGCGAAGCGTGGCTTGCGGTGCCGACACATAAGCCACCTCCAGCACGCGATGGCCGCTTCTGCAGGCTATAAACACGGATGCGGCAGTAAGCACGCTGGCTAGGACAAAGCGAGGGACGGCGGATTGGCGAAAGCATCGCACAGCAGCCCATGTCTCCTGAAGAACCGATTCCCCCAATATAGCGCGTGTCAGCAGCGGTTTTTCATTACGAGGTTTACCCCGCATACACCTGTTCCAAGGGGGAACCGCAGTTTACGGAAATCACGGAGCCCTGCCGCCGAGATCACCTGGCTTCTCTGCGTACTCTGCGGAATTTCTCGGTGCGCTCTGCGTATTCGTCTTGGATTCTTACAACCCGCGGAGGCCTGACATGGCTGCGCCCCATCGGTTACCATGGATACAATCCGGGCCGCGAAGCAGGCGACCGCACCGCGGATCCATGCGTCAAACAGTGAGCGCTTTGCTTGGTGGCACATCTGTGTATTTGAGAGCGAGTTTGGAGCGTAATCCAACCCTATGGCACGAATCATGACAAAAAGTTGGACTCAGTTTCTTTTCCTTCTGGCTGTCCTTGCGTTGCACGCTGGCTCGCTTGCATCCGCGCAGAGCGCGGTGAACTCGGCCTTGCGTCCGCCTAAGGGCGCGACCGTAGCCATCGTGGTGTTTGAGGACTTGCAATGTCCCGACTGCCGCCGTGCCGCGCCCTTGGTAGAAGAAGCATCCAAGACTTACAAGATTCCTGTGGTGCGCCACGATTTCCCTCTGCCCTCTCACACCTGGTCGTTCGATGCGGCCGTTCTAGCACGTTACTTCGACACTCATTCAAAAAGCCTGGGCAACGAATTTCGCGACTACATCTTCAGCAATCAGCTCGAGATCACACCGCAGAACCTGCGCGGCTTTGCGGAGAAGTTCGCCGCCGAGCACAAAGTCGACCTGCCTTTTGTCGTTGATCCCGAGGGCAAGCTCGCGGCCCTGGTCAACGCGGACAAGGAATTGGGCAAAACAATCCCGATCAACCACACCCCGACACTCTACGTGGTCAGCAACAAGCGCGCCGGCAAGCCATTTGTGGAAGTCGTGGACCGCAGCCAGCTTTATGCGCTGATTGACAGCATGCTGAAAGAGTAGGGCGAAGCAATTGCCGATTGCCGAGTGACAATTTTTGATGGTTGGTGGTTGACTAAAGGACTCGGTATTCAATAGCTGGATTCGACCTGCCAAGCCGTTCCTTTCGGCAACCCGGATGGTTTGGCCATTTCCACAATCAACAATCACCTTCCTCAGTCTCCAAATCCAATTCCAATCGCCCGCGCAGTCCGCACCATCTCAGCTTGCGGATCGACGGACTTGAGATGGCCGATGGCGTGAGCCAGATCCACTGAGACGATGGATTCGCCACGCAACGCAACCATCATGCCGAAGCCGCCGGCGGCTATCAGGTCGACAGCGGCCACGCCGAAGCGCGTAGCCAAAATGCGATCGAAGGGCGAGGGTGATCCTCCGCGCTGAATGTGCCCCAGCACGCTGATCCTCACTTCTTTGTTCGCACCCGTGGCGATGGCATTGCCGATTAGGTTTCCCACCGCGCTGGTGCGGCGATTCTCTTTCAATTCCGGCGGCAGCTTGACCCCTTCCGCCACCACTACGATGGTGAAGCGCCGGCCCACTTTTTCGCGTTCCCCAATCTGCTCGCAGACGCGCTTGAGCGTAAACGGAATTTCCGGAATGAGGATGATGTGAGCTCCTCCGGCAATGCCGGCTTCGAGCGCGATCCAACCGCAGTCTCGACCCATGACCTCAACCACCATCACGCGATGGTGCGATGCAGCCGTGGTATGGATTTTGTCGATGGCGTCGGTGACGGTGTGCAGAGCAGTGTCGAATCCGAAGGTCACGTCCGTGGCGGAGAGATCGTTGTCGATGGTCTTGGGAACGCCCACCATCTTCATCCCCTTCAGGAAAAGTTCGTGGCCGATTTTCTGTGAGCCGTCGCCGCCGATGCTGATGATGGCGTCAATGCCTAGCTTGCCCGCGTTGGCAATCACCTGATCGGAAATATCGCGGACTTCTCCACGATTCTCGCCCATCTCGTATTGGAAAGGATTGCCGCGGCTGGTGGTTCCGAGGATGGTGCCACCGCGGGGCAGGATTCCAGAAACGTCCTTGAGCGTAAGCTCAAACGACTTCTCCGGCCAGATGAGGCCGTCAAAGCCATCAGGGATGCCAATGACCTTCCATTTGCACTTTAGAATGGCCGCCCTGGTAGCGGCGCGAATGACGGCGTTGAGACCGGGAGCGTCACCGCCTCCGGTGGCAATACCGATGCAGCGAATGTTGGACATGGTCGGCCAGACTCGTAGATCGGGAACGCTCTCAGCCTCGCGCTTCGGTACGGATCCTGCGTGCGATCATATCCTCCCAGGCTCCAGGACTGCCACATTATGAGTGGACATAGACAAGGAAGCGTTGGGCGACGAGCCCTGCACCTATATCTCAGCGTGTTGACGCCAGAAAACACCGACCCGGTGGCTACGGTGTAACCGTCACCTTCGCTGTCGCTGTGAACTGCGTCGTTCCGCTTGTGTAGGTCGCCGTAAGAGTCTCCTGCTGTCCCGCAGCCGCGCCCGACGTCGTGGTAACCGTTTCGGGTGTTACACCCTGCGTCAGCGTGAAGTTGCTGGTATCGGGGCCGATTGTCCAATTGGCCTGCGCGCTCACGTCAACCGGTGTGCTAGACCCGGAAATTGTTGCCAAAGCACTGAAGGTCACGGTGCCGCCGTTCGTCTTTACGTTCCCACTCGTCGGACTGATGGTGAGCCCGGTCACGTTTGTAAGAGATACGGTGATGCTCGCTGTGCCGGTAATTGTTCCGGATTGGGCCGTAATCGTCGCAGTTCCTGCCGCCACTCCAGTAACTTGGCCGGAACTGCTTACGGTGGCTACATTGCCGTCCGAACTGGTCCAGACCACGCCTGAAGTAAGGGTCTTTGTGCTGCCGTCATTGTACGTACCCGTGGCGGTCATTTGCTGCGTTGAACCGACGGGAAGGTTAAAGCCGGTGGGTCCCACGGTTACTGTCGTGAGCGTGGGGTTTACGAAGAAGCCGCGGCACCCAAGGGTAAACGCAAAGGTTGCGAGCGCGGCGAAGGCGCCGGCCAGGCGGAGTTTTTGCTTAGTAGATGACATGGTGGTTGTGACTCCTTGGGACGCCTGTCCTCACTTCATAATCGATCCGCTGATAAACTACCCGTCGCGCTCCAGCGCGACGCCTGCCAAAAATTGTAGCAGAGAAAATTCCGCTGTCACGCACACTTGTACCCGTGTACGGGGAGCGGAACCAGCGCCGCTACCGTTTCCCGTGGAGTAGAACGGTAGGACCAGACGGGCTTGCACAGATTCTACGCCTCTCCGTGCTTGGCAGCCGTTCTCCGTCTTCCTCTGCGATTTCGTATTCGTCTGGGAGCCACGCCTCTCTGACTTAGGACAGACACTTGCAATCAACAACCCCACACCGTAAAGAAAAGTGGCCAGCAGCTCAAAACTAGCCGCTGACCACTGAACACTATCCCCTGATTCTCACCGTCCCTTGCCCGGAGAATGCTCCGGAGCTTCCTTCCGTTGCGGAGGAGCACTCTCGTGGCGCGGCGGAGGAGCACTCTCGTGGCGCGGCGGAGGAGCACTTTCGCGCTGCGGAGGTGCACTTTCGCGCCGTGGAGGTGGCGCGCTTTCGTGGCGCGCGGGGGGTGCGCTCTCATGGCGCTGTGGCGTTGGCGCAGCCTCCCGTTGTGGCGGACGATTCTCCCGCGAAGGGGGCGCGCTTGCCGGACGAGATGAACTTGGCGCACCAGACTCCCGTGCTGGCGGACGATCGTTAGTCCGGCTCGGGGACTTCTCGGTGCGCGGAGTCGCCGAACGCGAAGAAGCTGGCGGATGGAAATCGTTCCGCGCCTTGCTCTCGTTAGGACGGTTCTCGCTCCGACCATTCTCATTCGGACGCGCCGTTGAAGCGCTGCGCGACGACTCCGGACGAGTGTTGTTTCCACGCGGAGCCGTGTTGCTCCGATTGGGCGGAGTAGACGCGCGGTTGTTAGCGCCGGCGGAGCGGTTGCCGCCAGCACCGCCACGGACGACCGCCTCCCTCGGCGCGATCTTCGGCGGATGATAGGACGCACCCGCAGCTTTTGCCCGTACTATTCCGCGGCTGAATTCCGCAGGTCTGGCAGTGGCAGCAATCGGCGGCCGGCCGTGGTTTGCCGAGGCAAACAACTGACGATTGCCTCGTGCTGCCTGCGCGTGCTTAGCTTGTTCGCCGATCGGAGGTAAGTGCCGTTCATGCGCTGCCGCTTCCTGCTGAGGAGTGGGCCGCGCGCGGACGCCGCCGTTGCCGCCGTTGAAGCTGACACGGGTATTATTGTTCACGATCACCGTCTTGTTATAGACATTGGTCACGTTGGTGACGTTCACGTTAGTGACGCTACGGTTGTAGAAAAATCTGTCCCCTCTCCACTCCCCGCCGAAAAAGCCGACGCCGGTGTAGCCAAAGCCGTAGTTGATGCCACCGTAAAAACCGATGTGAGGACCCCAGTAGCCGCCGTTCCAAACGTAGAGTCCATCATTCCAACCCCAGTAGCCAGGAGTCCAGAGCATCCCAACGGGGGCGAGTACCCAGGTTCCGGGCACCCAGTAATAGCCATCGTCGTCATCCCAAGCCCAGTACCCGGGCGTCCAGAAATAGCCGGGGCCGGGGCAAAGGGGCTGCACGTAAACCGGCAACGCTGGCGGGCCGATCCTAACCGAAATTCCCACCGCAACCTGCGCCGACGATGCTGGCGAAAAAGACAGCATCAGTAACACGGTTACGAGCAACACCAAAAAACTTGACCGATAGAGGTTCATTGTAGGTTCCTTTGGCCTCACCGCCCTCATGTGGGGAGATGATGCGAAATTCTCCAAGCGAACTCCGGACATTCAACCTTGCCAGACTGAGTACGCCAGTCCAAACGCAAGGTTCCCTTACCAGGCATACCAAGCATCCAAAAATGTTCTCGTCGAAGAAGTGGCTTTTACTATAAACCCCTTGGGTTTGAGGATGTTGCTCATCTGAAAGTTGTTTGGAATCTGCTTATTCCGCCCCGGTGGCCTAGACTGCGGACTCTGAAGGCCAAGATAGCAAGCCTGCAATTCACTGCTACTAAGGCACTTGCCCTGGGGAAACGACCTGATAGACACTCATTTCACCTGGTAAAGTAATTCGAACCAGGGGAGGAACAATTCCAACTATGTCCGGGTAGACGACGCTGCGGTCAGGGATCTGTGCCGGCAGATCGCTCAAGAAACGGACCCCGAGAAGGTCCATCAACTGCTCGACTCCCTGCGCAGCGCACTCAAGGAAGAACAGGAAGAAGCGCGGCTCAGAATGAGTCAGATAGCCAGGCATTATCGCCGCCACATCCCCGAGCCAGAGCAGGATTCAACAAGAACAGAATACCCTCGTTTTCGAGGATTGCGCGGCCCGCTCGAGATGGGACTAGGGCTTTCGTTTGCTAGCAATTCCAACCGCTCGGAGGCCTGAAGGCCTCATCTCGCATCTCTAACGCATGCAGCCAGGGTTAGTTTGTTCTCTTGCCCTTGGCGATGCGCTCGTCGATGGGCTTGCGGCCCGCAAAACCTTCTTCCACCCCGTGCCATTGCGTGATGCTTTTCTCGCCCAGCTTCCAGCAAAGCAGAACCGTGCGGCCTTCGACCGTGCAGGGGAAGTCCAACAGGCCGATATCGATATCTTTGACTTGCACCCCGATGGAATCAATTTCTGCCAGCGCATCGCGCACACGCTGCTCAGCCTTGACGCGCTCCGCCTTGCGACGAGCCAGTGGAACAATATCCACAGAAGTTCCGCCGTTGAGAAAGACGCGATGGTTTACGGCCTGCATCTCGGCTTCAACGTCCTGGATCAGTTCCTTACCGGCGATGGCGGTGCGCAGAAGCGATTCAAGTACGGGCAGTAATGATTGAGCTTCGTCCAGAGTGAAGGTGCGGTCGGACATGGAGGATGTCATTATTCTACCGCATCTGCGGCTGGTTGGTGGACAAGTCCATTCCTCCCGATTCCTCCCGAGGCTCCGACAATCTTCAAAAATCTTCACGCATATCCAAGATGCGGACCTTGCCGGGAGGCTCTGCCCCATATGCGTAAGATCGCGAAAAAGTTCCAGGGGCAACCCCTCGTGGTGTTGAGCGTGAGCCTCGACGGCCATGAGCAGAAGTGGAAGGACTTCATCGCAAAAAACGGCATGACTTGGCCGCAATGCTACGACGGCGGTTTCACGGACCGATCTCAAAGATGTTTGGCGTGCAGGCGAGTCCTCACACCTTCACCATCGACGCGGATGGCGTGCTACAGGACGAGCACATTCGGCGATGCGTCGATCGAGGGCAAGCTGAAAAAGTTGGTAGGCCGAGCGCGCGAGTTGCAGGCAGCAGAGAAGACGACACAGTAACGGGGTGCTCACTTGCGCACCTGGTATTCGGCGAGTAGTCGTCGGGCCGTAGTCTCCGCCTCGTGCCCCTTCCCAACCACTAAACCGCCGCTACTGAATTTCCAGCATCCGATCCAGCGCCACGTGCGCCCAATGCTTCACATCGTCTTTGACTTTAATCTGGTTGACAACCTTGCCTTCCACCAGATTCTCCAGCACCCAGCACAAGTGCTGCGGGGAGATGCGGAACATGGTCGTGCAAAGGCATCCGGAGTCGTCGAGGGTGATGACCTTCTTAGCCTCCGCCGCGAACTCCTTGCCCATACGGTTGACCAGGTGAATTTCCGTGCCCACAGCGAACATGGCGCCAGACGGGGCTTCACGGATCATCCTCAGCAAGCCTTCGGTGGAACCGACGGCGTCGGCTTTCTGGCAGACCTCCCACCGGCATTCAGGATGGGCGATCACGCGTATGCGGGGATATTTGGCCCGCACCTTGTCGACATGCTCGGGCAGGAAGCGCTGATGAACCGAGCAATGCCCCTTCCAGAGGATGACTCTTGCTGCGCGCAGGCGCTCCGGCGTCAGGCCCCCGTTCAATAAGTAAGGATCCCACACGACCATTGCATGCAAGGGGATGCCCAGGCGGTAGGCGGTGTTGCGGCCAAGATGCTGGTCGGGCAAAAACAGCAGCTTGGGATTTTTGGCAAAGCCCCATTTCATTGCGCCGGGAGCGTTGGATGAGGTGCAGACCACGCCTCCGCGCTCGCCGCAGAAAGCTTTGATTGCGGCGGTCGAATTTATGTAAGTGATGGGCGTGATGCCCGCGCCCTCATCTTCGTTCAGATCGGTCGTAAGGCCGGCGCGAGTGAGCTGCTCCCAGCAGTCTTCCACCTGAGTGATTTCAGCCATGTCGGCCATCGAGCACCCAGCGTTGAGGTCGGGGAGAATGGTGATCTGGCCCGCGCGGGATAGGACATCAGCGCTCTCCGCCATAAAATGCACGCCGCAAAAGACAATGTAGTTGCCGCTGGCACGGGCAGCTTCCTGCGAAAGCTTGTAAGAGTCGCCGCGAAAATCTGCGAAGCGGATGACTTCGTCGCGTTGATAGTGATGGCCGAGAATGACGACCTCACGACCCAAAATTTGCTTGGCCGCGCGGATGCGCTCGTCCATGGTGTGGTCGGGAAGGAAGAGATAGTTCTCCAGACTGCAAGCGGCAGTAGCGGTGCCCATGTTGTGACTCGCTTTCAGCTCCAAATAAGCTGCAATAGACCTGCGTTCGTCAGCTTCATCTTGGAACGGGGATGTTGAAAGCTCACAGCGGCTCCAGCAGACTCACTGCGCGTTATCGCTTAGCCGACCCTTGATTGAGATCCGCTATTCGACGTCAGCGCCCAGCCTGCGGGGATGTTGAAGCTGCTGGCGTTTCCTTTCACAGCTGATTGGATGCTCGGAACGATCCCAAAGATACCTTTTCGAAGGCAATCCGCAGGACAGTTGCCCGGCTCCGCGAGTATTGTGCACCGTCGGCACGCCAAGTGGCAAGAGCAGGACCGCTCTCGACCCGTCCCAATTCGATCAGTGAGTCCTGCCCTGGGAAGGATCGGGGCAGGTGGCAGGGTTCAAGCCTTTCAGATTCCCTTGGCCGGGGTAATGGTTGCGCTCGAAACCTAGGGAGTACTGGTTTGAGCCTGCGTCTTCCTTTGCTGGCGCTAAGGAAAATGCATAGCGCAAGGATTGCAACAACGAATACCGGATTTAACGGACTGATGTTGCATTTCAGCAAGGAGACATTCGTTCGCGGTGCACTCTGCGATCTCGGCCGCGGAAACGCCTGACTGACCGATGCGAGCTGACAGCTATCCCCCAATGTGTACCATCGTTCTTGACGCCGGCACAAAATCCGGCTCGCCGATGTGATGGCGTTCCTCTTTTTTCGCCACCACTCCGCAAATAAATTCCGCCAACTCTTGGTCGCTAGCGCCGCGGCGCATCTGGCCATGAAGATCGTGGTCCCACACCGAGAACAGGCAGGTGCGGATCTTTCCGTCGCTGGTGATGCGTATTCGGCTACACTGTCCGCAGAAAGGATGGGAGACGGGCGCGATGATGCCGATCTCGCCGACGCCGTCGTCGAAGCGGTAGCGGCGGGCGGTTTCCGAGCGCGCGTGCGGGATCTCGACCAGCCGCCGATACTCGGCCATGCGCGCCAGGATTTCGTCGAGCGGAATTACGGTGTCGGGCGACCACACGCGGTCCTCTTCCAGCGGCATGAATTCGATGAAGCGCACGGTGACGCCCTCTTCGCGCGCAAACTTTCCAAAGGGGACGACTTGATCTTCGTTGAATCCGCGGAGCAGCACGCAATTCACTTTCACCGGCCAGAGTCCGACACGGCGTGCAGCGCCGATGCCGGCAAGCACGTGATGGTATCCGTTGGGCACGCGGGTGATGCGGGCGAAGCGATCGGCATCGACCGCGTCCATCGAGACCGTGACGCGAGTGAGGCCGGCATCCTTGAGCGGCTGAACAAGGTCGGCTAGCAGGTGGCCGTTCGTGGTCAGAGCGATGTCGAGCGGCTCGCCGCCGCTTCCGCCGTTCGGCGCACGGAGTTGTGCCAACTCACGCACAAAGTTCACCACACCCTTGCGCAGCAACGGTTCCCCGCCAGTCAACCGAATCTTCGTAATCCCCATCCCCACCAGCACCCGCGCCATCCGCAGATAGTCATCGAAGGGCAGATCTCCGTAGAGCGCACCTCCATTCCCGGTGCGGCAGTAAACACACTTGTAGTTGCAGCGGTCGGTAATGGATATCCGCAGGTCAGTGATGGCGCGCCCGAATTTATCGGTGAGAACCACGCTCTTGGCTCCTAGCTTTTAGCTCTTAGGTTTCTCGCGCCCGTGGTCGTGCAGGGACCGAGCTAAGAGCCAAAAGCTAATGGCGAAGAGCTGTTCTTGAAAAGGAAACAAACAGGCAGGAGGAGAAATCCCGGCAGCTGTTTCCTTTCCAATGGTCCTTAGGACCGGGAGGTGCCGGCGTTTCCACCAGCGCCCTCGGGAAATAGATGGAACGGACACTCTTGTCCGTCAAACCCTTTCCCTCGCCGCCGCGGCCTGGTATCCCCTAAGGCCGGGGCAGTCGGAAACTCATTAGTCATTATAGATTGCCGGGGCCGAGGCGAGGTTACATTGATTCGGTGAAGCTCAATGGACAGTTTTGGGAGGGTCCATAAGCGCCTTCTCGACCGCTGCCTGCGCCATGGGCGCCATGATCTTGTATCCCGCAGCGTTGGGATGCAACCCGTCGTCGGCCAACTCTTTCTTCAGGTAGCCCTTATCGTCAACCATGGCGCTGAAGTAGTCGAGATAGACGCAGCTGGCTCGGGGGACAGCAGATGAAGTCGCACAATAGTTTTTCAGCCAGCGATTGAGCGCCACGATCTTCTCAGGGGGGCGCTGCGTGAACATGTCTCCGGCTTGGGGCGTGTATGGGTGCACGGGGAGCACCGATGCGTAGATCACCTTGATCTCATGGGCACGCGCCAGTTCCGCCATGGACGCGTAGTTCCCCTCGATCTGTTCCAAACTCTCGGGCCCAGTGTTGCCGGCAATGTCATTGGTCCCGGCGAGAATGACAACCACTTTCGGGTGAAGCTCGATCACGTCCGGCCGGAATCGAATAAGCAGTTGCGGCGTAGTCTGTCCGCTGATCCCGCGGTTGATGTACGGCTTGCCCGGGAATGACACGTCGAGCCTCCACACGTCAGTGATGGAGTCGCCAAAGAACACGACGCGGTTCTCACTGGGCCCAGGAGGCTGGAGAGCAGCATTGGCTTCCCGGTAGCGTGCCAGCTCGCCGAAGTCGTCCATGAGCATGGGCATCTGTGATAATCGCCATTGCTGCAGCCGCTCGGCCCCGGTCATCGGCTTGAGCGTGGCATTTGGCTGCACCGGCTGGGCGGCTTGCTGCGCGAAAGCGGTCAGTGAAAGTAGTACGGCAAAGAATGCTTGTTCCGATAGAGGAAGAATTCCGGAGCCGAGCTTCATTCGCGAGGTCCCCTTCGGCGAATCAGTTTACGCAGTGAATTTCATCCGGGCGAGGGCGCCCGCGTCAAATTGAATATCACATGCCGTCGTAGTTCGGACCACCACCACCTTCCGGCGGAACCCAAGTGATGATCTGATACGGATCGGCGATGTCGCACGTCTTGCAGTGGACGCAGTTCGATGGGTTCAAGCTGATGCGCTTCCCGTTGGGTGCTGAGGCGTCGTCGAGCATCTCATAGACGTTGGCTGGGCAGAAATTCTGGCACGGGCTGCCGTACTCTTTCACGCAGCGCTGCTCGCAAATATGGGTGTCGTGAATGACCAGGTGCGCGGGCTGGTCCTCTTCGTGCTTCGTGCCGGAGTGATAGAGGTCAGTCAGCTTGTCGAAGGTAAGCTTGCCGTCCCCTTTGGCGGGGCCGAGCAGATGAGCTTCTGACCCTGCATCGGGAGGAAGCTGTGCGAGCTTGCGCATGTGCTCATGTCCAGCCTTTCCGGGATACCGGTTGCGCAAACCGTGTCCTCCCGTAACAAATTGCAGCGCAGTGTGGAACATGCCAGCGTAGAGTCCGTGCTCGAATCCCTGGTGCATGTTGCGGACTTTCCAGAGTTCGTCTTTGATCCAGCTGGACTCGACTTTTTTCTGGTACTCGCTCAAAGTCGCGGCGGACGTATCGTCCTTCCTCAAAGCTTCGAACGCGGCCTCTGCGGCAAGCATGCCACTCTTGATCGCAAGATGAATTCCCTTTAGCCGCGCCGAGTTGACGAAGCCGGCCGAGTCGCCCAGGATCATCCATCCACTGCCGGCGACGGGCGGAACTGCCCACCAGCCGCCGTAAGGCATCGCCTTCGCTCCGTAGCGGATCATCTTGCCGCCTTCGAGAAGCTTCGCGACAAACGGATGCTTTTTGAATTCCTGCAGGACATGCTGCGGGTCGAGGCGCGGATCGGGGTAGTCAAGTCCGATGACGAAACCGAGCGAGACGATATTGTCCTTTGATCCGTAGATCCAGGCGCCGCCATATTCTTTGCTGGTCAGCGGCCAGCCCAGGGTATACCTCACTTCGCCCGGAGCGATGCGGCCGGAAGGGACTTCCCAAAGTTCTTTCACGCCGACGCCATAGGTTTGCGGATTGGCATCTTTCGCAAGATCGAATTTATTGCCTAGCTGTTTGGTTAAAGACCCGCGCGGCCCTTCGGCGAGAATGACGACTTTGGCGTGCAGGTCGTAGCCGGGCTCGAAATTGGACTTCGGGCGGCCTTCTTTATCCACGCCCTTGTCGTCGGTGCGGACGCCGGTGACGCGGTCGCCGTCGAAAAGAAGCTCAGCTCCGGCGAAGCCCGTGAAGATAGTGATGCCCGTCTGCTCGACCTTGCCGCCCAGCCACTTCACAAAGCGGTTGAGCGAGATCACGTAATTGCCGTGGTCGCGCAGAGGCGGCGGAGTGATTGGCAGCTTGAGCTTGCCCTTCTTGGTGAGAAAGTAAACGGCTTCTTTGCTGACTTCGGCGTCGAGCGGAGCTTCTTGCTCGAATCCGGGAAGCAGTTCGCGCATGGAGCGCGGATCGAGCAGCGCACCTGAAAGGCAGTGCTGTCCGATCTCGCGCGCTTTTTCCAGAACGTAGATGTTTTCTTTGCTGAGCTGCGAATCGGAGTTCTTGACGTTGTGCGCGTCAATGAGCTGCGACAAACGTAGGGCGCACGCCATGCCCGCCGGTCCGCCGCCGACGATGACTACATCGGCCGGCATCTGCGGCCGTTCAATGCCTTCGATGGGTTTGCGGAAAATCAGCATAAGTTTCGAGTTTCGAGTTTCAAGTTTGGTGTGACGCGAGCGCGACGCGCGTCCACAAACTGCCCTCTTCCAGTTTTGTGCCCCTGGGATC
>Ga0207646_10002620_pt1 | contig 21131 bp, 15 predicted proteins | sample KBSK5502metaG_FD_184343 | JGI IMG/M metagenome (GOLD analysis project Ga0207646, IMG submission 184343) | Corn, switchgrass and miscanthus rhizosphere microbial communities from Kellogg Biological Station, Michigan, USA - KBS K5-50-2 metaG... | ecosystem: Host-associated > Plants > Roots >... | reverse complement strand
GCTGGACGTAGGCGGGTTCAGCCTGGCCAGCATGGGCGATCATGCACGCCAGCAGGGAGACGAACAGGCCGCTCGCCGCGCTTCCATCACAGGCGCATTCCTCATCGGTATCATGATACTGACGCTGCTGTTGGTCTCGATCGGCCTCTTGTGGCCTGTGACCAGACCCTACACGAACATGGCCGAAAAGGGGCTGATCCTGGTGCGCGTCATCATGACGGTGATCTACGGGCATGTCATTCACAGTTTGCGCCGGACAGCACAGTCAGCAGTGCTCGTCAAATCAACGGACATCTACGAGCGCCTGGACGTCTACAGTGAACAGCTTCGCCTGGTTCAAGCAGAGGTACACCGGCAGGTGCAGGAGGTACAGGCTTCGGTGTCTACGCTGGTGCACTCGGTAGTGCAGGCACAGACCCACGCACTCATGACTGAACTCCAGGCTGTCCAAACACAGATGGACAGGGCGGTTCAGTCCCAGTTCCAGCAGGTCTACGCGCTTGTCCACTCGTTCACCCAGCGCACCCCTGAACAGGCACAGGAACACGACGCAGCCGATGAACAGGAGAGTGGACGAGTCAAGAGGGGTTCAAAGCGACCGGCGAACCCGTCCATTACCCTTGTCCACTCTGTCACCGATGAACAGGGGAATAGACAGAGCAGTGAACCGCTTGAACAACGCATCAAACAGTACATTCTTGCACAGCGGAGAGGGGGGAGTGAACCATCCCTGGCGGAGATTAGGGAGCAGTGCGCCTGTTCCAAGGGGTCGGCTATTCGCTATCGCCGGGAACTGGGCGCGAGCCATGCCACTGGCGAAAGAAGCGCGGTTGGTCAGTAGAGCAGCCTGGCATTACCGGCTGAGTAAGGTGTAAAAAAGAATGCAGCAGTAGACAAAGCAAGAGGTAAACAGGATGCAGTTAGTCGAGCAACATGTGATCGATCGCAAGGACCCGCGCTACAGCGTCATCGATGAAGCGGCGTTCAAGTCCAAGAACCTGTACAATGCGGCGCTGTACGAGGTACGGCAAGCCTTTATTCATGAAGGCAAGTACCTGAACTACAACGAGATGGACCGCCGCATGCAGTCGAGTGACTCGTACAAGGCGCTGCCAGCGAAGGTCAGTCAACAAGTGCTGGTGCTCCTGGACAAGAATTGGACAGCGTTTTTCGAGGCGAGAGCTGCCTACGAAGCAGACCCCTCTAAGTTCACCGGACGGCCACGATTGCCCAAGTACAAGCACAAAACGGAGGGCCGCAACATCCTGGTGTACACGGTGCAGGCGTTGAGCCAGCCAGCCATGAGGGATGGTCTCATTCGACCGTCGGGGTTGCCCATCACCATCGAAACCGAGCACACGGTTGTCGATCAGGTGCGCATTGTCCCTCGTAATGGCCATTATGTCGTTGAGATAGTTTACACCAGAGAGCCAGTTCAAGCCAACGTTGACCCCTCTTTCTGTGTGGGTATCGATCTGGGAGTCACGAACTTAGCGGCGATAGCTTCAAACCGCGAGGGCTTTGCGCCTCGATTGGTTAACGGTCGTCCGGTCAAAGCGTGGAACCAGTGGTACAATAAGCGCATGAAAGAACTCAAAAAGCAGCTTCCCAAAGAGGACCGAGAGCGTGTAACGAAGCAAATGGAACGCATCACGAACACACGCAACCGTCGCATTAGCCACTACCTGCACACCGCCAGCAAGCGTGTGATTGACTTCCTGGTGAAAGAGGGGGTAGGAACGGTCATTATCGGCAAGAACCCGTTATGGAAGCAAGAGACTGGCATGGGCAAGCGCAACAATCAGAACTTTGTGTCTATCCCCCATGCGCGGTTCATTGACATGCTCACCTACAAAGCGGCCTTAGTCGGTATCCAGGTGGAAGTCAGGGAAGAGAGCTATACCAGTCAGGCCAGCTTTCTCGATCTTGACCCCATCCCTACCTACACACCCAACGATGAAGAAGAGCACGTCTTTAGCGGAAAACGGATTGGACGGAGAAAGCGCCTGTACCGCACCAAAGATGGACGCACGATCTGTGCCGATGTCAACGGTGCCTACAACATCTTGCGCAAAAGTAGACCTGATGCCTTCTCGGAGGCAAAGGGAGTAGCGGGCTATGTAGTTCACCCCGTACGGCTTGCTGTTTAAGTCGTGCAAACGCAACAAAAAGCAGGCGGTCAAGAGAACGCTCTGGTTTTTGGAACTATAATCGCACATAGAGCAATGCTTTCACCCAACGAGCAGAAGGAGGAGAACCACATCTTGAAACGCCACGCGCGGAGAGGCCCCCCCATGTTCAAAGCAAGAATATGCTGCTTATTCCTTTTGGGGCTTGCACTGCCAGGCATTTTCTCGCTCATGCAAGTCAATGCTGATGGAGGTGCTCCTAACCTCGCCTATGTGGCTGGGGCCTCGCAAGGTGTTGGTATTATTGATGTCGCTCAACAGAGGGTAATCGGCGGACTTGCCGTCGCAAGCGATCCATATATCATTCTCCTGAGTCCCGATGGGCGGCTGCTCTATGTCACGCAGCCCACACTTGGCCAGGTTACTGCCCTGGCCACCAAAACAAGACAGGTGATCTGTAGCGCTCCCTTCCCCGGACACCCCTCCCTGCTGGCACTGAGTAGTGATGGGACAGTTCTGTATGTCGCGGGGACGAACGAAACGACCATCATCGCACTAGATTCACAGACATGTGTGCTCCGGAGTTCCTTCCAGACCACTGAGCCAATCTCCTGGCTTGCTGTAACGGGAGTTAGTACGAGCAACGCCCTTCAGACGCAACTATGGGTTGCCGGGATGACCGCGGTGAGCATTCTGGACGAGCAGGGACACGTGCTTGACAGCATTCCAATCGAAGGTGGACCGCGCTTCCTCTGTCTTCCGGGGGCATTGACCGCCTACGTCACTACACGCCAGGGCAGCGTTGTCGCAGTTGATATGTTGACCCACCAGGTCTTCGCTTCTTTGCTCACGGGAGGGACATTTGGTCCGATGGACTATGACGCTGTCACCGGAGATATCTACGTCCCCGATCAACAGCACAACCAGGTGGATGTGCTCTCCCCTGTTCTAGACGGGTCTGGACTAACACCGCAAGAGCCAGAGCATATCATTCGCCTGCGTAGCTCACCACAGGCGATTGCCATCACCAGCGATGGACAACTCGGTTTCGTGGCGCTCAGCGGGGGAAACGTAGACATGCTGGATATCCCTGGGCGGAGCATCGTCACAACGATGTTCGTTGGTGGGAGACCTCACTTCATCATTACAGGCCCCTACCCACCTCCAGGTGTACCACCCCCCCAACTCGCCGCCGTATCGCCGCCGAACACCACCTTCTGGGTTCTCATCGTCGCGCCGATCATAGGAGTACTCCTCGGCGCATCCTGGTTCCTCTGGAGGCACAGAAAGGGGAGAGCCCCAAAAATTTGAAATACCTGCGTCTATCATGTAGAGGCTGAAGATGACATGCACTGTTCAGCCTCGTGAGATAGGGGATGCCCGGCAGAAGTCGATTTGCATCTATTTGCCTACGACGAATTCACGCACCCTGGGCAGAAGGGTGTATGAATTCGTCGTAGGCAAGGGAACGAAAAAAGAGAGGACTTCACCCAGCAGCCGCAAAAGAATACGGGCCTCATGCCACTCGTCCCAGTGTAACTCCCCCCCGTATAGATATGCGGAGGTGGAAATTCTGAAGATAGCTCGTGCGAGAAGGAGCAAGAAGCATTCCGCGAAATATCTTCCCATCGGTTTTGTCAGAGTCTTCTTGCATCAACCAGCCCACGCCGTCGGCTGCTTACCTACGACGAATTCACGCACCCTGGGCAGAACTAACTATTGACAAATATAGCGCCATCCATAATAATTAAAATGGTTCTGTACTAATCCTTTCTACTTTATATTATATTAATTGAGGAATCGTTATGTTCCATTCCATCCTTTCAGAGGTGCCATTTGAGTATACCTATACGCAGGGCTTGGCCATTTAAAAATTCGCAGGGGCTGCGGGGAATTTACAGTATGTGTTGGCTTATTCGTCAGAGCACTTATGCAGAAAGGTGCGGGTTAGCATGAACACAAATCCAGGTCGTATCGACAAGTATGAGTTGCAAGAACCACTGGGACAGGGCGAGATGACCGAGGTTTGGAAAGCCTTTGATATCCAATCGCGCCGCTATGTCGCCATCAAGTTTCTTCGCGCAAATCTACAGCAAGTCCCAGATTTTGTGACACGCTTCCAGCGTGAAACACTGGCTATTGCGTCTTTGCGCCACCCAAACATTGTGCAGTACCACGATTTCTCCATCTCGCAGCTCCCCGGAGCAGGGAACGTCACAGCCTATATGGTGATGGATTTTGTGGATGGCGGAACTCTGGCTGGCTATATCCATAGCACTTCTCGCCAGGGGAAGTTTCTTCCCGCCATCGATATCATTCGCCTCTTTACCGCTATTGGAATGGCTGTTGACTATGCGCACCAGCATGGGAGAGTACACGGTCAACTCAAGCCAACAAATGTCTTGCTCGACAAACGCAATACCTCGCGTAATGTAATGGGTGAACCTATCGTCACTGACTTCGGCATGGACAAACTGCTTGGAATTGCCGTGGGTAACACAGGTGGTTGGCGGATTGGTACACCAGTTTATACTGCGCCGGAACAGATCATGGGTTCTCCCGCTGATGAGCGTAGTGACATTTACTCTCTGGGCATCATGCTCTACGAAATCTGTACAGGTACGCCACCTTTCCTGGGGAACAATGCGGCTACGATCATGATGCAGCAGGTGAATACCCTACCGGCTTCACCCGCGTTAATTAATCCTGGTCTACCTCCTGCACTAATAACGATCATCATGCGCTGCATCGCTAAAGAACCTTGGGCACGCTTCCCTACCGCCTCTTCCCTGGTCGAAGACCTCGCGCAGGCCATCAGACAAGAGGAGAAAGAGGCTTCCAATATACCCATTCCTGTGAACGTGAGCCAGCCTGATTACTCAGTAAAAGCGATGGATCTGCCAACCGTCCTCAGTACAGGGCTGCCTTCTCCGCCCGCAGGAATGACACCTTCGTCACCCGGCATAAGTGGCGTTTCGTTCTCTTCACTTCCCCAGTCGGCGACCACACCCGCAAGTATTGGACAGGCTGCCGCCTATAACTACACGCCACCCACCCCCAACGTCGTTGGATCATCACAACCTTATCCGGCGATTCAGCCTGGTGGACCGATCACTCCCATGCCACCTACATTCGCGCCTGGGCAATCGGCCCAAAGTTTCCCTGCCACATCCTACGCGCAGCCACCTGTGCCCCCTGCATCACAGAAACCCAGGAAAAAAGGCCGGATCGCCCTGGCCGCGCTACTGATCCTGGCGTTGATTGGCTCAATCCTGGGTGCTTACTTCGCCTTTTTCTCGAAAGGCTCTTCTCCTGCAACATCCTCGCTTGTAGGACATGCCTACTTTGTCAGTAGCGGGCTGTTGAGTTCAACTCCAGGAAGCAGTCAAGGCATTACCGACCAGTTACAAATCAAGTTGGAAAAGATCCCATCTCCCCAGTCGGGCAAAAGCTATTACGCCTGGCTAGCGAACGATAAAAAGTTGGCTTGGAACCCCATCCTCCTTGGCCCGTTAACCGTAAGTAATGGCGCAATAGACTTTGCTTATCCTGGCGATCCTGTGCACTCTAACCTGCTCGCAACCAACAGCCGCTTCTTTATCACCGAGGAAGACGCGGCCATACCCCCCGTTAATCCCGACCCTAATGCACTGCGCTACTATGCCGAGTTCTCTCAAACGCCTAATCCCGCAGATACGGTGAACCACTATAGTCTGTATGACCACGTTCGTCACCTGCTCTCTGATGACCCCAAAGTCAAAGCGGCAGGGCTAAGCGGGGGATTAGATATCTGGCTCTATAGGAATACGCAAAAGGTTCTGGAATGGGCCGGCAGTGCCAGGGACGCCCAGCAGTCCGGGAACGTGGGTCTCATACACCGCCAGCTTACACGCATCATAGACTACCTCGACGGGACAACCTATACCCAATTGGCACAAGACCTCCCAGGTCAAGGCGTTCTCGCCGATCCAGCGATTGCGAAAATTGGCTTGCTAACATTCGATCCAGCGATCCAGAATCCCCCCGGCTACCTGTACCATATCGGCAAGCATCTCCATGAGGCAAGCCAGCTTCCACAGGCGAGTACGGAGCAGAGGGCGCTTGCTAACCGGATCAGCCAGGAGATTAATGTGGTGAACGGGTGGTTCTTGACCATACGTACCGAGGCACTGCAACTCTATCATATGACTGACGCCCAGCTGGTCGGGAGCAATGCCCGCAGCCTGCTGAACTCTCTGGCGACATTGGCAAATACCGCGTTTGTCGGCCAGATCAACCCGCAAGGTCAGGTTACTGCTGGCGTCGTACAGATTCACTACGACATCCAGCAGATGGCAACCTTCGATATCAGAGCGTGTACGGCGAGCAATCCCTGCCCTTCGCTGACATAATTGGGGCTGGCAAAACAGCGCTTCGACATCAGGGCATTTGCGGCGAGCAATCCCGCTCGCTACAGCTAGCGCCTGCAAAGCCTGTCTATACGTAAGGAAGAGGAGACGGAAATGAGCACAGAACCACGTAGGAGGCTTGGGAAATACGAGTTACAGGAGCGCCTGGGGCACGGTGGCATGGCCGAGGTCTGGAAGGCGCTCGATACTCAATTGCAGCGCTATGTAGCCATTAAGCTGCTCCATGCTAATCTACAGGCGGACCCTGAATTTGTGAAACGCTTCCAGCATGAAGCGCAAGCCATTGCATCCCTGCGCCATCCCAACATCGTGCAGATTCATGATTTCCAGGTATCCCAATCCTCCGAGTCAGACAGCCCTACGGCCTACATGGTCATGGCCTACATCGAGGGGCAGACGCTGGCCCACTACATCGCCAACACCTCCGCCAGGGGAAGAATCCCGTCGCCTGTCGAGATCGTCAATCTCTTTACCTCTATCAGCCTTGCCGTCGACTATGCTCATCAGAAAGGGATGATTCACCGCGATATCAAACCCGCCAATATCTTGCTGGATCAGCATAATACAGCGCATAATCCTATGGGTGAACCCATTCTCACCGACTTTGGCCTCGCCAAATTACTAGGCGTATCTGCCGGTGCTCTTACGGCTACTTCGCTTGGTACGCCACGGTATACCTCACCTGAGCAGGCCCGGGGCTATCCTGGCAACGAGCGGAGCGACTTGTATTCACTTGGAGTAATTCTCTATGAAATGGTGACCGGCGTGCCGCCTTTCCAGGGTGATAGTCCGAATGCTGTGCTCGCGCAGCACCTCAATGCCACGCCGGCTTCTCCCGTCCTTCTCAATCCGAATATCCCGCCAGCGCTGACAATGGTCATCATGACAGCTCTCGCCAAAGATCCGAACGCGCGTTTCGCCCGTGCCGCAACCATGACGGCCGCTATTGCTGAGGCGCTCAACATCCCACCCCCTGAGAGCCTGGGCCAGCCTTCCTACCCACCGGATTTGCGTAGCATGCCAACCTACATCAGTTCACCTATTTCTCAGGCAGGAATAGGCATGACACCGTCCTCCTTCACACCAACTTTTGCAACCTTTTCCCCCTCGGCGTCACCCCCTCCCGGTGGCGGCATCCCACCGGTAACAGCTGCCAGTAGCAGACCTGGCATTGCATCGCCTGGAGAGCCCGCGCCGCAATCTGCCACACCAATTTCCTGGCAGCCCTCCTTGGTGTCCACATCCGGCGGAACGGTAGCAGAAGAATCGCCGCGAGGGAGCTCATCCCCACCGGTAGGCGCGATACAAAGACCTCCCACTCCAGTCCCACCAATTGCCCCCTCACCTCCAGGCCCATCTGCGCCCCCGTTATCTCCACCGGGTAGACGGTGGAAAAACCTTTACACAGGCCTGGTCGTTCTCGTTATTCTCGCGCTGCTCGGCTCGGGCCTGGGCGTATACTTTGCGTTTTTTCACAAGAACAATCTGCCTGCTCCAGTCCAAGGCGGGCAGGCTTTCTTCCTCAGCAGCGGGCAATTCGATACCGGCACCGCTCAAGGCATCGCTGATGAGCTGCAGATTCAACTGCAGCATATCCCTAACCCCCAGCCAGGCAAAAGTTATTATGCCTGGTTACTGGGTGATAGAAATCCCCATACAGAGGCGCAGCCGCTGGAACCCCCGCCGCAGTTTACGCTGCCGCTCTTGCTTGGGCGATTACCCGTCAACAACGGGAACGTCAGTTTCTTTTACCCTGGGACGCCGCATCACGACAACTTGATCTCAGTGGCAAGCCGCATGCTCATTACCGAGGAGGATACGAATGGAACGTCGCGCGGCCCGGCCGCAGACCGCAGCGCCTGGCGCTACTATGCGGAGATCCCTCAAACACTCTACGGGAATCCCGCTTTGAGCGCGCTCGATCACATCCGCCACCTCTTCTATAAAGAAACAAGGGTAGCTGTCCTGGGCTTGCCCGGCGGATTAGATGTCTGGCTCTTCAGAAATACGGAAAAGGTGCTGGAATGGTCCATCAGCGCGCGCGATGACTATCACCCGCAGGTTTCAGACCCGACCGTCATACACAACCTGTTCCTCAGCATCCTGGACTACCTGGATGGAGCGCCAAATGTGCAGATGGACGTGCCAGGTGGCAGCCCCCTGGCTGCTGACCCTACTATTTCCAGGGTTGCACTGCTTTCGGTAGTCCCTGCGCAACTGCAACGGACAGACGTGCTAAATAATCCTCCCGGCTACCTGGATCACGCCGCTCTCCATCTGAATGGCGTGGTGAAAGCTCCTGATGCGACACCGCAAATGCGTGCAATCGCCACCCAGATCATTGAGGCGCTGAATAACGCGAAAACATGGTTAACACAGGTGAGAGCAGATGCACAGCAGCTTGTCAAAATGGACGCGGTCCAACTGTCGCAGCCCTCAACGCTGGCGCTGCTCGATAACATGCTGCTGAATGCTACCTACGCCTATATCGGTAAGCTCGATCCAAGGACCGACCAGGTCGTTCCTGGTGTTCTACAGGTTCACTACGATGTAGCGCGGCTTGCGACATTGACTATTACGCCCAATCTGCCGCAAAATATCTAAGGATGCACCTGAAAGGAATAACAATCGGCATGGAGCTAGAGCGGCTTGGCAAATATGAACTGCTGGAGCGCCTGGGACGAGGTGGCATGGGTGAAGTCTGGAAGGCGCGTGATACCGAGCTACGACGTTTCGTGGCCATAAAGCTTCTTCATGCTGATCTACAGGCCAATCCTGATTTTGTTAAGCACTTCATGCGCGAGGCTCAGTTGGTCGCCTCCCTCCGGCATCCCAATATTGTGCAGATCCACGATTTCCAACTCGCCGACATGCAGGGATCCAGCGTCAAGGCGTATATGGTGATGGACTACATCGAGGGCGGAACCCTGGCTGACTACATTCGTAACACCGTTCGCAAAGGCCTCTTCCCTTCTGCCGCCGATATCGTTTATCTCTTTACGGCGATCAGTCTTGCCCTGGACTATGCTCATCAGAAGGGGATGATTCATCGCGACATCAAACCCGCGAATATCCTGCTGGACAAGACCGCAACTATGGGCAAAGCCACGGGAGAGCCAATCCTCACCGACTTCGGTATCGCCAGGTTACAGGGAGCAAGCACTTCAACGGTGACCCGCGCTTTGATTGGCACACCTCTCTACATGTCACCAGAGCAAGCGGGGAGCCGGATAGTTGATGAGCGTTCCGATCTCTATTCACTCGGCATCATCTTGTACGAGATGGTGACCGGCATTACGCCGTTTCGCGGCGATAACCCGATCGCGATCATGATGCAGCATATGCAGGAAAGGCCGACTCCACCAGACCTCATCAACACAAATATCTCTCCTTCCCTCTCTACGGTTGTGCTGCAGAGCATCGCCAAAGACCCAAAGGCACGCTTCCCCACCGCCACTGCTATGACTGTAGCGCTGGCTCAGGCACTCGACCAGCCGGTTCCCACGAACTTGAGCAAGCCCAGGAGCGTGAACGAGCAGCCCGATTACAATCCTCTCCAACCATCCGCGCCATCGACAGGCATGACCCCTCATCCTCCTACGTTTACAGCCTCAACGACCGCACCGACTACGCCTGCTTCAACAGGTTATCCAGCGCCTCAATCTATCTCTCCCGTATATTCTAGTCCTTATGCCACTCCTGTAACGAGCGATCACGGGAAGAGTGAACTTCCTGCCGGTACTGGAGAGCAGGGATATGCGGGTGTAGCCGGTCCTTACAGCCCTCACGTTGATCGCCCGTCAAAAGCATTGCTGCCAGCACGTTTCCGGCGCAGGAGCCTGCTTGTCGTCCTAATAGCCTGCGTTCTACTTCTGCTGGTGGGTATAGGCGCGTTCTCAGTGTTCCCGCTACTTTTCGCGAAGCATGTCCCAGCTACGACGAATTCAGCAGGCGCCGGAGGTGGGAGCATTGTCTTTAAGAGGAGCCCGAACGCGCCCCCTAATACTTTCGATCAATTGCGGATCGATCTGACAAATATTCATCAACCACCTACTGGTAAAACCTATTATGCTTGGTTAGAGAGTTCCACCCTCGAGGCAGTAATTCCGCACTGGGAATTGCAGGTCTCAAACGGTGGCGTACATGCTCTCTATTCCAGCAATGTGGGACCTATCGACTTGCTTGCGAGCAGCAGTGTGTTTCTGATTACTGTAGAGGATGAAGGTACGGTCCCCACTGTTCCCTCTTTCACTCTTAGAACACACCTCTATTATGCCAATATCTCTCCTCGCACACCCTCCTCGTCTCCCACCTTCGAGGTCAAGCCATGTCCATCAAGTAACCAGGGCAATCCGTGCAGCTAAACTTCTTATCTCTTCAGCTCCGCCACTTTCTGTTCCACGTCAATCCCCATCAGCCGGGCAAGATTCCCTCCGAGAATCTTTTTCTTTGCCTGCGTCGTCAACTGGGGGTACCCGTAGCCGGTCACCAGGTCCTCCGGTAGCTCAAACTTCCAGAAAGCATCGAGCGCCCAGCGTGGATGCCAAATCGGCGTCTCACCGCCGTAGAGGATCTTATCCTCGCCGCACCAGAACATCAACTTGCCCATATTTTCGGCAAAGGCGCGCGGTGCACGCACGATGAAGTTCAGCGTCGCCGCAATCGACGCGTACAGGTTGGGATAGCGTACCAGTTGCCAGCAGATCTCATCGATGAAGGGCAGGCCAACGTGGAAGATCACGAAGTTGATATCCGGGAAGTTGGCGGCGGCTCCGTCCATATCCCAGGCCTGGGTATGCTCGATAGGCTGCGGGCCGAGCGGCACGCCCTTATGCACACCGATGGTAGTGATGCCCAGCTCAAGCGCCTTTTCAAATATAGGATAGGCCACGCGCTTGTCATCCATGCGCCAGGGGAATGGCTCGCCATAGTCGTAGCGCACGTTATAGAGCTTAAAAGCCTTTGCGCCATACTCTTTGACCTGGCGTTCCATCAAATCGAGCGCCTTTTTGCCCTCCAGCGGGTTGATTGTGCCCCAGAATACCGCCCGGCTGGGATATTTCTGTGCCATCGCCGCGCACTTTTCCCACTGCGACAGTCCATCGTAAAACAGATCTGTGAGTGGCAGCGGCTGCGCCACAATCATATCCGTTCCCGATTCCTCGAAGACCATGCGGGCGATTTCATCGATATTCCATTCGCGCAAAAACTCCTCGGGGCCGAGTATACGTTCGCCCGGAGGTGTGAGCACCTGGTGAAAAGCATAGAGGTGATTAATGAACATCTGGCCAGGTTTGCCATAGGCATTGTTCATGTCAAAGTTGAAGACATGGCACACACAGTCAAATACAAAGGCGTCGTTGTCCAGCATGAACGATGTGCTCCTTTCAATCAAATAGACTTTTGAGAGGCCTGCGCCTCGCGCTCTAGACGACGTTGTCGCAGCGGTAGCAATTGCGCCATGGGCAGCGTGAGTTTCTCCTTCGCGCTGGCGCTCATGCGCTCGGGAGTCCAGACCGTGTTCCACACGATCTCGGTGTCTACCTCGCCGACCCCCTCAATCGCGCGCACGTTCTGATCAATCATCTGCAATAAGTGAGTCGAGAAAGGACACCAACCAGAGGTAAGCAGTAGCTCGACACGCACATCGTGCCCATTCTCAGCCACCTTTACACCCTGAATCAGCCCTAGCTCGACTACGCTCACCGCGCGTTCTTTGCAGCATGGGTCATAGCAGGTTTTCAACACCTCAACAACCTGCTCTGATGTGACATGCTGCTCCTCATTTTCGGGCAAGAGAACCTCCTTTTCTGTGGAATACATAAGGCGGACACAACCCAAGACACTCCTGTTGAAAGTATAGCTAGCAGTTTTCCCGGTTACAATGGGGTGATTTCAATAGATGAAATCACGTTATCTCTCCCCTCTTTTCTCCTTGCTGCTTTGTTGTTTCCTCAACAGAGAGGCCATACCAACTGTTGTGGAACGGCACAGAGCAGCAAAGCCCGAAAGCCAAGTCTGGACTGGGTTGAACGCCGTCTCGTTGCAGAGCATTACACAAAAATCGAGAGAGCATCGAATAGGGTGCAACTGTGGCGCGTTTGCGCCATAATTTTTTTGTTTTTTGGCTTGCTTCTGCCTTAAACCAAACGGGGAGCCTGGCTGACGCTCTTTAGCGACTAATAAAGATGTGCTCATGATCGATGCTCCTCAATGACTCGCTCTTATTCCGACCGGCAACGGACTGCGTCCTTCTTGAAAGCCAGCTTGCCAACGGACTGCGTCCTTCTTGAAAACCAGCTTGCCAACGGACTGCGTCCTAGCTGCGCTCAGGCAAGCTGTAAGGAGTGCGCTGCGCTCAGGCAAGATGCAAGGAGTGCGCTGCGCTCGGCCGGTCGGAAAGGTAGAGTGATCTTATTCCGACCGGCAACGGACTGCGTCCTAGCTTCGCTCAGCCGGTCGGAAAGGTAGTCCCTTGAAATGCGAGCCTGCAACGACGCTGTGCGTCTACTGCTTCGCAGTCAGCAGGCTCGAAAGGTAGTACTCATGAGTAGTGATGCCCAACCGTGGCAACAGGTTTCCCTTCATTCCTGCTAACAGGACTATTCCATTTGGGCCTGCTTTATCCAGCAATAGCTTGTTTTGATGAAGTTATTTTGAGTTTTTCAACAGGCTGACCCGTTTGTGCCACAAACGGGTCAGCCAACAGAGGAAAAATGTATGCTATAATCGCTTTATGACGACCAATGCAAAAGAAAGAGAGGGTACAACTTATGGTGTTTAAGCTTCCTAATGGAAAGCCAATCGACAAAGATATGGTTGAGGTGGCAATGGAAGATGGAAATCTGGAGAATTCGTATTATTTGAACACCCTAACCGGCGAAGTGGTATTCCTCTCAGACTTTACCGATACCGCTGACGAAATAGAAAAACGGTTAGAGGAAATCGAGATCAGTGGTGATTATGTTCCAATCGAGCGTATCCCTTCGCATGAAGCCTATCAGTGGATGGAAAAATTTGTTGCCGAAATCGTCGCTCCGAAAGATGCCCGGGCCGCAGAAAAATTATCCATTGCATTGATGGGAAAAGGCGCGTTCAGACGATTTAAGGATGTCTTACACAGTGTTGGAGATGAGTGGGTGCAAGCATGGTATCACTGGAAAGATGATCAGCTCCATACGGCGATGAAGGAATGGTTCGAGAGCCTGCCTCTGACAATTATTGAAGAATTGCCCGAAAAGCACCCTTCATAGGTGCTCCTGGCAACTGCTTTAGTTGGTTATACCAGATAGAAGATATTTATTCAACTTTTATCTTCACTACGATCGACCTGCTTTAACACACGGGGACAGCAAAGTCCGTATTGTGAGTATAGGGTGGATGTCCTGGAATATCACCATTCCAGAATGTATTGGCCACTGCATAGTAAGCGCCGTTCCAAGGACTACTTGCAATTCTATACCACCATCCATCTGGGTTTGCAGAGCTGATCTGTGGTGCATAAATGCGGCATGATACTTGGACATAACTCATCGCTGAAACAGTAGTCCCTTGGCCTGAAGCGTTATTTGGGTTTTGGAACGTAGGAGAGCCGTGAGTACCTGACTGTTCAGTCCATGTTGTCTGTGGAGTCGGCGTTGGAGTTGGGGTTGCCGTCGTAGTAGGTGTGGAGGTTGGAGATGATGTCGAAGTTGGATTTTGTGAAACAGAGACGGTAGGTGTATTCAGTATCTTATTAGCCGTTGGCGTGGAGTTGGAAAGAGTATTGACAGGTGGCTTAACACAGGTTGCCTTTTGTCCAGTTTGATCTGGTAATTGATTAAGGATATCTGAGCTAACTGGGCCAGCGTCAGGATACCCCTCATTTATTAAGCAATAGTATGTGCTAATATCGGGAATCCAATAACGTACGAGCTTTGAGGAAACAGGCCAAACAAGCCAAGAGGTCTTCTGGGCTTTGGTATCACCATTCCACTGAACTATTTTTTTTGCGTAAATAGCTGGATTAGGGTTGCTCGTTTGTTTGGTGGTGGATTTAGGACTAAATCCAAAGTTCACAAACTCGGTGAAGCCCATTGATGCTGCGGTGCCGGTACGATAATCGCCATCACCTTTGTAATCTTCATTATACTCAGAAACAGTTATGTTGTCATTACCAGGATTAGATGAATCAATAGAGTTTACACTTTCTACAAAGGCAACATGCCCGTAAGGATGCTTGCTAGACTCCGGTTCCACAGCCGCATCCCACTTCTGAGGTATTAAGGATTGCTCACTTGCAGGGGAGTTTTTGTACCATTGGCCGCCGTTTTCAAGATTACCCGGAACGTTACCTCCAAGAGACTCTACTTTCCATGCAACGTACGAAGTACAATTTTTAAATTCATATCCCCATGGATCAGAAACTCCATACTGTTTGCCATTCAAAACAGTATTAGCTCCTGCTATTTTTCTAGTACAATTAGGGTCATTGGCTGGACAAGAATTAGCAGGATAACCCCAATCGTAGTTTGATGGATCTATCAGAGTTGCATCGTTCCACGGATAACCAAGATTATCATATTTGATAGTATAGGCATAGGTTGTTGGTTTGTTTAAGAAGTTAAAACCTATTACCACTAAAACGATAACCATAATTGATACAATCATACTTGGTATCAATCTTTGTAATAGAAAAGTTGTAAATCTACCTCTACGTTTCATATCTTCACCTTCAGCAAACGAAATTAAGTTCTCGTATACTATTGCAGTCTTTAACGAGAATAATGATCGCTTAAAAATCAGACCCCCCTCGCTTCACTGATTTAAGCAAGGATTTTCATGGTAAAGTTCTTCCTTTCGCACAAAAAAAGCTTTTGTATTGAAATAAACACAGATGCCATATTGAATGTTGTACAACGGTAAGAAACAGAAATACCATGGCTTCTTATTCTTCCTAACGAAGTCATGCTAAAAGTGTAACCTGATATCCTGACTTTTGTTTTTATTCCTGGATGGCTCGCTTTTTCTTCAATGTTACTTACCATCCTCACGATGGAAGTATCAGACCGATGATTCAATCGAGGCTTCGCCGATTGTAAGACCTTAATTTGACAAAATATTCTAGGCTTTAAGTTCTTCCTAAGAAATTAGAGATAGTATCAGGTAGACTGTAAGATAGAAATATTTTCAGTTCATCAGCAAGATACGATATCGTGGGTTCTTTAAAACATTGCCCATTCCCATTTCACCGGAAATAAGGGAGAGGCCACCAAAAGTAAGATAGATTTTCTTCTTATGGAGAGACCTTGCATGTCTCCTCTCTCTGCCTATTTGTTTCCTCTCCATCTTTACACACAAATCGATATGGCATCCCGTCCAGTTGCTTGAGGTCATCTTGGCAGAGGACAGGGGCCACATCGACGCTGCCTATCAAGCCTCGGCCCATCTGCCAAGAGACCTCACTGTTCACAGCAGAAAGAGCTCTTGATGAAAGCACTGGCTGAACGAAGACCACCTGATGCGTAATGAACCTTCTCCGATGGTAAATGACCTGAAACCTTGCCCGATTTTACCCTGGAATGTGAGCACTTGCCCCCAATCATGAGCAGCACAACCATTGACGGCCTGAGAAACCGCTCGCGGCGCGGATGGTTGTGTGCAGGAGTTGTCAATTTGAATGATCAGACGGAGCACCTCTCGCGCTGATACCGAGGCCCCAGTCTCCATGGGAAAACGGTCGAGATCGGTTCGAGAGCAGTTCTCGCGCCTTCCATGCGCGTTCGAGTTGCGTGCCACATACGCGAGAACTGCGGAAGGATTGTAACCGCTTTTTCTGGTACACTGAGGACAACGGAACGCGCACACCGCTGCTCACTCTTCGCGCGTGAGCAGCTCACTCGTCACCGTTTTTCCCAGGAATTCCAACATGGACATGGACACAAGCAGACACACATGTGAAAAGAGGATCAACATGACACTTGGAGGCAAACAGATGGATCCCTTGTGGAGGGCCGCCCTCTGGCAGCAGTTCGGCGCGACGATCGATATGCTTGAAAACGCCCTGGTGGCCTGCCCCACCCCGCTGTGGCAAGAGCGCCTCTGGCGCGACCCCCCGCCGCCGGAGTTCCCGCCGCAGTTCGCGGAGTTCTGGTATGTCACCTTTCATGCGCTTGTCTGGCTCGACCTGTATCTCTCAGGCGTCCCGGAGGAGGAATTTGCTCCCCCTGCACCCTTTGCCCAAGGGGAGCTCGATTCCGTAGAGGCGCTGCCCGAACGGCCCTATACGAAGGAGGAACTGCACGCTTATCTCGCGTCCACGCGCCAGAAGTGCCACACCCGGCTTTTCGCGCTGACGGCCGAGCAGGCGCGCCGGCCCGTCGAGTATCCCTGGTCAGAGGGGCAGCCAATCAGCTTTCTGGAATTGCAACTCTACAATATGCGCCACGTGCAGGAACATGCGGCCCAGTTGAACCTGTTTCTCGGACAGAACGGAAGTTCTGGAGCCTCTGATTGGGTCAGCCAGGGGAAAGCCGAGGCGGGCGGATAGTCGAGCGCCGCTCGCGAGTGTGCTGCTCCCCCTTCGCGCCAAAACCGGGTCTTGTTCACTTTTGGTAGATGCTGAGTTTCTCTAAGAGAAATGCATGCCTCTTTGAGCACAAACTCCATCGTTTTCTCTCTTCTTAATGCTCACCCACTGAAAGTGAGCAGGACTCGATTTTGAGGTGAAACATCTGACCGCATGAACCAGAGACGGTGATTGAAGATCCGGTGTGAAAGCGTTGATTGGATTGAAAGGAACGAAGTTGACAGCATTGAAGTGGCACCAGGTGCATACATGGCGTTTGTCGCAACATGGACTCTCCCCGCGTTTGAACTCGCAGGATGTTATTCAGGCAGTAACGCGCACGGGGGGGATTCAAGCACAGGTCATGTCCGCGGCTGAACTGGCACTGTGTACCCGGGTGGAAGGACTCTCTGCGGAAGATATCAAATCCGCTCTCTGGCAGGACCGCACCCTGGTGAAGACCTGGGCCATGCGCGCCACCTTACACGTGCTCGCCACCAGCGACCTTCCGCTGTATGCCGCAGCGCTCAACTTTCGCGATTTTCGCAACTGGCCGGCCCATTTCGCCTCTTACGGCCTCAGTCCGGCCCAACACGAAGCCCTTCTCTCTGCGGTCCCGCAGGTAGTAGGCCGCGAACCCATGACGCGCGAACAACTCGCCATTGCGCTCGAGAAGCGGACGGGTATTGCTCACTTGCGCGACCTCATCCTGTCCTCAAGCTGGGGTACCCCCTTGAAACAGTCGGCGATCCGCGGCGACCTCTGTTTCGGACCAAAACAGGGGCAGAACGTCACGTTTGTCAATCCCAGAGCGTGGATTGACGAATGGCCATCGATCGAGCCAGAGCAGGCAGTCCGGGAAATGATCCGCCGCTATCTGAGGGCATACGGTCCGGCGACCGCAGAAGACTTTGCGCGCTGGTGCTGGGATGGGGGAGGAAAAAGCGAGGCAAGACAGCTCTTTCAGTCGATGAAAGATGAGTTGGAAGAGGTCGATGTCGAGGGGTGGCGGGCAGTCGCTCTGCGGGCAACCACGGATATGATGCAACGTCTCGAACCGGCGGAGACGATCCACTTGCTCCCGCTCTTCGACGTGTATACGATCGGCACGCCGCGTGAGCGCGAGCAGCTCTTCGATGGCATCTACAAGCGCCTGATCTTCCGACCCCAGGGATGGATCTCTGCGGTCATCCTGGTCAACGGTTCCATTCAAGGAGTCTGGCAATCTACCACCCGGCGCTCCCAAACGGTCGTCAAGGTTCACCTGTTCTGCTCACCCACCGCCTTGATCCAAAAAGGGATTGAAGCCGAAGTGGAGCGGCTCAGTGACTTCTTCAAGACGAACGTGTTGCTTGAATATGAGCATCTTTCCTCGCGCTCGCTGTAGCGATCTGGGAGATGGCTCGGCAGAGTTCGAGCCATGCCGTGCGAGCCAAGTCATTGGGGCAGCCAATTGACAAGTGGTCGATGGAAGAAGCTAGATGTGGAGCGGCTTGCCCAGGTCCTTTCCGAGCGCCTGCTCATGTTTGAGGGCAAAAGCTGCTCACGTTTCAAGTCAATTACCAACAGGCATAGTTCCCTCCTTATTGGGATTTGAAGCTAAGGAACACGCTCTTCCAAAGGAAGAGTCTATGCCTGTGGTATCTCTTCTAGAGCAGCTCTTTTACCACCTTCCCTTTACACAGTATAAAGAACAGAGAGCTGGTTTATCAAACAAAGTATTACAATCGAAATACTACCTTGACAAACATAGTACTATGATGTATACTCCAACTACGAGGTGATGATATGAGTGAAAACAAACTGACCTCCGACCTGCTGCGCGGGCATACCGATACGATGATTTTACGGCTCTTATCGGAAGCTGACCGCTACGGCTACGAGATTGTCAAACTGATTGCCGAGCGCTCGGGTGGGGACTATGAATTAAAGGAAGCCACGATGTACTCCAGCGTCCGGCGGCTTGAGGTGGACGGTGATATCGAATGGTATTGGGGCGATGAATCTCAAGGCGGAAGGCGGAAATACTTCAGGATTACTGAAAAAGGGAAAGCAACGTACGATCACAACAAAAGCAACTGGGAGTACGCCAAGCGCGTGCTGGATAACCTCTTGTAAAGGAAAGGTGTTGTTATGAATGAGCAATTGACCAACTATGTCAACGGCGTTTTTGCTCCATACGAGGGGGTCAAAAGCGCCGCCGAATTAAAGGCGGATCTGCTCTCCGATTTGCAGGAGCGGTTCCGTGAACTCAAAGCCGAGGGCAAGGATGATGAAACCGCCCTTGCCATGACCATTGAGAGTATCGGCGACATTGAGCAAACCGTCCGGGAGGTTGCCAACCTCTCCCGCTCGCTGGAGCGGCAGGTGCTCATCAACTTTAGTGGGAGCAACCTGACAGAGAGCGACTTTGCGGGCGTTATCGCGCATCAAGGACAGTTTAAAGGGAGCATGTTGCGCGGCTCTGACTTTACGGGCGCAGACTTAACCGGGAGCTCGTTTTCGGGGAGTGATGTCCGTGAAGCCAATTTTGACCGCGCAAATCTGACAGACTGCAAATTTTCCTCAAATGACCTGGCGGATGCGAGCTTCCGCGAATCAATCCTTGTTCGCACCAACTTCAGCACATCGGGGCTGGACGGAGCAAAATTCATCGGCGTCAAGCTGACTGATGTCAAATTCAACTCTACCGACCTGCGAAAAACCATCTTTGAAAGCTGTACCTTTCTCGGCGTGGACTTCCACTATACCGACCTGAGCGGACAGCGACTCGATGGGCAGACCTTTATCGGCGTCACGTTTGACATGCCGGCACTGAAGGATGTTTCGTTTCAGGGCGCGACCCTCAAAAATGTGTCTTTCCGCCCGGTGGGTCTCTGGTCTCTGAAGCGTGCCATACAATCCATTCACGTTGACGGCGCGATGATGGATAAGCTCACGTATGCTGCGCTCAAAGGCATAGGGGCTGATGTATCGAAGGTTACGGTTCTGTAAGGAGGGAAGGTGTGCAAACCTTTTCAATTCAGGTAGCAGATCTACAAAAATCATACAAGGATCTCCATGTCTTACAAGGCGTGAATTTCGCCGTGGAGCAGGGCAGCATTTTTGCCCTGCTTGGCTCCAACGGCGCGGGCAAAACCACGATTATCAAAATCCTGTCCACGCTGCTCAAACAAGACGGCGGAACGGCCATCGTCAACGGCTTTGATGTGGCGTCACAGCCAGCCCACGTGCGGCAATCACTCAGTCTGACCGGGCAATTTGCCGCCGTGGATGAGCTGTTGACTGGGCGAGAAAATCTGATCATGATCGCCAGACTCCGACACCTTACACATCCGCGCCAGGTGGCCGACGAGTTGCTGACCCGCTTCGGTTTAATCGAGGCCGCCACGCGCCGTGTGTCGACGTATTCAGGCGGGATGCGCCGCAGGCTTGACCTCGCCATGAGCCTGGTGGGAACACCGCCGATCCTGTTCCTTGACGAGCCAACCACCGGGCTGGACCCCGAGGCACGCCTCGAGATGTGGAAAGTGGTGAAGGAGCTTGCTGATGGGGGCATCACCGTCTTCTTGACCACGCAGTACCTGGACGAGGCGGAACAGCTTGCTGATCGCATTGCCATTCTCCATGAGGGCAAGATTATCGCCAGCGGCACGCTCACAGAGCTCAAGAAGCGGTTTCCCCCTGCTCAAAAGGAGTATGTGGAAAAACAACCGACCCTGGAGGAGATCTTTCTGGCCATCATTGGCAAAAAGGAGGCACAGTAAATGGAAATGACACAGAAACAGGGAACGATACAGAAACAGGAAACGATACAGACCCACTTTTTCAGCGATCTGAGCGTGATGCTTGGTCGTTCCATGCGCCATATCTTCCGCAGTATGGACACCATCATCACGGTCACGATCACGCCTATTGCGATGATGTTGCTGTTCGTGTATGTGTTCGGCGGCGCCATTCAAACCGGGACCGCGAATTATGTCAATTACGTATTACCTGGGATCTTACTGATTGCGATTGCGAGCGGGATCTCCTATACGGCTCTCC
>Ga0207646_10002619_pt1 | contig 21140 bp, 16 predicted proteins | sample KBSK5502metaG_FD_184343 | JGI IMG/M metagenome (GOLD analysis project Ga0207646, IMG submission 184343) | Corn, switchgrass and miscanthus rhizosphere microbial communities from Kellogg Biological Station, Michigan, USA - KBS K5-50-2 metaG... | ecosystem: Host-associated > Plants > Roots >... | reverse complement strand
CGGCGTGAAAATTTTCTCGCTGAGGAATTGCAGCAACGGCTTTCCGCTCGCCTTTTCGATGATCACTCCGGCGATTACGTAATTTGTGTTGCTGTATTGCCATTTGGTTCCGGGCTCGAAATCCAGCGGCTTGCGCGCCCACAGCTCCATGATCTTTTCCGCAGTCACCGGTTGCAGCATCATCGGCATCACATAATCCTGTGGCCAATAGTCCTGATAGCCTGAGGTGTGCGAAAGCAACTGACGGATCGTCACCTCTTTCGCACGAGTCAGATTAGGAAGGAACTTCGCGACCTTATCGTCGAGGGAAAGTTTTCCCTGCTCCTGCAAAAGCAGTATGGCGGCCGCGGTGAACTGCTTGCTGATCGAGCCGATGCTATAACGCATTTCGGGCGTCGCGGGAGTTCGCGGCTCGAGGCGGGCATCGCCGTAAGCTTTCACATAAACGATCTGACTATCTTTCACAATCGCCACAGAAGCGCTGGGGACTCCCGTCCTGGCCAGGACGTCGGTGGCGAGCTTGTCAATCTTTTCGCGGATTTCGGGAGAGAGCTGATCCTGCGCACTCGCCGACAGAGTTAAGCTGGAAAGGAAGAGAATGACAGCGAACCATAGCAGCACTAAACGACGTCGATACACGGAAAATTTCCTCGCTGAACCGAGACTGGAAAGAACAGCATCATTATACGAACAGTTAATGAGGCTTTGGCAAAGAAGAGAGAGGATAGAACGAGGAGTAGCGCACTCTCGTTTCATTGGTAATGATGTTTGCAAACGCCGACGCCCTCCTTTAGTTGCCTCATTTACGAAGGTCTAAAACAAACTGCTTGACGAAGTCACATCGGAGAGTATAGTGGCCTCATCAACCTGGCCGCTGGCATTAGCTCTAATAGTCATGGCTGTTGCTGTCGGGGCTCGTAAATGGCCTCGGCTTGTATCCCCGAGCGTTAGCGGTCCTCAAAAACAAGATGAGCGAGTCACCGACACTCTACCGTCGGTGATTTCCTCGATCAAAGGAATTGAAGTTGTCAGTGCCTTTATCGATGGGGATGGTTCAGCGAATATCACAGTCGTCAACAAGACAGGCAAGGGTATCATCGCTTTAGCGTTCTCGTATGGTAGTTCCATGTTTTCTGACGATTACGGGCTGACCCAGGATAATCCCAAAACGCTTATTTCTCCGTACTCAAGCTACACTTTCTACGAACCGGTTTCGAACCTGCGTGCTCACACCCCAATACGCGCTTCAGCGGTTCTCTTCGACGACGGGACTGAAGAAGGTGATGCTGACGTGCGTAAAAAGATTCACGATGCCAGAGATCATGAAAGAGAGAGACGAATCCTCGAGTCTAAGAAAGCGAATGGGAATTGAGACATGCGAAAAACCATCTACTTATCAATCCCCTTGAATTTGCTTGTCGTCGCCGTTGTGCTAATCGAGCCGTCGAACACTTTCTCAGAACCGCCGACATCTTGCGGCACTGCCTCAGCTTCAACTCGTCAGTCAGATACTTCTGGAGACTGTACTGCCGCGCCACCGGCGCATTGTGGAAACTGTACGTGGAGCAGTTGGAGGCACTATTGGACGATAACGTGGGGCGACGGGAGCACCGAGAACTTCGATGTCGATGCCCATGGAGACTGCACTCTCCCTGCTACGATCTTTAATAATCCGGGTAAGTGCCAGCCGAAGTTTAACGATCCAACTTTCACTTACTCAACTCCGAATCATATCACGAGAACTACTGCGACTATTGTGAGCGTGGACGCAGTAGCGGATTCAAACTGGAACTGCTCGCAGACTGGCGCTCCACACCAAGAAAGCCACTCGAATACTTGTGACGAGTTCGCGGCACCATCATGCGGATTTCAGCCGTCTCCCTGTTTAAGTTATGACGCAGAGTGCTGGGATGCGGCCACATGTAGTTGTCAGGCCTGTCCTCCCGCGTCGCCCATATTAATAGATGTGTTGGGCAACGGCTTTAATCTTTCAAGCGCCGTAGGGGGAGTCGACTTTGACCTGAACAGTAACGGTATCGCGGAGCACATTAGCTGGACGAGTGCGGGTTCGGACGACGCCTGGCTGGTGCTGGACCGCAATGGCAATGGAATGATTGACAATGGCACCGAGCTATTCGGCAACTTCACGCCGCAGCCTGCGCCCCCAGCAGGTCAGGAGAAAAACGGCTTCCTCGCTCTTGCGGAATATGATAAGCCAGAGAATGGCGGCAACGGTGACGGCGTGATTGATAACCGTGATACGATCTTCTCTTCACTACGACTCTGGCAAGATATAAATCACAACGGCATCTCAGAACCGTCCGAGTTGCACACGCTGCAGGAACTTGGCCTCAAGACCTTAGCCCTGGACTACAAGGAGTCGAGGCGAGTTGACCAATACGGCAACCAGTTTCGCTATCGTGCCAAGGTTAAAGACACTCACGATGCGCAGCTTGGGCGCTGGGCTTGGGATGTTTTCCTGGTGCGAGCGCCTTGAGCAATTGTTGAGTTAATTTGAAAGCGGCATGGGGAATCACGCGCAAGAGGCTCGTGCCTCACTGAAAGACCAACACCCGCAGGCTCTCGCTGAAGCTTGCGGGTGTTTTGCTGTCTGACTTGCTCAACGACCAGCCCCTATTTTCTTGTCCTAATCAGTTGCGGCTTCATCTCAGCCAACGAGAGTTTACCTTGCGAGTCTTTCAGTCGACGCCACCAACCAACGAGGGACTCGTTTTCAAATCACCAGGTCGTAAACCTTTTCCTGGTCCCACGGAGACTCGAACTCCGCATCGTCTTGCTCGTTTGCTGCGGGCGCCGGCTCCATTACCTGCGTCGCCAGCTCGCTAATTTCATTCAGCCGGGCGCGCAGCCGCTGGTTCTCCATTTCCAGCAGGTGACGGGACTTCATCATTTCATAATGCTCCAGCGCGCGGCTGACGGTCACGCGCAGGTCATCGTTATTCCAGGGTTTAGTCAGGTAGCGATAGACGAGTCCGCAATTGATCGCTTCAATCAGGGCGCTGACATCCGTGTAACCCGTCAACAGGATCCTCACCATTTGCGGGCGCAACGCTACAGTATTCTTCATCAACTCGATACCGGTCATTTCCGGCATACGCTGATCTGAGATTAGCAACGCGACGTCGTGATGCTGTAGCAGTGCCAGCGCCTCGGCGCCGGATTGCGCAGTCACCACCTGGTAATCCCGGCGGAACAATCTTTCCAGGGTTCTCAGGTTCACCGGCTCGTCGTCGACGATCATGATTTTGTATTGCATAGTTTGTGTCCTTTACAGAGCTTCGTTTTTTGGCCGATCAATTATTGGCTTTGGATTGACCGGAATATGGATTGTAAAAGTCGTTCCTTTGCCGAAAACGCTCTTCACCTCAATTTTGCCGCCGTGTCGTTGGATGATGCTGTGCGATATCGACAAGCCCAGCCCGGTTCCTTCGCCCACTGGTTTCGTAGTGAAGAAGGGATCGAAAATTCTTTTCACGTTATCCGGGACAATCCCACAGCCGGTGTCGCTAAATGTAACAACGACATGATCGCCTTTGGAGCGGGTGCTGATGCGCACCTCACCATCAGCCTCTCCGATGGCCTGCGCGGCGTTCATCAGCAGGTTCATCCAGACCTGATTGAGTAGTGCGGCGTAGCAATTTACCTGGGGCAGCTCGCCGTAGTCGCAGCATAGGCTAATGCGCCCGTCCTTATAATAGAGCGACAGGAGTCGCACCGTAGACTCGATTCCTTCATTCAGATCGACCCGCTTAAAGTCGGCCTCATCCAGTCGGGAAAACAAGCGCAGGTTCTGAACCACGTCCCGGATCCGCTCCGCGCCAAGATAACAATCCGTCAAGATCGAACTCAGATCGGCAACGATGTTGTTATAGTCAATCTGCTTCCGAATCTCGTTGACCCGCGCCGCGGCTTCGGGCGGGAAATCCACTTCGTCAACAGCCGAGAGGTAACGCTCTAAGCGGACCACGTAGTCCTTCAGCAGGTCGATGTTGCTATAGATAAAGCCGGCGGGGTTATTCAGCTCATGTGCGACGCCCGCGGCCATTTGACCCAGCGAGGCCATCTTTTCAGTCTGCGTAATCTGGGCCTGGAGCCTTTCAAGTTCGGCTTTACGGTGTGCCAGCTCAGAGTTTCGAAGCTCAAGATCCTGTTTATACTTGCGCGCGTTGCGCAACAGAGTGCGTCTTTCCAGGGCGCGTTCCACGCGCAGCGCCAGCACGTCCAGCTCGCAGGGCTTAACTATGTAGTCGGAGGCGCCAACTCGAATGGCATCGATCACGCGTTGTATGCGATCGATTCCCGAGACGATAATCACCGCCGTGTCTGCATAGAGTTCAGTGATCTTGCGCAGCAGTTCGATTCCGCCGAGTCCTGGCATCTGGATATCAGTCAGCACCAGCGCGAACCTGTCTCTCGAGAGAAGCTCCAGAGCTTCCTGGGCATCGGACGCCGTTACGCAGGAATAGTTCTGGCTCAAATATTCGGCGAACAATCCTCGCACCGCCACTTCATCGTCGACGATCAGGATGCGCTTGTCGTGGGCCTCAGCATACGTCGGATCGAAAGCAGAGGATGTGCGGTTACCGCCACCGACTATGAGGGCGGATTTCACGGACATCTCAGTTACTGCTAGGGCGGGAACGTTCATGCTGTTGCTCAGTCGGTGTTGGACGTTGCGGTTGCGGAAGGCTGGTCAAGCTTCTTACTGCGCTTCCTTTCCGTTCCGGAAAATCGTAGCGGGATCGATTCGCAGGTGCGAACGGGCTGCCAGCGGAGGAAGCCCGGTATTACCGCGATAGAATTCTATGTGCGTGTGTTTGTAAAAGGCCGAAGCACCTCCCGTGCCTCCGAGGTTTCCGATTCTTACACGGCCATCTTCCTTACTAATCTGAAAATCGGCGACGTGAAATACGGCCAGTGTGACATCGCTCAGATTTCCCAGGCGCGGATAATAGAAAGTGACCACGGCGTCGGTCGGCGAAGGCGGGCCGCCATAGGAAGCAAATCCCGGCGGCACGTACAACGGAGAGTCTCCAGTGCCGTCGTAATTGCCGTATAAGTGCATGGCGTAGGAAAGGTGTCCGCGTCTTACCTTGCCATCATCCCCCACGATGTCGCCGCGATAGAGCGGGTATGACGCAGCCAGTCCGGCCGGCTCGAATCCGTTGCCGGCGGCAACCGCGTTTAGTCCCCCGAAAATTTGCGCGAGCGTCTTGTCAGAGGCGGCCATCTCGGTTGTGTACTCTCGGACCGTGGCGTTGTTTGGCAGAGACTTTGCGGAATTGAATGAAACTGAATGAGCGTACATCACCGGCCGGACCGACGATGGCTCCGTCTGATTGCCAACCAGCCAGGTTCTGGATAAGCCTTCTGAATTGGCCATCCAGTTTTGCGTGACCGACGTGATCCCGTCGCTGGCATAATTGAAAGTAATAGTGCGCCCGGAAGAATCCACCACGCCGTGAAGAGTCAAACCGTTTGCCGTATAGATCAAACTGAGAGAGGCGCCCCGAGCGTCCTTGATTCCGGCGCAACGGAATTCGCCATCAGGATAGCGGACGAAGCTGTACTTTGTGCCATCGGCGGCGCGAACTGTTTTCAAATTGTCGTTGTCGAATAGTTTGATATTCGAGCCATCGGTTGAGGTAAAGGTGTTCTTGATTTCGCCGGAGACGAACTCAATGAAGTGCACGCCTTTGCCTTCCGGCGAGATCGTCGGCAGCAGATACCGGCCATGCTCTTCGTCAAGAGTCAGTGACTGAAATATCGGGAAGCTGAATTGATCCAGCGGAAAGCTGAGCGACTGATCAAAGCCCGGCTTCAAATGATCGCCGGGCAGGCCCAGTAAAGGTAGTTGCTTATCCGCGACATTCCATTTAAATGCAATCGCCGCGCCCGAAGATTCGGATGGGTCGACGGCTGAACGAGAGATGAATCGGACGAGGTTGCGGGTGCCATCGATATTTGACGTCAATGGAAGCGTCGCGCCGGCGGCAATGCTCACCAGGCAGGCGACAAGGGAGGTAAGGCGAAACGCAACTGGTATCAGTCGAAGGGGGTAAGGCATGTAGTTTCTCCGTGTAAATTTTGGGTCACGACGGTTCGCGTCGGCCCGATCTGAGGGCCCTCTGGAGACCGTTCGGAATCCTCGTACCAGTTTTCACTCCTTACCTGCGCAGGTAAGAATCAACCTCGGTAAAGTGTTTTTCGTCTTAGGATCGTGAGGTTTCGTAAAGTCGTTTAGCGGTGACTCCCGGCGCGAGCTCTTCAGGGAATCGGGGCTGACCCCTGACTGCGAGCATCCTTTGGTTATCAATTGCTGCGAAGAAAAGCGTGTTGCAGCATTTACCTCGGGGTTACCTGTGCAAGCTTTGTGCCGCCTGTTGAGTCGAGGTGCCGATCATTTCCGCGTTGAATTTTTACCCGGCATTCTGTGGCATGGATGGTGCTGAAGATTAGTTAGTCATCGGCCTGGGCCGACCTGAAAGTTGCCCACCGCGGCGACTGTCCCAGGCCAATCGACCTGCTTGTCCCTTTTCGCCCAAGATTTTCAGAGCAGTATCAACTATGGATATCCATCCTTATCACGAGCCAGATCATCGGGAGTCATTCCAGGGCGCGAACAAGATTGTCTATGCGCACGACCTGACCGGGAATTTCACTTTCCTGAATCACACCGGAGAAGCGATTTCGGGGTATAGCTGCTCAGAAATATGTCGCATGAACATCGCGGAACTGGTGCCGGCGGAAATCGCCGCGCACGTCCGCGAACAAATTATTAGCAACGTTACGCGGCGGGTGGGAACGGTCTTTGAAATTGATCTGATCGCGAAGGATGGCCACCGCGTTCCTTTGGAAGTCAGCACGGCGCTGGTACAGCGGAACGGTGAGCCAATTGAGATTCAGGGAATTGCAGTGCCTTCGGTGATTCGAAGCGGTTCACGACCCAGCGAGGCATAACGAGTGTGAATGCAGAGTTCTTTGTCGGCAGCCAAATCGTCTCGGCGGCTCTGCTTCTGAGATCAATCTGAGCCCTCACGGTCGGGCTACTGCCCGAGGACGCGTCTCTAACTAGCGCTAAGCGGCGTGCTGGAGTTGCCGTTGAGATTCCCGGCTGCTGAGGGCGATGCGTAGCGTGCGATGTAATTGATCCGGACTGAAAGGCTTCGAAAGGAACATGGTCGCGCCGGCGGCGAAGCTGTCGGACATTTGTTTCAGCCCCGGCTCGCCGCTGATCACAAGCACCGGGATTCGCATGAGCCTCTTCTCGGTCTTCATGTAACGAACGATGTCCAGTCCTCTAAGATTCGGCATGGTGATATTGAAGATCGCGATTTTAAAGTCGGCATCCGATTTCAGTAAGCGATATGCTTCGCGCCCGTCAGTGACTGAGACAACCTGATAGCCTTCTTTGGCGGCGATGGCGGTCAGCATCTGGCTCGTGAGCGGATCGTCGTCGGCTACGAGGATGCGGGGCGGACCGAGCACTCCGGACAGAGACATCTCCATCATGGCCAGACGGTGCTGAAGCTTTGGCGAGTCGTATCTTGTGCTGGCAGGCCTGCGGCGATCTCGCATTATCTGATTCTCCTTCTGAACTTAAAAACGCCTGACTGCCCGGCTTCCAGCGTCATCACCAAATCCGTGAGTGAAGTGGATCCGGCGGCATCGCCGAGGATGATTCCGCCGCGCGTGTCGGAGGCGCCGACTACATGTTCCGTGGTTGCGCCCCAATTGTTCGGCGCGGCAGAGCCGTTTTCGCTAATGACCAGGTTGTGCGCGGTTAACAAAGAACTGCCAACGCCAGCTGCGCTTGAGACGTTTACATAGGTGATCGCAAATTCAATCTCGGCTCCCGGCACGGCATCCGCCACGGCGCCATGACCGGTCGCATTGATTATCGTGAAGGTCTTATCGATGCGAATGAAACCGGTGTAGAGGCGATCGATAGTGTCGTTTGTTGCCGAGGGGTCCACCGTGGAAGTAGCGCGGATAACGGTATCAAAGCCGGTCAGGACCTTGAGACCGGCAGGCGCAGTCACGCGCACCAGAAAAGTCGCCGCGGCGTGGTACGCCACCGATACAGTCACGCCGTTGCTCCATGGTTCCTCCGTGACGTAGTTACTGCCGTCGTCGGTGCTGATCTCGATTTTGAAGCCGGCCGGCGCCGACGGCGCGCTAATCACGAATGCATCGTCGCCGGCGCCGAGATTTTGGACTGTGTTGCGGAAAACAACGGTGCCCGAGGCGTTGGTCACGCCACCCGGCGATACGTTCGCAATACCGTTGTTGACACTGCGATTCGAAAAATCATCGTCCACGCTCGTAGGTCCCATAGCGCCCGGCAGGCCGCAGGGTCCCAACAATACGGCGGCCGCGGCCGGCTTACTGTCGTCGGCGCTGGCCACGCCCCTGGTTGTCACACTGCTAAGGATAATCAAAGAGACGGCAAAGACAGAAAGAATCCGGCTGGTTCGGTTAATGCTTTTCATGAAATGTTTCTTGAGGTAGGGGCGCACAAAAGCGCGCCTGAGAAGAGAGATTTTCGAAGGGCTAGTTCTGACCGTGAATCAAGCGACGCGATCTTTCCAAGGTTTGAGGATTGGTCTTGGGTGCATCCTTCGTGGTGCGAGTCGGCTTTCTCGTGTCTGCTTTACTTTGCGCAATCGGCATTGCCGTGCGTTTGACTTTGCCGTCGGCCGGCGTGCGCGCATCACCCCAGATGGTTTTCGGCGTAGCGGCAGGCGGCGCGGTTGAGGTCGCGACCGTCGCTTTGTCGTGATCGACATCGTCGGATTCTTCGTCATCATCCGCGATTTCTTCGACTCTCGGCGGGATTGTGGACTGTGTGCGAGCGCCTTCGGTGTTCGAGTCGCGGGTGGCTATTTGCATGTTAGCCGTGGTGCCGAAGCGTCCGTTCAGATCGCGATAGATGCGGCCGGCGACCGCGGCGGGAAAATGATTTCGTCCATCAGGGCCGCGCGCGATTACCACCACTGCAAGTTTCGGATTCTTGAGCGGCGCATACGACGTGAACAGGCCTACCCATGTCCCCTGTTCAATGCAGGTGCCGGTCTTTCCCAAAACGGTCTCTTGCGAATCAAAAGCGCGCCGGCCCGAACCGTAACTGACTGAGCCGATCATTCCCGGCAGCATCTGTTGGAATGACGCCGTTTCAATGTTCACTGTTCGACGAACTTTCGGTGTGAGTTTGGATTCTTCCAGCCCCGTGTGGGGAACAAATGGCGTGAGCAACTTGCCGCCGTTCGCTATGGCTGAGACGAGTGTCGCCAGTTGCACTGCGGTGACCTTGAAATCGTCACCGTGCGACGACATGTGATTCACGGCAAAGCCCGACTTGAAGGTGGGCACGCGTCCGGCGAATTCGTTGCGGAGGTTGATGCCGGTTCTTTCGCCCAGACCGAGCCGGTGCGCATACGAGATCATTTTGGTAAAGCCGACTTGTCCGCCGACCTGCTGAAAATAATCGTTCTCTGAGTAAGCCAGAGCCCGGGTTAGATCGACGCGATTCGAATCAGAGATTGCAGCCGTGTCCGCAGGATCGATCACCTTTTCATTCAGCCCGGCCAGACCGGTAACCAACTTGATGGTCGAGCAGGGTTTGAATCCTTCTCGCAGCGCCCACTGTTGATTGACGATGGAATAAATTCGGCCGGTCTGTGGATCCATGACGACGACAGTGCCGGCGTGATTGCCCAACGCGTTGACGGCAATACGGCGAATCTCCGGATCCTCGCCGGAGGTATCGTCAAGGGCTATCATCGACTGCACGCGATCGCGCATTGCTCCCTCGATGGCGCGTTGACGCGCGGCCGCAACCTGGCGCAGAGCTTCGGCACGGCGTCGGGCTTCGGCTCGCCGTCGCTCCGCGCGAGTGCCGCGGCCAGATTTCTGACGCTTGTCGGTGCGGCTGGCTTTTTTGGTCGGGCTCGGATGCTTGCCCTTAGCAAGCGCCGCCGAAGAAAGCGGAACGGATATCAGTAAAACCAAAGCGACGATTGATGAGATAGAGGATGACCTGCGGTGGATTGATTTCATTTTTCGGGGCCTTTCTTCTTATTCCCTCTGCTCGCTGGATCGGCGAGTGTCAGGACAATGGGTTGGGAAGAACCTGGTGAGGTGGAACCGGACGAGTGGTGCGAAAGGGCGAGGCGTTGTGCCGCAAAACTGTCGTAAGAACGGCGTCTTGCTGACGCCGATGAGTGGCAGGGCACTTCACGTGCCAGCTCGAATCCTCTCCTCGTTAACAACCAAAGTCACTTCAGAGTTGACTCCGCTTAAAAAGAAAGTTGGATACTGATGTCGTCTGTTTGTGGACCGCGCATCCTGCTCGATTCACGGCGGGCCGGTGTCACTTTTCAAGCTGCGTCCAAGAAGTTGGATGGTGGGTCAGTTTGAATTCAAACTGTACCACTACCAAGAAGTTGGGTACTGGTGCAGTTTAAGAAAGTGGCACGGGCGTCCCGCCCGTGAATACACGCGCAGGATGCGCGTGCCACATCAAACTGCACCGGCACCAGAAGTTGCATGATAGAGATTGGGGCATTAGAATCCAGTTAGACTTGAGGTCCCACGCGTCGGTGCGAACTGCAGACACACTCGCCCCGTATCCTGTCTGTTCGGACACCGATCGAACCTCTCGCTTTGCTCCAATCTGGGTTGACTTGAATCAACCGGGTGCACTTAGTCGGTCTGCTTGCTGGTCGCATTGCTGACGGTCGCGGAACGAGCGCGGAAACGCACGCCATCCGGCGGTCTTTCGCGCTAAGGCTCAGAGCCGGGAAAAGATCGGAAGCAGGAAGAGCGCATTCTCGGGTTGTTGGCTTCCGGGAATGCAGCACGTACGGACTCTCCTATGAGTGAATTTCGAGTTGACGATCTCAACCCGCGCGAGAGCGATGAATTACTAAAGTCCTTTTTCGCGGACGCGGCGGTTGGACTTTCAATTACCGATCTTCAGGGCCGGTTTTTAAAGGTGAACGCGGCGTACTGCGCGCTTACCGGTTATCCGGAAGCCGAGCTCTATGCGCGTGACTTTCAAAGCATCACCCATCCCGATGACTTGCCTCGAACGTTGGCAAAAGTCCAGGGCTTGCTCTCTGGCGAGATCTCGTCGTTCCTGATCGAAACACGATATATCCGCAAGGACGCCAGTATTGTCTGGGTGCTGAACAGCGTTTCAGTCATTCGCGATAAGCACGGACGGCCGCTGAATCTTGTCAGATTGAGCCAGAACATCACCGAGCAGATGGGGCTGGAAGAATCGCGGCACGCCGAGCTGCAAACGCAGTTGATACTAGCCAATATTACGGACGTTTACCTGCTATTCGATTACCACTGGCGCTACGTTTACGTGAATGAAGCCGCCGTGCGCGCTATCGGGCGCCCTCGCGAACTGGTTTTGGGGCGAACTCTCTGGGAAGTGTTTCCCGACATTGTCGGGACCGACTTAGAGCATGAATATCGTCGAGCAATGGACGACCGCGTCACCGTCAATTGCGACTTTTATTACCCAGCGCGGGACAACTGGTGGGAAAACCGTCTTTATCCCGTACCGGCAGGTCTGGCCGTGTTTGCCACCGACATCACCGAAAAGCGGCGGGCCGTGCAGGCGATCGTCGAAGCCGAGCGAAAATATCGTGACATCTTTGAAAACGCGGGTGAGGGGATTTTTCAAACCACGCCGGAAGGTCAATATATCGTGGCCAATCCCGCCCTCGCCCGGATGCATGGTTTTGACTCGCCGGAACAATTTATTCGCTGCCGGCAGGATATTACCCGTGAGGTTTACGTCGACCCATCGCGACGTGAAGAATTCAAGCGCCTGATCGCAGAACACGGGGTGGTGCGGGAGTTCGAACACCAGATCTATCGCAAAGACGCCAGCCGGATTTGGATTTCAGTTAATGCGCGGGCGGTCCGGGACAAGCAGGGAAGCGTTGCCTACTACGAAGGAACTGCTCAGGACATCACTGAACGCAAACGCTCTGAAGAAGAGTTGCGCGAAAGCGAAGAGCGATTCTCAAAAGCCTTTTACTCCAGTCCGGCACCCTTGATCATCACACGTTTGGTCGACGGGTGTTTTCTGGATGCAAACGATTCGTTCCTGAGCGCTTTTGAGTACGAGCGCGACGAAGTTATTGGGAAAACGGTGCATGACCTGAACATTTATGTTGAGCACCCGGACCGAAAAAAACTGATTGAGGAACTGCGAGAGCAGGGAGCGTTACGCGGATATGAGAGTCGCGCGCGCACCAAGTCCGGGCGCATCCTGGACCTGCTGGTCTTTGTTGAGCCTATCAAACTGAAGGGCGAACAGTGCATCCTCTCGACCGCCCATGACATCACTGAGAGAAAACGTATTGAAGAAGCCTTACGTGAGAGTGAAGAGCGCTATCGCGAGCTGTTTGAAAATGCCAAAGATGCGCTCTATGTTCACGATCTCGGCGGACGCTACACGTCATTCAACCGCGCGGCTGAGCAACTCTCAGGCTTTTCCAGTGAAGAGATCCTCGGCAAACACTTTTCCAACTTTGTGGCGCCGGGAAGCCTGCGGTTTGTGCGCGAGAACCTCTGTAAGAAGCTCGACGATGAGGGTGAGACGACCTACGAAATTGATTTGATTACGAAGGACCGCCGGCGCGTGCCGGTGGAAGTCAGCAGCCGGCTGATCTACGAAAACGGCAAACCGGTCGGAGTGCAGGGCGTGGCGCGCGATATGACCGAGCGCAAGCGCGCTCAGGAAGCGCTCCAAACGTACTCGCAGCGATTGATTGAAGCGCAGGAAGCTGAGCGGCAAGTTATAGCGCGCGAGTTGCACGACGAGATTGGACAGGTGCTGACGGCCGTGCGCATCAATCTGCAATCTCTTCAGCATTCAACGCAGAGCGGTTCGCAGCCGGCCTCTATTGATGACAGTCTGGTAATTGTTGACGAAGCCCTGGACCGGGTGCGTGAACTGTCCCTCAACCTGCGGCCGTCGGTGCTGGATAATCTGGGACTTAGCTCCGCGCTGCGCTGGTACGTCGATCGCTTTGCTCGGCGTAGCGGCATTGTGGCCAACCTGCAGAGCGACCTTGAAGAGGGCCGCCGCCTGGGCGTGGAACTTGAAACAGCTTGCTTCCGAATTGTCCAGGAAGCGCTGACGAATGTAGTGCGCCATGCCCGGGCGACCCGCGTTCTGGTGCGCCTGAAGCGCGCTAACGGAAATCTGACCATAAAAATCATGGATGACGGCGTGGGTTTTGACGTCGCGGGCTTGATCAAGAATTCGCCGCCGGCCTGGAACCTGGGCTTACGCGGCATGGAAGAACGCGCCGTTGCTGCTCAGGGCCGGTTTAAAATCGATTCCGCGCCGATGCGTGGAACTAAAATAAGCGTTTCTTTTCCTCTGAAAGAAGAAGGATAGTGAATGGACCCCATACGCGTCCTCATCGCAGACGACCATACACTGGTCCGAGCAGGTATCCGATCACTGTTGGACAAGTTGTCCGGGATTAAAGTAGTAGCCGAATCCAGCAACGGCGCGGAAGTCTTGCGTCTGGTAGCTGAGCATCAACCGCAGATAGTCCTAATGGATATCGCGATGCCTGAGTTGAATGGACTCGAAGCCACCAGGCAGCTCACGGAACTACATCCCAACGTTCGCGTGGTCATACTCTCGATTCATTCGGACGAAGAACACGTCTATCAGGCTTTACGCGCGGGCGCTTCAGGGTACTTACTCAAGGGCGCCTCAATTGAGGAGTTGGAATTGGCCATTAGATCGGCTGCTCGTGGCGAGATTTTTCTCAGTCCGCAAATATCGCGGCCGGTCATCGATGAATATGTTCAGCGCACTCGCGCTTCGCGTCCGGAAGAAATCCTCTCAACCCGCCAACGACAAGTGCTGCAACTGATCGCCGAAGGCAAGACCATGAAACAGGTCGCACTCGATTTGGGTATTAGCGTGAAAACTGTCGAGACGCATCGAGCCCAACTAATGGATCGCCTCAAAATCCACGACGTGGCCGGGCTGGTCCGCTATGCAATCAAAATGGGTCTGGTGAAGATATGCCTAATCATGCTGCTGGGCGTGCCTTTGATCACAGATTTCACGCGGGCTTCTGAGGCAGAATTCCTGAACGGCGACTTGTTTGATCTTCGGATTGTGGTCAACGCGAGAGACTGAGCGGCTCAACCCGCTGTGTTGAGAGAATAGAGCCTTGCGCCTCTCCAGAAGCAACTGCCTTAATTCCTCGGCCGGTACCGGCCGGCTAAAGAAGTAACCTGAATTTCGTCACAGCCCGGCAGCTGCAGGAATCTCCATTGCTGCTTCGTCTCTACGCCTTCAGCTATCACTTTCAATCCTTAACAAGATCCTGAAGCCGACCCAGCGCGATAGGCACCTTATTTCATCCCTCAAAATTTGGTTGACGCGCTGTTAAAGCTTTCTTTGAAAAAAGAAAGCGGCAGCGCCTCACTCGCTGCCGCTTTCGGGTGCAGCCAATGAAGGCTGCACAGCGGGGAAGACATTCAGCCTTCACCCTTGTTGCAGTGATTCTTCACCGAATCCGCCGAGTCGTCAAGTGATCGTCACCAACTTTATGATCATTTATGAAGAAAGCGCCCGGCCAGTGACGGATTCTCCGTGCCGCCGAAGGGTTTTTACGTGAATGAGCGCGAAGAAGTGGATAACTGAGCTTATTTGCCGCTATGCCGGCCGCGCGATTTAGAACTGCCGGCACGGAGCGGTTTTGGTCTCTCCTCCAGACTCTTCGGTAAAGAGCATTCCCGGGATCGCATCACGGATATTCACTGTCAAGCCGTGGCTGACAGGATCAATCAGACCGGCCGCTTCCTTTCAAAAGGTGTAAATTCGTGCTTTGACCTTTTTCTTTTTTCCGCGTGACATTCGCTCTTGAGCTTCGCGTCGCAACCGTCATAGTCAACGCGGGGTTTGCAGCAAGTTCCTCCAGGCAATGTTGCTTCAATATTTCGTCACGAATGCTTGGCCAACAGTGGCGAAAGTCATCTTGCGTTGCAGCAGGGTGAAGCATGAATGCGAGGCGAGCCACTTCTCGCAATTGAACGTCCGCGTCGTTTGTTTTGGCCTCGTGGTTTTTTTCGTTCTTGGTTTCTTGCTCAAACCGCGACTTAACGTAAGTGAGCCATCGCTGGATTTGTTGTCTCTCCTTTTCCAGAGACTCAGGATGTGCGCGGCGATACCTCTTAAGGTCCTTAAAATAAACCTTTGCCGTAACGATTGTCCGACGCCCGGTCAGCTTCCGAAGCAGGTTGCGTATCATGAGGACAAATCCTTTCCGGTATTAGTCTCTGGCGCACAGAGCAATTGAACGTTCTTACGACGCTAAGGTCCTTTTCTTACATTGTTTTTCCTCTCACTTATGTGAAGTTCGGAAAATTCCATTCCACGTTTTGCACGCCGAGATCGGACGAAGAGCCCCTCGGGAGGCAAACCAAATTGACAATGACTTCGCCATCGTACTCAGGCACCTCGAGATCGATCACGAAGTAATGTGAGGGACCGAACAAGCGCTGGTTATTCAGCGCTACACACTGCTTGCTAAGCAACGGTCCATCAATAGCCCTAATCTCGATCTGGCAGTTGAGGGGAAGTATTGTCGGAACAAGGATCCTTGGGTAAACGCGAAACCAGCGATGACGCTGAAGCGTGAATCGCAAAGAAACCGGAGTGAAATTCGATGATCTGGCTATCTTGCCGATCCAAGAGCACTCTTTCGTTGGGGTATGAGAACCGTGCGTCAAAGGCGCCGCGATTGGTCGTCCGTGATCTGGTTTGCGAAATATATACAAATCCTGTTCACCGGCGAGGTCACTTTGGGGAAACGCGCGCAGCAACTCGAAAGCTGAAAACTGCTCTTTGATGAATTCCATAGTCTGCGCTGAGGCCACGCCAACCTGTCCTTCATCACCTGGCTCGCCCGAACTGGACACATAGGCGAACAGCCCTTCGTTGCCCACTGAGTAAAGGGCTTGCTTTCGCGCTGTATTCAAAACAATCTGGTAGAGCAAAGGCATGAAAAGGCGTCCATGAAACGTTGCGAAAACTATGCCACCCGGGCGAAGAAGTCTGTGAAGCTCCCAAACCCATGTAAATTGCAGGTCCAATCTCAAATGGGTGAACACTGAAAGCGCGTAAACTAGATCAAACTGCTCGTCACTGTAGGGCAACGGTGGCTCGAGATTCGTATGACGTATTTCGGCGAAGTCAATATGATCACGGCACCATCGGGCGCACTCCTCAAAAACATCGCATCCCCACAATCGCTGTCCATTTCTGAACTCGGACTCGAATGCAAAGGCAAATCGTCCGACGCCACAACCAAAGTCGAGTATGTCTGCAAAGCGGGAAAAATCGAGTCCGGCTTCGGTCAGATAAGTCTTGATTGCATAGCGCAAGTGTTCGAATGAGTTCAGGAAGTCAGCCTGGCTTAGGTTACCTGAGACTCGGTGTAAGAGGTGCTTGGGAGGATTCGGGTGCGGCAAAGGGCGACTCCAGGTGGGAAGGTTGGAAAACAGATACTTGCCAGAAACGAGCATTGGGACTTATATCACGGCCTCGCAGCCAGATATAATTAGGGTTTACCTTAAGGGCAAACTCAGGTTTTCCCCGATTGTGCACTTCATTACCAACCAATACTCTACGCCGCACGGATTGGATCGGTCCTAAGTTCGCGCTCAAAGTTACGCGCGCCCAGGCGTTGCCCCGTTCCGCAATGCCTCGCAATTTTCGATATTGTTCTAAGAAACTTGGGTTGGTCAGGAACTGACGATTGACAGGACTTTTGCCCCCGGTGATGCTGTCCTGACAGTTTCATGTGGTCCCGATGAGTTAGAGCCACGAGCCTGAACGTTAATCGATGAAGGCTTCCCCCGGCCGCTTCATCACCCTTCAGAGCTTCGCTGAAACTAAAGAGCAAACGTCCAGGTTGATGTGCACGTTTGTTGAAGCACTTCTCGGGGGCGAGAGCATTCCTTCCGCAGGATGGCTAATGACCGAGAACCACGATCCCGCACTCCCGAGCATCGGCGACTCGCGAACTCGTAAAACCACAGGCGATCTGATCAGCATCCTGTCGCGCAAGGTGGTGGGCCAGTCCTCGGCCATCAGCGCTATCGTCCCTTATGTCCACATGTACCAATCGGGTCTGGCTCCCGAAGGCCGGCCCGCAGGTGTGTTCCTGTTGATTGGTCCGACCGGCACCGGCAAAACGAAAAAGAAAATCGTCCAGATTGATTGTGGCGAGTTTCAGATGGAGCACGAGATGGCCAAATTGCTTGGCGCTCCGCTCGGCAATCTCGGCCATCTTGAAACAGTCCCGATGCTCACCCAACAACAACTAACCAACGCCACCAGCGAACAATCGGAACTGCCGCTGGTGCTGTCTGAACGAGATTGAAAAAAGCGGCGGACTCAATGACTAGGTTGCTACTGGGAAGTCTCGACAAAGGCACCCTGCGACTCAGCGACAACTCGACGGTTAATGTTTGAGAAGAGCCTGATCTTTTTTTACCAACAATCTGGACGGGTGCGAGATGCTCATGGAAATGAACCCGAGATCGGATTGCAATGGTCGCTGCGAGAAGCGCAAAAGCAGCAAGGGAGATCTCGCGCCGGAGGAAGTAAGAGGAAACAACCAGATCAAATCAAAGATCGCCAAATCAAGGGCCCGACATGCTGAGGAAAAATTCCCGACTCATGTTTGAGGCCGTCACCAGTGCCATGATCATGGTCAATGACCGTGGCCTAATCACGCTCGTCAATCCTCAGACCGAACAACTGTTTCGCTATAGGTGGAAAGAGTTACCTGAACAGCGCATCGAGATCCTTGTTCCTGAGCGCTACCGTTCTGCGCATCCCGATCACGGGCACGGTTTCTTTCAACATCCGACCACGGGACCCAAAGGCGCAGGCCGCGCGTGCCGAGGGGTCACGGCTGGAAGGAGCGGAAGCCGTGATGGTCGAATTCGCGGACACCGGTGAAGGCATCGCGATCGAGAATCTGGAAAAAATCTGGGAGCCGTTTTTTACCACCAAGCCCGAAGGAAGGGGAACCGGTCTGGGGTTGGCTATCTGCCGCCGCATCGTCGAAGAACACGGCGGCCGGATTGAAATCGAGGGCGAAATGGGAAAGGGCACAACCGTCCGCATCGTCTTTCCGGCGACAACCAATGGTGCGTTCGCCAACCTGATATGACTAACAGCGGCATAGGAAAAATTCTGGTAGTAGATGACGAAGTCGGGCTACTGAATATTCTGGTCGAATCGTTGGCTTCGCAGGGCTATGAAGCTGCCGGCTTTACTTCGAGCGAAGAAGCTCTCGTGGCTTTGCGCGATCAACCTTTCGACATTCTGCTCACGGACTCAATGATGCCGGGCGAAGACGGAATCACTCTGGTCCGCGAAAGTCTGCAAATCGATCCCAATCTGGTCTGCATTATGATGACCGCACAGGGCACGATTCAGACCGCTGTCGACGCCATGAAAGTCGGCACCTTTGACTATGTGCTCAAGCCCTTTCGGCTACAAACCATGCTGGCTGTGCTCACGCGGGCGATGAATACGCGTCATCTGCGCGTAGAGAATGTACAGCTTCGGGAAGCGGTAGCTATTCATGAGCTCAGCGAGACGATCGCCTTCACTCTGGATACGCAAACAGTCCTGAGCAAACTCGCCGACGCGGTTGTGCAGCAGACCGAGGCTGACGAAGTCTCAGTGCTGCTGCCTATGGCCGACGGCGATCAGTTTTACGTGGCCGCCGTGCGCGGCGAAAAACGGGAACACCTGCTGGGTGAGCGCGTGCCCTTTGGCGAGAGCATTTCGAGCTGGGTCGCCCGCGAGCGAGAGCCTGTCATTCTGAACGGCGAGGTCGATGACGATCGTTTCGTAGCATTGTGGCCGCGTCCTGACATTCGCTCGTCTGTTTCCATCCCGATGCTCGTTGCCAAAAAGCTCGTCGGGGTCCTGAATCTAAACGTAGTGGCTCGGCCGCGGCCTTTTACGGTCGGCCAGATGAAGGCCTTGACGATTCTCGCCGGCACCGCGGCCGCGGCTCTTGAAAGCGCCTCGCTGTACACGCGGGTGCAAAAAGCCGAAGAGAACTATCGTTCGATCTTTGAGCATGCTGTCGAAGGGATTTTCCAGTCTACGCCTGAGGGACGATTTCTCACGGTCAATCCCGCGATGGCCCGCATACTGGGGTACGACTCGCCCGAAGAAGCTATCAGGAACGTTACCGACATAACACATCAAATCTATGTCCATCCCGAGGACCGAACTGAGGCTGCCCGCAGAGAACAAGCGGAGGGCGTGCTGAAAGGCTTCGAGTTTGAGGCGTACCGCAAAGACGACGAGAAAATATGGCTCTCGCTGAACAGACGTTCTGTTCGGGACGAAAACGGCATTGAGCTCTACCGTGAAGGCAGCGTCGAAGACATTACCGAGCGCAAAAAAGCCGAAGCCGAACAGGCTCGCCTGAACACCGAGATTCGCGAAGAACGAGAACGCCTCAATACGGTAGTAGCTACTGTACCCGGCGTTGTCTTTGAGGCCTGGGAGCGATCCGACACCGGCAATTCGACGGATTTCGTCAGCGAATACGTCGGACCTATGACGGGATATAGCGTCTCGGAATGGTTATCTATACCTGGGTTCTGGCTTTCGATAGTGCATCCGGACGATAAAGAAAGTGTGGCGAGGGAAGCAAGTTTGCAGTTCGCCGAAGGCGGGAACGGAGCGCTTGAGTTTCGCTGGGTTCGAAAGGATGAGCGGATCATCTGGGTCAGGGCCCACACGATTGTCATCTGCGACAAAGAAGGAACGCCTGTCGGTGTGCGAGGTGTAGTGATCGACGTCACAGAACACCGGCGCGCCGAGAATGCTCTGGGCGAAAGCGAGGAACGCTATCGAGATTTAGTCGAAAATGCTCACGACATCATCTTTTCTCATGATTTGCACGGAAATTACTCATCGGTAAACCGAGCTGCCGAACAGATCACCGGATACGCCCACGAAGAATGTCTGTCGTTGAACATTACTGACACTATCGCGCCGGAATACTTGAATAAGGCACGGGAGATGATGGCCAAACAGCTCGCTGGCGAAAAGGTCAGCGCATATGAAGTCGAGCTCCTGGCTAAAGATGGCAAACGGATTGCTGTCGAGGTCAATACCAAACTTACCCTCCAGGATGGTGTTCCGGTTGGCGTGCAGGGCATTGCGCGTGACGTTACCAAGCGTAAGCAGCTCGAAGAGCAACTGCGCCAGTCACAGAAGATGGAAGCCATCGGTCAACTGGCCGGCGGCGTGGCGCACGACTTTAACAACCTGCTTACGGCCATCAATGGATATAGCAGTCTGGCGCTGCAGCGCGTCGAAGACGGTCATCCAGTCAAACCTTATCTTGAAGAAGTGAAGAAGGCGGGCGATCGCGCAGCTAATTTGACCCGGCAGCTACTGGCTTTCGGCCGCAAGCAGATTTTGCAGCCGGTGGCCCTCAATCTAAACGCTGTGGTCTCTGATATGAACAAGATGTTGCGCCGCTTGATTGGCGAGGACATTGAACTCACAGCTAAGCTCGATCCTGACCTGGGAAGAGTGATGGCGGACCCTGGCCAGATTGAGCAAGTGCTGGTCAATCTGATCGTTAACGCGCGGGACGCGATGCCGCAGGGTGGCAATCTGACCATCGAGACGACGAATGTCGAATTCGATTCGGGCTATGTTAGCGCGCAACCCGGCGTGCAGGCCGGCAGTTACGTGAAGCTGGCGGTCAGCGATACGGGTGTTGGTATGGATGAGGAAACCAGAAACCGAATTTTCGAACCGTTCTTTACGACTAAAGAAAAAGGCAAAGGAACCGGCCTGGGATTATCGACCGTTTATGGCATCGTCAAGCAAAGCGGCGGCAACATCTGGGTTTATAGCGAACTCGGGAAGGGCACAACTTTTAAGGTCTATCTGCCGCGGGCTCAGTCCAAAGAAACCCATCCCAAAGAGAGTGTTGATGAAATTGCGCCGCTGGGCGGGTCTGAAACAATTCTGTTGGTTGAAGATGAAGAAGTCGTTCGGGGCC
>Ga0207646_10002617_pt1 | contig 21155 bp, 20 predicted proteins | sample KBSK5502metaG_FD_184343 | JGI IMG/M metagenome (GOLD analysis project Ga0207646, IMG submission 184343) | Corn, switchgrass and miscanthus rhizosphere microbial communities from Kellogg Biological Station, Michigan, USA - KBS K5-50-2 metaG... | ecosystem: Host-associated > Plants > Roots >... | reverse complement strand
GGGCCCGGTCGTCGTCAAGGCCCAGGTCCTGACTGGCGGTCGCGGGAAGGCTGGGGGCGTGAAACTCGCCGACGACCCTGCCGACGCCGAGGCGAGGGCGCGCGACATCCTCGGTCTCGACATCAACGGCCACGTCGTGCGCAAGCTCTGGATCGAGCAGGCTTCCGAGATTGCGAAGGAGTACTACCTCTCGATCACCTTCGACCGCGGCGCGAAGCAGCCCCTCTTCATGCTCACCACCGAGGGCGGGATCGAGATCGAGCAGGTCGCCCACGAGAACCCGGCCGCGCTGTCACGCCTTCACGTCGATCCCCTCGAGGGCTTCCAGCCCTACCAGGCCCGACGCCTGATCTACGGCGCGCGCATCGACGACCCGAGTGAGCAGAAGCAGCTACTCGGCATCATCGAGAACCTCTACCGCTGCTTCGTCGAGTCCGACGCGATGCTGACGGAGATCAATCCCCTGATCGTCACGCCGCAGGGGGAGGTGCGAGCGCTGGACTCGAAGTTCACCGTCGACGACAGCGCGCTCTTCCGCCATCCCGACATCGCGGAGATGCGCGACATCGAGGCCGCCGACCCGCAGGAGCGGCTCGCACGGGAGAAAGGCGTGACCTACGTCAAGCTCGACGGTGAGGTCGGAATCCTGGGGAATGGGGCAGGCCTCTCGATGTCGACCGTCGATGTCGTCGTCGTCGCGGGCGGGCGGCCGGCGAACTTCTGCGACCTGGGCGGCGGCGGCGATGCACAGGGCGTCGTCGACGCGCTGGAGGTGATCACGAGCGACGACCAGGTGCGCTCGATCTTCTTCAACATCTTTGGCGGGATCACCCGCGGCGACGAAGTGGCCCGCGGCATCCTGACCGCGCTCGAGCGGATGGAGATCGACCTCCCGATCGTCGTCAGGCTCGACGGCACGAACGCAGAGGAAGGCCGCCGGCTGCTCGCCGAGGCGGCGCCACCGAATCTCCACGTCGAGCCGACGATGCTTGAGGCGGCCCAGCGCGCGGTCGAGCTGGCGTCATGACGGATGTCTGGTCGCAGCGGGCCGAGGCCTTCCGTGAGAGCCCGACGCATCGCGAAGGGCCCGACCTCGATCTCCTCGTTGAATGGTGCGAGCCGGGCCAAGACGTCAAGGTGCTCGACGTCGCCACGGGTGGCGGCCATGTGGCGAGGCGGCTCCGACAAGAGGGCTGCACAGTCGTCACCGTCGACCCGGCGCCCGGCATGCGCCCGGACGTCGTTTCGCGTGCCGAGGACCTGCCATTCGCGGACGGCAGCTTCGACGTCGTCACCTGCAGGATCGCAGCCCATCACTTCCAGGAGATCCGCAAAGCGATCGCCGAGATGGCACGCGTCACGCAGCGTCTCGTCGTGATCGAGGACAACGTCTTCGTCGACGAGGGCGTCGAGGAGGCCGAGCGCCTCCGCGACCCGACTCACGTCCGCTGCTATTCGGAGGAGGAATGGAAGGAGATGCTCACCGAGGCGGGCCTCGAGGTCGAGCGGGTCGAACACTTCGAGCGTCACCCCGTGCTCGAGGACTGGCTCGCCCGCGTCGAGACGCCGCCGGCAGACGCCGCGCGTGTCCACGAGCTGCTGGCCGAGAACGTCGCGGGAGGCCGGCTGACGTTGAAGTCGATCGTCGTCAAGGCGCGCCTTACCCAGAGCTAATGGCGATCATCGTCGACAACGACACGCGCCTCGTCGTGCAGGGCCTCACCGGTAGCGAAGGCCGCTTCCACGGGTTGCGCAACCGCAACTATGGAACGCAGGTGGTCGCCGGCGTCACGCCGGGTAAGGCGGGACAGGACGTCGAGGGGATTCCCGTCTTCAACACAGTCGCCGACGCCGTGCAGGGGACCGGTGCGAATACGACGCTTATCTTCGTCCCGGCGCGCTTCGCGACAGACGCGATCTACGAAGCCGTCGACGCCGAGATCGGCACCGTGATCTGCATCACCGAGCACATCCCGGCCCACGACATGCTGCGCGTTTACACGTACCTCCGCGGGAAGGGCGTGACGATGATCGGGCCGAACTGTCCGGGCGTGCTCTCGCCGGGCAAGGCGAACGTCGGGATCATCCCGGCCGAGATCTTCTCCGAGGGCGCGATCGGCCTCGTCTCCCGCTCCGGCACGCTCACGTACCAGATCGGACACGAGCTCACGCAGCTCGGGCTCGGGAATTCGACGATCGTCGGCATCGGCGGCGATCCGGTGGTCGGCTCGTCGTTCATCGACGTGCTCGGGCGATTCGAGACGGATCCCGAGACGGAGCTGATCGTTCTCGTCGGTGAGATCGGGGGCGACGAAGAAGAGAAGGCGGCGCGGTTCGTACAGGACCGCGTCACGAAGCCCGTGATCGCCTACATCGCGGGGTTCTCAGCGCCGCCGGGGAAGACCATGGGCCACGCCGGCGCGATCATCTCGGGTTCCTCGGGCACGGCTCAGGCCAAGAAAGAGGCGTTGGAAGCAGCCGGCATCCAGGTCGGGACGACCCCGACCGAGGTAGCGCAGCTCGTCGCCGAGCGCTTTGGCGCCCGAGCCTAGACTCAGTCCTGATGGACACGATCTCCTTCGCGCGTGGCGTGCCCGCCCCCGAGTGCCTTCCGGTCGAGGAGCTCGCCGACTGCGCGCGGGCCGCGCTCGAGCGTGACGGAGCGACCGTTCTGTCATACGGCTCAGCGGCCGGCTACGGGCCGCTGCGCAACTGGATCGCGGAGCGTCACGGCGTCGACTCCGCACGAGTCCTGCTCACGAACGGCTCGCTGCAGGGGATGGTCTTCCTCGCCGAGCGGTTCGCCGGGGAGCGCGTGCTGGTGGAGGCGCCGACCTACGACCGCCCGCTGAAGATCCTGGCCGCGCGTGGCGTCGAGGCCGTGCCGGTCGCGATGGACGACGAGGGTCTCGATCTCCGTGCGCTCACAGAGGCGCTGGAAAGCGGCGGGAAGCCGGCGTTCCTCTACACGATTCCCACCTTTCAGAATCCGAGCGGGAGGACGCTCAGCGAAGAGCGCCGCCACCGCCTGGTCGAGCTCGTCCGGGAGCACGAGCTGCTCGTGCTGGAGGACGATCCATACGGGCTCGTTCGCTTCGACGGTGCAGCACCGCCGACGCTGTTCGACCTGGAAGGCGGCACCAACGTCGCCTACTCGTCTTCCTTTTCCAAGACGATCGCCCCCGGGCTGCGCGTCGGCTACTTCGTCCTGCCCCAGGTTCTCGAGCAGGACCTCGAGGCGTTGGCGACCTCCACGTACATCACACCCGTCCTACTCGGACAGGCGACCGTGTTCGAGTTCCTACGCCGCGGGAACTTCGAGCCGAATCTCGAGCGGGTGGCGAAGCTCCTGGGCGCTCGTCGCGATGCCATGCTCGAAGCGCTCGAGCGTGAGTTTCCAGACGCGCGTTGGAGCCGGCCTGAGGGTGGCTACTTCATCTGGCTGGAGCTCCCGGAAGGCGGCAACGCCGCCGCGTTGCTCGGGAGAGCGGCCGCAGCAGGCGTCACGTTCGTGCCCGGCGCCGACTTCGGAGGCGCACCGAACACTGCGCGGCTCGCGTTCAGCTTCGTTTCGCCGGACGAGATCGGGGAAGGCGTGCGCAGGCTCGCGGCCCTCGTCCGGGAAGCGCTGCCGGTCTAAGCGGCGCCGACCTGGGCGAAGTCGCCGAGCGGCCTCGGGACGAGGCGCGGCTGACGCGGTGGAACGAGCGACCCGCGGCTGTGCAGCCGGAAGGTCGGGCAGGGCGCGTCGGTCGGAAGGGCACAGAGTCCCGCGCGACGGAAGTAGCAGTCGTCGCAGGTCAGTTGTTTCTTGCTCAATTGTCTCCCCTGCCTAGAGATCGGGCCGCAGCAAGAACGTGGGTGGCAGCAACAACGTGGGTGATATTACGAAGGCCTATCGCGCTTACAAGGGTTGCCGCGCATGAAAACTAAGCATTTTCCGGCAGATTCCATCTTGCCGAAAAGTGCGGCGTTTCAAGGTTTCGGCGGCAGAGTTGCCAGTGCGCGCAACGCCTGTTGAAAACTCTTCACAGGGATGATGCGCAGGCCACCCGCGTAGCGCTTCGCGTCGCGTGCGTTGTCCCCATCGACCGGCACGAGGAAGACGTCGACGTGCGACTTTCGCGCCCCGATCGTCTTCTGCTTGATGCCGCCGATCCTGATCACCGATCCGTCGAGTTGGAGCTCACCGGTGGCGGCGACCCTGTAGCCGTGGTCGACATCGCGTCCCTTCTTCTCCAAGAGCTCGAGTGCGAACGCGAGTCCGGCAGACGGCCCGCCGACCTTGCGAAGGTTGAACTTGATCGCGAACGGCAGGCGAATGCTCAGGGCCTGGATCGGCAGAACGCCGATGATCGCCCGCTTTGGATTCTGGGTGTCGGCCGTCGTCCGGATCGAGAAGGTGAGCTTCTTGGTGCCGCGCTGGACGGTGATCTTGACCGTGTCTCCGGGCTTGTCGTGTGCGAGCACGGCGGCGAGATCGGTACGCGTGCGCACCTTCTTGCCGTTGGCGGCAACGATGACGTCGCCCGGTCGCACCACGCCTCCGGCATGCGAGCCCGAGGTCACGGCAACGACGCGAACGCCGCCGGCACTGATGTGCACGTGATAACCAAGCTGGCGGAGCGCGACGACGGACGCGACGTCCTGTGAGGCTTTCATCAGCGCGAAGTCGAGCTTGCGACGCTCCTGGTCCGAGATACCCGGCTCCAGGATCTGCGTGCGGTCGATCAGGTCCGAGCCCTCGGGGCGAACGTACGGGACGTAGGACTCGAGCAAGGACGCCGGCTTGAGCAGGATGTCGACGTAGTAGATCCCGCCTCCGTCAGCGTCCGGTGTTGCGTTCGGCACCTGCACGAGGTCGGCCAGCGGGTGAGCGTTGTCGGGGATCTCGAGGTACTGGTTGCTTCCTCGAGTGACCAGGACGACGAGCGTCACGATGAGCACGATGAGCCCAGCGGAAGCGAGCCGGAATGGCGAGAGCAGACGGCCTGGTGAAGGCATCTGCTAGTACAGGCCCCGCGAGAGCCCGCCGTCGACGACCACGGTCGCACCGTTCACATAGCGGGCGCGGTCGGAGGCCAGGAAGCACGCGACGTCGCCGAACTCCTGCGGGGTGCCCCAGCGTCCCAACGGAATCGCTTTCTTGTCGGCTTCGCTCGGGCCGTCCGGGTACAGCTGCGCGAGGCGCGCAGTATCGATCCGGCCCGGCGCGACGCAGTTCACCGTGATGCCGCGCGGGCCGAGCTCGCGGGACAGCGTCTTGGCCCAGCCGTGGACTCCCGGTCGCACGGCATTGCTGAGCGCGAGGTGGTCGGTCGGTTCCTTCGCGGCGACCGAGGTGAAGACGAGGATGCGGCCGCCTGCGCTCTGAACGAGGTAAGGCAGGCAGAGGTCCACGAGCCGCAGCGGCGGGAAAAAGAGCAGCTCGACGGCCTCCTCCAGCGCCTCTGCGGTCATGCCGACTGCAGGCCCCGGCGGGGGGCCGCCGCTGTTCCAGACCAGGATGTCGACGCCGCCGAACGCGGCAACGGTTTGTCCCACAGCGGCTTCGAGATCGCGCGGGTTCGTGACGTCGCCGCGTACCGCGAGCGCACCGATCCGGTCGGCCTCGCGTTGGAGCACGTCGCGCCGCCGGGCGAACATGGTCACGTTCGCGCCCTCTGCGGCCAGAGCTTCGGACGTCGCGAGGCCGAGGCCGGAGGATGCCCCGGTCACGATTGCGGTCCGGCCTTTGAGACCCAGGTCCATGCCTACGAGGTGAGCAGGTCGACGACTTCGCGTACGGCGCCCGCGGACGCGTCCAGCATTGCCTGTTCGTTCTTGCTCAGCTCGAGCTGGTAGATCGCCTCGATGCCCGCGGAGCCGAGCCTGACCGGCACTCCCATGTAGAGGCCGTCGATGCCGTACTCGCCCTCGAGATAGGCCGTACAGGGAAGGACGCGCTTCTCGTCGAGCATGACCGAGTCGACCATCTGCGCGGCTGCAGCACCCGGTGCGTACCAGGCGGACGTTCCGAGGAGCTCCACGAGCTCACCGCCGCCTTTCGCGGTGCGCTGCACCATTGCGTCGACGTCCGCTTCGCCGACCAGCTTTGCGAGTGGGACGCCGCCTACGGTGGTCGCGCTGACGACCGGCACCATCTGATCGCCGTGGCCTCCGAGGACCATGGCGGTGACGTCTTTGACGGAAGCCTGCGTCTCCCAGGCGATGAAGGCCGAGAAGCGCGCGGTGTCGAGGATGCCCGCCATTCCGAACACCCGCTCCTTCGGCCAGCCGGACACGTTCTTCGCGACGTGACACATCGCGTCGAGTGGATTGGAGACCACGATCAGGATCGCATCCGGGCTCCGCTCGATCACCTTCTCGGTCACGTCCTTGACGATCTTCTCGTTCGTCGCAACGAGATCGTCACGGCTCATTCCCGGCGAGCGCGGCAGCCCGGCCGTGATCACGACGACGTCGGAACCAACGGTCTCGTCGTAGCTGTTCGACCCGGTCACTCGCGGCTCGTAGCCGAGCACTGCGCCCATCTGGTTGATGTCGAGCGCCTTGCCCTGTGGCAGGCCTTCCTTGATGTCGACGAGAACGACGTCCGAGTAGTCGCGCGTGGCCAGGACCTGCGCGCAGGTGGCGCCCACGTTCCCCGCGCCGACGACGGTGACCTTGCGTCTCATACGCGCACTCCGAGCTTCTCGATGATCGCGTCGGCAACCTGGCTCGTGCCGACGGCGCTCGGGTCCGAGCGTGTCGGCTTCATGTCGTAGGTGACGCTCTTGCCCTCCCGGATCACTTCGGCGATCGCACGCTCGAGGTTGTCCGCTGCCTCCCGCTCGTCGAGGTGCCGCAGCATCAGCATGCCGGAGAGCATCTGCGCCATCGGGTTGACCTTGTTCTGGCCCGCATATTTCGGAGCGGAGCCATGCGTCGGCTCGAAGATCGCGATGCTCTCACCGAAGTTCCCGCCCGGAGCGAGCCCGAGGCCGCCGATCATTCCGGCGCAGAGATCGGAGAGAACGTCGCCGTACAGGTTGGGCAGCACGAGCACGTCGTACTCCTCGGGACGCTGGACGAGCTGCATGCACATGTTGTCCACGATCCGGTCGTTGAACTCGATGTCGTCGTTCTCGGCGGCGACCTCCTGGGCGACGCGGAGGAAGAGGCCGTCGGAGAACTTCATGATGTTCGCCTTGTGCACCGCGGTGACCTTGCGGCGGCCGTTCCGTCGTGCGTAGTCGAAGGCGAACTGGACGATCCGGCGCGTTCCCGTGATGGAGATCGGCTTGATCGAGATGCCGGCGTCTTCATGCGCCAGGCCGCCGCCGTGGGCCTTGATCCAGTCGATCAGCTCGCGCGCCGCCTCGGAGCCTTCCTCGTACTCGATTCCGGCATAGAGGTCCTCGGTGTTCTCGCGAACGATGATCAGGTCGACGTCGTCGAACCTCGTGCGAACACCGGGATAGGTCTTGCACGGCCGCACCTGCCCATAGAGATCCAGGCTCTTGCGGAGTGCGACGTTGACAGAGCGGAACCCACCACCGACCGGGGTCGTGATCGGCCCTTTGAGCGCTACGCCGGTCTCGCGGATCGCGTCGAGGACTTCGTCCGGAAGGGGATTGCCGCCGTACTTCTCCATCACGTCGGCACCCGCTTCACGGACGCTCCAGTCGAATTCCACGCCTGTCGCCTCGAGGACCCGGCGTGTCGCCAAGGTCAACTCGGGCCCGGTCCCGTCGCCGGGAATGAGCGTCACTCTGTGGGCCACGGCGGCGGACTCTATCCACCCGCCTTTGGCCGCGCGCTATTCTGCCGCGCCCATGTCCCTCGTCGAGGCAGCCGCCCAGGCCGACGAGCTCGCGCAGGCGGGCGCCGAGCGTGAGCTCGCCACGCTGCGCAAAGAATGGGAGGACGAGCTCGAATCTGCGGCCCGCAGCAGCGACTATCGGGAGCGTGCAGTTGCGTATCGGGCGATCGGCCAGTTCCGCTTCCGCCAGAAGCTCGAGCTCCTCCGACGTGGTCTCGAGGACGAGAGCCCAGCAGCGCGCGGTTCGGCGCTGCTGTCCGTTCAGCTCCTGTCGAAGGACAGCCCGGGCGTCGTCAACGCGATCCGGTCGGTGCTCCACACGATGGTGACTACGGACGCGAATCAGGCCGTCCGCCGACTCGCGGTCGTCTGCCTCCGGAATGGTTCGCCGCAGCGCGAGACGATCGTCCTGCTGAACGGGCTGGCCGAGGACGACGAACAGGAAGCCGAGCTACGCAACGCCGCCCGGACCGTTGCGGGCGACCTGAGGAAGCGGGCGGCGGCGAGGTCCTAGCTGCTGCAGGCGCGGCAGACCCGCGCTTGAATCTCTCGGCCGCAGCTGGGGCAGATCCGGTGTCGACGCTTGAGCTCGAGTGCCCTCTTGCTGAGCCCGGCGACGATCATCAGATACCCGGCGCCGCACGTGAGGATGCCGAGAAGTGCGATGTTCGGATCGAGATGCATTGACTCCCTAAGTCGGTTTTCTGCGCGCGTGCGGGTGCGCTTGGAAGTACAACTCTCGACGCCGCCGATCGGATACGTGCGTGTACAGCTCGGTGGTCGCAAGATCCGCATGGCCGAGCATTTCCTGCACCGAACGTAGGTCGGCTCCGCCCTCGAGAAGATGCGTGGCGAAGGAATGACGGAGCAAGTGCGGATGAACTCTTTCCGGCTCGAGGCCCGCCTTGGCTGCCAGCTTGCGGAGGATCAGGAAGGCGCCGGCGCGCGTCAGGCCGCCGCCCTTCGCGTTCAGGAAGAGCTCGGGTCGATGCCGCACGTCCAGGAACGGGCGTCCCCGTCCCAGGTAACGCCGCAGTGCCTGCGCGGCCTGGCGGCCGATCGGAACGATGCGCTCCTTCGAGCCCTTGCCGATGCAGCGGACGATGCGTGCGTCGAGGTCGACGCTCGACTTCTGCAGCCCGACGGCCTCGCTCACCCTTAGACCTGCCCCGTACAGGAGCTCGACGAGCGCTCGGTCGCGCAGGTCGCGCGGACCGGTTCCGTTCGCCGCTTCCACGAGCCGCTCGGCTTCCGCGGGGGAGAGCGTTCGGGGCAAGGTGCGGCGGCGTCGCGGCAGGTCGAGCTCGGCCGCAGGATTGTCGTTGCGTGCGCCGAGCAGGGTCTGGTGGCGGAAGAAGGTACGGATGGCCGCGACGCGTCGCGCGATCGTCGAGGGCGAGAGGCCGGCGGCGCGTAGCTCGGCGAGGTAGTGCTCGAGTTGCTCCGTTGTCATTTCCCCGACGGGGTGGTCGAGCCAGGCGGCGAGTGCGGCGAGGTCGCGGCGATACGCGTCCACCGTCGTGGGTGCACGGCGGGTCGCGAGCAGCGCGAGAAAGCCTTCGATCTCGGGATCGCGTGCGGCCGGTTCCATCGCGCACGGTTTCGCGGCGAGCTTCGAATCGCCTGCCTTTCCCGGGTCTGGGCGCAGGGGCTCTTGAACGAAATCGCGGCCATTCTTGCACCGCTTTCCCGCCTTGAACGGAGAAAGGATCCACCGAACCGTCGCGCGTCGCCAGGTCTGTGGAAGAAAAGTCACACTTCCGTTGCAAAGGACCTGTCCACGGTCGCTAAAGGGACCGCTCGGCGAACGACATGTTGGGGACAGTCCCCGACATGTCTCGCGGACACCGGCCGGTCAGGAGCGGGGATGCGCCTTGTCGTAGACGCGACGCAGGCGGCGCCCGTCTACATGGCTGTACAGCTGCGTGGTCGAGAGCGAGCTGTGGCCGAGGAGGTCCTGGATCGTGCGCAGGTCGGCCCCGCCCTCCAGGAGATGCGTTGCGAAAGCATGGCGCAGGCTGTGCGGATGCGCGAAGACCCGCCGCAGCGTCGATGTGTCGAGGCGTCGGCCGCGCGCGGAGAGGAACAGCGCGTTCTCCGCGCCGGCGGCCAATTGAGGGCGCGCGTCATGGAGGTACTGGGCCACGAGCTGGCCGGCTTGCTCACCGAGCGGAACGATCCGTTCCTTGCCGCCCTTGCCGCGCACATGCAGCTGCTCGCGGTCGAAGTCCACGTCGGCGAGATCGAGCCCGACCGCCTCCGCACTGCGCAATCCGGCCGAATAGACGAGCTCGACGAGGGCGCGATTGCGCAACGGCAGCGGCCCGTCGCCAATCAGCGCCTCCAGCGCCGCCTCGACCTCCGCCGTCTTCGGCGTGTCGGGAAGTCGTCTGGGCCGCCGCGGGGCCAGCGAGGCGTCCGGCACGTTCGTCGGCCCGAGCGTGAACCTGAGGAAGCTGCGGATCGCCGCGATCTTCCGGGCGATCGTCGCCGGGGCGAGCTTTCGGGTCCGGGCGCGTCCGAGCTCCGCCGCGTACTCCGTGAGCACCCGGACGGTCACGTCGCCGAGGCCGAGATCCCGTTGCTGCAGCCAGCGGCCGAACTCCTCGACGTCGTGCCGGTAGGAGCGCCGCGTGCCCTCGCTGAGCGCCGGTGAGTTGAGGAACCGCTCGATCGCCTGCATAGTCGTCATGCAGAGCCATTCGCTACCCAGTTAGCATCGCCTGCCCATGGCCTCCCGCGTCGAACGCCTCGCCGACCTCCTCGTCAACTTCGGCGCCAACGTCCAAGCGGGTCAGATCCTCGACGTCGGCTCCGGCCTAGGGAAAGAAGAGCTCACGCGGGCCATCACCGCGAGCGCCTACAAGCGCGGCGCGAAGTTCGTCGACGTCTACTACTGGGACCCGCATCTGAAGCGAGAGCGCGTCCAGCACGCGTCCGGGGGCGTGCTCGACTTCGTCCCACCCTGGTACGGCGAGCGAGCGTTGCAGCTCGGCGAGGAGCGCGGGGCGACGATCTCCCTCAGCGGTCCGATCGAGCCTCACCTCTTCGACGATCTCGATCAGGAGCGCCTGGGCCGGGACGTCTTTCCGCGGGTCAAGGAGTGGACGACGGTCATCAACGAGCGCACGGTCAACTGGTGTGTCGCGCCAGGCCCGTCCGACAAGTGGGCTCAGCTCGTCTTTCCGGACCTCGAGCCGGAAGCTGCGCTCGACAAGCTCTGGGAGCAGATCGTGCACATGTGCCGGCTGGACGAAGACGATCCCGAAGCCGCCTGGCGGGAGCGAAGCAGCGTGCTGAAGGGGGTGGCGCAGCGTTTGACCGACCTGCACTTCGACGCGATCCACCTCGAAGGGCCTGGGACCGACCTGACGGTCGGGCTGCTGCCGACCTCGCGCTGGATCGGTGGGGGCGACGCGACGATCGACGGGATTCCCCACATGGCGAACCTCCCGACCGAGGAGGTCTTCACCACGCCGGATCCGGACCGCACGGAAGGACTCGTCCGAGCGACGAAGCCTCTCACCACCCAGGGCCGGATCATCGACGGGCTGACCGTGCGTTTCGAAGGCGGCCGTGCCGCCCAGATCGATGCGGACTCCGGCGCCGAGACGCTCCGTACACTCGTCGAGCAGGACGAGGGTGGTGCCCGCCTAGGCGAGCTGGCTCTCGTCGACCGGGAGGGGCGCATCGGTCCTCTCGACACTGTCTTCTACGACACGCTGCTCGACGAAAACGCCGCGAGCCACATCGCGCTTGGTTCGGCGTACGACGCGGCGGTCAGCGAGGAAGATCACGGCCGGGTGAACCGCTCCAGTATTCACGTCGACTTCATGATCGGCTCGGCCGAGGTCGACGTCACAGGGATCACGCGCGACGGCGACCGTGTTCCTGTGCTGCGCGACGCGGGCTGGCAGATCTAGTTTTCTCTAGCTCTCCCGGCAGCAAGGAGAACATCACATAATCGACGCGGCGCTGCTCCCGAGGGTTGAAATGAACCGATCGGAGCAGACCTTCGCGCGTGAAGCCTGCCTTCTCGGCAACGCGCTGAGACGCAACGTTGTCCGCGTCGGCGCGCAACTGCAGGCGTTCGCAGCCCAACTCTGTGAAGGCCCAGCGCGAGACGAGTCCGACGGCGCGGACGGTCAGCCCACGGCCACGCGCCTCGGAGCGCAACCAGTAGCCGATCTCCCCGACCCGGTCGTCCCCGACCCAGCCGAAACCCACGCCGCCGAGCACGGAGCCCGTCGCGGCGTCCGTGACGGCAAACGGCGCAGAGGTCCCTTCGTGCCAATACGAAGTGGCTTGCTCGATCCAGGCACGAGCCTCGGTGTCGAAATACGGCTGCGGGATCGCGTCCATCCAGCGGGTCATGTCCTCGTCTCCGTCGATGCACTCGACGAGCGTGGGCGCGTCTTCTAGTTCCCACTGCCGCAGGGTCACGACTTCGTCCGTCAGAGGCGGATCGGGCGCAGCGATCACGCTGCCGAGGCTAGCTCAGGGGAGCTGCAGGGGCAGCGGCAGCGCCGGTGGCGCGGGCACCGTCGGTAGCTGCACAGGCAGCTCGGGAAGAGTGACAGTAACTGGCGGCAGCGGGACGATCGGCGCTGTGACCGTGACTGTGGGCGCCGGCTCTACCGTTGAGCCGGACGAGGAAACATTGACGCCTGACGACGTGGCTGATTCTTGGCGGGGTGACGCCGGCTTCGGGCTCTCGGTTGCGGACGGCGCCGCCGACACCGGCGCGGGCGTGACTCCTACGCGCGGTCGATCCACTTGGGCCGGCGAACGGTGCCGCCTCGGCTCCGGCGAAGCCTGCGGCAGCCTCTGCACGGAGCCGGAGACGGTGTCAGCGTGCGGCAGGATCAGCACGGCCGACGCATGCGGATCGCGGGCGGCATCGAGAGCCGAGGGGGAGGCTGACCCGACGCCGAAGAGCACGATCGCGCTGTACAGGACCCCAGAAGCAGCAGTGGCAGAGAGGCCGAACCTCCACTGGCCGCCGGGATTGTGCTTTGCAAGCCGCATAGCACCACTTATCGGGGTAGTCCGTTCGGCCTATAACCCTCTTGCGAGGGAACCGTTACCCCGGGACAACGCCTAGCTGACTGCGGCGACGATCTGAGCCGAGAGACTGCCGAACACTCCGAGGAATTCGCTGCGCTCCGCCTTCAGCCGCTTCACCTGCGCCCGATACTCCCCGGCGCGTCCCGTTCGCTCGTAGAGCCTGCGCGGCTGCAGCACCTCGATGTCGTCCAGGCCGGGGACTGCCGACGCCACGAGGTAGCCGAAGTCGGGATCGCGCTCCCACTCGATCGTCCCCTCCGCGATGCCTTTCACGATTGCGGAGGAGTGCCTGATAAGGACCTTTTTCGAGCGCTCGTCCTCTTCGGGACCGCCCACGCGTCCGGTGTTCATGAGGTACACCTCGAGCGGATGGTCCTCGAGCAACTCGAGGAAACGGTTCCCCTGCAGATCGTGCGGCATCGGAAAGAACGGATTCGTCCCGGGCACGCGCAGTGACTTGCCGGCTTCGTCCGCGCCTCCCGCCGCCGTGCCCTTCGTCTCGCCGAGCATGAAATAGGCCGCTGCCTGCGGCCCCTCGAGCTTCGCGACTGCCGGGATGACGTTCTCGTTGCGGTTCAGGATGAGGAGGAAGTGCGCGTCGTCGATCTCGCGGTCGGCCGCCGACTCGATCACTCCGAACGGGAAAGTCGCGCGCCCGTTCTGTGTGTAGCTCTCGTCGTAGAAGTCGACGTCGTCCCCCTTCTGCGAGACGTTCTCGAGATACGAGTCCGGCTGCGTGACCGCGCCGTAGATGGTCGGCTCGTCTTCCGGGTTGAGCCCGTAAGTCTTCGCGAAGCAGCCGTTCTCGGTCACGTACACGCGTCCGTCCGGCATCCAGGCGACGAAGTCGTCCTGCACCGGCAGCGAGCCGTTCTGCTTCGTGAACGTCGTCGTGGTCTTGCCGGTGCCTGAAAGGCCGACCGTCAAGCAGACCTTGTCGCCGTCCTTCGTCGGGATGATCTTGCACCCCGCGTGTAGAGGCAGGCCGCCACGGTCGTAGACGAGCTTGTTCCACATCCGCAGCCCGCCTTTCTTCGACTCTCCGAAGTAGTCCGAGTTGAAGACACGGGTGACGCCCTGTTCGAGGTCGACGAGGATCAGCCGGTCCTCCGGGAAGCCCTCCGCCTTCAGGTTCGGCGTGTAGATCACCGTCAACTCGGCCTCGAAATCGTCCTCGGCGGGCCCGAAGTAGAGCTGCTGCTGCATTCCCGCGATGTTCGCGTTCGCTGCCTCGACGTACAGGCGCGTCGGCGTGCGGAACTCAGGATCGTTGCCGATGTAGCCGTCGATCACGACCATCTGCCGCCCGGCGATGTACTCGTCCTGCCGTTCCGCCCATCTGGCCGCGTCGTCGGTCGACAGCGCCTGGTTCTGACCGTCCGGCTCGTCCGTGACGAGGAACGTGGAGCGCTTGGAGCGCGCGAGCACCCGCGTCTGCACGTTCAGGTTCCGGTACTTCGTCGGCCGCGCCGTCGGCATCTTCCCCGCGAGCTCCTTGACTTCCGCTGGACTCGGGTTCTCGATCACCCGCTTCGCCGGTGGCAGTCGGAACAACATCTTCGCCAAGCTGGTCAGCTCCTTTTCGACGGCTAGGACTGGGTGATCTTAGCGACGGCCTCCCTTACTTGAGGAAAGCAAGGACGGCCAGCACGCGCCGGTGGTCGTCCGGAGCTGGTCCGAGGCGGAGCTTCGTGAAGATGTTGTTCACGTGCGACTCCACCGTCTTCGGGCTGAGCACGAGCTTGTCGCAGATGCCCCGATTCGAACGGCCTTCCGCCATCAGGGACAGCACTTCTCGTTCGCGCGCCGTCAGCCCCTCGAGCGGATCCTGAGCGCGGCGGCGTCCGAAGAGTTGCGCGACGACCTCAGGGTCGATCGCGGTACCCCTGCGGCCGACACGGCGGACGGCCTCGAGAAAATCGTCGATCTCGATCACCCGGTCCTTCAGCAGATAGCCAAACCCCTCTGGGCTCTCGCTCAGAAGCTCCATCGCGTGCTTCGCCTCTACCACCTGCGAAAGCACCAGCAGGCCCACCTCCGGATGTCGCTCTCTGATCTGCCGAGCGGCACGCGTGCCCTCGTCGGTCTGCGTCGGCGGCATCCGGACGTCGACGATTGCGACGTCCGGTTTTGCAGAAATCACGGCGCGATGCAGAGCGTCCGCGTCGCCGGCCTGCGCAACGACGTCGAACCCGCCCTCGCCGAGAATGCGCACGAGACCCTCGCGAAAGAGCACCGAGTCTTCCGCGACTACGACGCGCACGGGATCTCTCCGACAATCCGCGTGCCGCCGTTCACCGGGCTCTCGACGCGAAAACGGCCGCCGAGGGCTTCGACCCGGTCTGCGAGGCCGCGGAGGCCGGAACCGTTGGCCGCGATCGCGCCTCCGATCCCGTCGTCCTCGACTTCGACGACGAGCAGACCGTTCTGGCGCACTGTGCGAACGATCGCGCTTGACGCGCCGGCGTGCTTGACGATGTTCGCGAGCGCTTCGCAGGCCACGAAGTAAGCGGTTGCTTCGACTTGCGCGGGCAGGCGCCCTTCCGCTGCATCCAAGTCGACCGGGAACGGTGTCCGGCTGACCAGTGATTCGAGCGCGGCCGCGAGACCGTCCTCGGTCAGGATCGCCGGGTGGACACCGCGCGCGAGCTCTCTGAGCTCCTCCACCGCCACCTGCAGCTCGTTCACCGTCGCGGCCAACAGACGGTCCACTTCCGGATCGGAGCCATCCATGAGCCGCCGCTGCGCGCTTCGCAACTGCAACGCCAGGGCCACGAGGCGCTGCTGCGCACCGTCGTGGATGTCGCGCTCGATGCGGCGTCGCTCCTCGTCGGCCGTCGTGACGATCCTCACCCGCGATTCGCGCACCTGCTCCAGCTGCGCACGTGTCTGCGCATGTAGGCGCGCGTTCTCGAGCGCGAGCCGCGCAGCGGCACCCGCAGCCTCGACTAGCTTCGGCTCCTCCAGCAACGAAGGATCGTGGACGAGCGCGGCAATTGGTTCACCCGCATTCTCGAGCGTGGTGATCGTTCGGTTGTCAACACTCGGTAGTTCAGCGCCACGACCTGCCGCATCGACGAAGCCGTTGCGTTCCGGTAGCCAGAACAGCACCTCGAGCGTCGGATCGTCCAGCGCGCGGCTCAATGCGTCTCGAATGCCCTGCGGCGGTGTCCCCTCGAGCTCGAGGACGAGATCGCCCACGCCTGCACGCGCCAGACGGGCGCGCAGAAGACCTGCCAGAAGTGCAACGGGCAGAGCGATGAAGGCGGCGATCTGCCACCAGAAGAGATACTCGTAGAGGATCGCCGATGGACGCTCGACGAAGGTGAAGACGCTCTCGAAGATCGCCCGCAGACCGACGGTAATCGCTGCGATGAGGAGGGGAGCAAGAATTCGGCGCGCTCGCGGCGTTGCGCGAACGAGCTTGCGGACGATCAGGGCTATCGCGACCACGCCCAGGATTCCCCACACGACGATCACGAACGCCTTTTGCACCGTGACGGCCACTTCCCCGTGCCCGCTGATGGAGATCAAGCTGCCACGCGGCGCGCGGTCGAAGAAGCGCAGCGGCCGGCTGCCGTCGTAGAAGATCAGGATCGCGATCGTGAAGAAGAACGTGATTGTGTAGCCGCTCTTGATCAGCAGCCTTTCCAGGCGATCGGTGAGACGGCCGGAGGGATAGGCGAACGCGGCATGCGCAACCACCCAGTAGCTGAGCTCTCCCACGATGAAGAAGACGGTGAAGAGCACCCCGTCGTGGCTGTAGCGCAGCTGCCTGAGGAGCAGTGCAATGCCGGCAGCGGTCATCAACGGCCCAAGCCGGTTCGCCGGGCGCCGAGACCAGGCGACGATGCCGGCGACCAGGAAGAGCCAGGCACCGATGACGATCGCCGACGCACGCGCTGGGGTCGTGAAGACCCCGAGGTTGTGGATCTGCACGCGGTAAGCGATGACGCCGAGCGCAAGCCCGGCCGCAAGGAGCACGAGGCGCAGGGTCTTCACAGAGACTCCTCCAGCAGGTCAGACAAGGCCGGCCCCGAGAGCTCGTCCTTCGCGATGAAGCCGAGAACGGGGGCCTCTCGGAAGCGAGCGCCGAAGTCCTCTGGCCGCCGGCTCGAGACCAGGACGACCTTCGAGCGTCCTCCCGCCAACCCCGCCGCGACGTCGAGTCCACTCAGATCAGGCAGGGCGACGTCGAGAAGGACGAGGTCCGGATCGAGCGCGCGAGCAAGCTCGAGCCCCGATCGCCCGTCCTCCGCTTCACCGACCACCTGGAAGCCTTCGTCCTGCAGCAACGTCCTTACCGACGCTCGGAACGCGGCATGGTCATCGACGATCAGGGCGGTCGGCATGTTCGAATCGTCACACAGGATCAGGCCGAGTACCACCAGGTAGACCCTGGAATCTCGGTCCGAAACGACCAGGGAAAACCCTGAAGGAAGTCGGAGGAGCGCCCGGTTTTCCGCAGGGACGGCCCTTCCTAATCTGGCTTCCATGAATCTTCGCTCAGTCAACGATGTGCACTCGCGGCTGAACGAAACGGCTGTCGATGACGTCATCCAGGTCGACTCACTCGAATCGATTCGCGCCGCGCTCGCCCGAGCTCGGGCGGAGGGAAAGCCGGTCTCCGTCTGCGGTGGCCGCCACGCCATGGGCGGTCAACAGTTCTGCGCGGGCGGTCTTCTCCTCGACACGCGCAGCCTCTGTCGCGTCCTTTCGCTCGACGGCCACCGGCGAACGATCGAGGTCGAGGCGGGCATGCAGTGGCCGCGACTACTGAAGGCGCTCCAATCCGGCTCCATCACGTTCGCGCAGAAGCAGACGGGCGCCGACGACCTCTCAATCGGGGGCGCCGTCTCGGCGAACGTGCACGGGCGTGGCTTGGCGATGCGTCCCTTCGTCGCAGATGTCGAGAGCCTCGTCCTCGTCGGCCCTGACGGAGGACCCGTTCGCTGCAGCCGCGCAGAGCGTCCGGATCTCTTCCGGCTCGTCGTCGGTGGATACGGGCTGTTCGGCGTCATCTACGCGGTCACGCTGCGGCTGGTTCCTCGGCGCACGCTCGAGCGTGTCGTCGAGCTGCAGCATGCGGATCGGCTCATGGACGCCTTCGCCGAGCGGATCGATCAGGGCTTCCTGTACGGCGACTTCCAGTTCGCGATCGATTCCGATTCCGACGACTTTCTCAGGCGCGGAGTCTTCTCGTGCTACCGGCCCGTCCCTGACCGAGTGTTGCCTCAACAGCAGCGGGCGCTCTCGGAGGATGACTGGCGGCAGCTGCTACAGCTTGCGCACACCGACAAGTCGCGCGCATTCGATCTGTACACGCAGCACTACGTCGCGACGAGCGGTCAGCTCTACCGCTCGGATGCGCACCAGCTCGCGTTCTACTCGGCCGGCTACCACGGCGAGATCGGGCCCGGCAGCGAGATGATCACGGAGATCTACGTTCCGCGCGCGAGTGTTGCCGGCTATCTGCAGGCGGCGGCAGAGGAGCTGAGGAGAAGCCGCGCCGACGTCGTCTACGGCACGGTGCGGTTGATCGAGCGCGATACCGAGAGCTTTCTCGCCTGGGCGACCGAGCCGTGGGCGTGCATCGTGCTCAACCTGCACGTCGACCACACGGAGAGCGGTGTGGCGCGCGCCGCTGATTCATTCCGGCGGCTGATCGATCTCGCCGTTGTGCGGGGCGGAAGCTATTACCTGACGTATCACCGGTGGGCGACGCAAGCGCAGCTCGAGACGTGCCATCCGCGGTTCGGCGAGTTCCTCCGTCTCAAGCGGCAGTACGACCCGGATGAGCTCTTTCAGAGCGAGTGGTACCGGCATCATCGCGAGCTGTTCCGCGCGGAGCTCGAGTCTGTGAGGGATGTCGCGTGAGATCGCACACGGCTGGTCTGGTCGTGATGGCGTCGACTGCTCGCATCCCGCTGCTGACGCCGATGGTGATGCGGCTCACCGACGAGCCGCGGGTCGAAGCCGCGACCTTCGGTGGCGTTTGCTGCACGCTCGTCCGGCCTCAGCGCAAGGAGCCGCGCGGCACCATCGTCTTTCTCAACGGCGGGACTCGCCTCGGCTGCAACCACCCGGCGGCGCAGAGGCTCGTGCGTGGGATGGGCCGTATCGGCTGCCTCGTCGTCGCGCCCGAGTTGCCGGGCTTGAAGGACGGCGAACTGACGCCGGCGACACTCGAGGCGGCGGTTGCCGCCGCCTCCGCCGCAGCTGAGACCGCGCCGAATGGGCGGATCGTGCTCTTCGGCGTGTCCGCGGGTGCATCCCTCGGGCTGCTCGCGGCTGCAGACCCCTCGCTCGAAGGTCGCGTCTCGACGGTTGTCGCGATTGCGCCCTGGGCAGAGCTCGATTCCATCGTCCGCATGACGACGACAGGTTTCTACGCTGAGGCGCCGCGCGAGACGACGCCGCTCGTGCAGCACTTCGTCGCGAGCTCGCTCAGAGCCGCCGTCGGGCCGGAACGTGACAGTCGCCCGGTGGACGAACTGCTTGCGAACAGCGACCCACTGCGTTTCGATGCGCTGCGCGCGGCTCTGCCGCCGGAGATCGGAGCGGTGCTCGAGCAGCTCTCGCCGCTACGTGTGGCGAGCCGGCTCGACGTCGCCGTCGAGCTCGTCTCAGCGGCCGACGACGGCTACTTTCCGCTCGCCGAGGCTGAGAGGCTTGCCGCGGCGCTGCCGAACGCGCGGCTCACCGTGACGTCGCTGCTGGACCACGTGAGGCTGCGTCCCGCGATGCGGGTGCGTGAGCTCGTCCGCTTTTCCCGGTTCACTGCCCGCAGCTTCGCCGCCGCCGTGGCGGCGAAGAAGGAGCAACGCCGAGCCGCGCAGCCCCTGAGGTTCCTGACCGTTGGCGCCGGTGGCTATGCGGTCACTCTGCTCGTCTTTGCGGCCCTCTATGCGGCCGGAACGCCCTACGCGATTGCAGCGGGCGCCGCGTACCTCGTTTCCAACGCACTCATGTACGTCGGCAACCGGTACTTCACGTTCCGCCTCGGCCACGAGGGCTTCTGGGCTGCCTATGCCCGCTACGTCGCCGTCGGCCTCCTGGTCGCCGGGTTGAACGCCTTGTTGCTCACCGGCCTCGTCGAGGGTGCCGGAGTCGACCCTCGGATCGGTCAGGCGACCGCGCTCCTGCTCGTCACGCCGCCTGCGTTCCTGCTCTTCAAGCGATGGACGTTCAAGCTCCAGTCTGTCTAGGCGAGGACGCCACACCTCGGGCGACGAAGCTCGCGCTCGTCGCGACGCTCGCTGTGACCGCTGCTGCGCTCGTCGTGTTCGTTGGTGCTGGTCGTGACCACGCAGGCGCCGTTCTGGTGCTGCTCACAATCCTCTTCTTGCTGCGCGTCTCGGGCCAGTTGCTGGTCGTCGCGCGGCGGCCTCGCTGGCTCCCGCCGATGGCCGACTGGAACCTCATGCCGTACCGGCTACTCCTCCCGGTTCAGGCTGTCCTTCTGGCCACAATGATCGCGATCTGCGTCCGCATCTTCCGGGGCTCAGACCTTCCGGCATTCGGCGGCGTCGCTCTGAGCTTCGCCTACTGGGCAGCTCTCGCGGTTCGTTACGCGATCCGGATGGCGAGACGTCCCGAGCAGCGCTGGTTCGGCGGCACTGTGCCGATCGTCTTCCACTGCGTTCTGGCCGCGTTCCTCTTCGTGCTCGGGTCCTACGATGCGCCGCACTGAGCGCGCCGAGGTAGTGGTCGTCGGCGGGGGCCCGGCCGGTCTCTCCATCGCGGGGGCGCTCGGTCGGCTCGGCCGAGCTGCCGTCGTGCTCGAGCGCGACGACCGCATCGGCGCGCGCTGGGAACGCCGCTACGACGGTCTCCACCTCCACACCGTCAGGAGCTGCTCCGGTCTCGCGCACTTCCCGATCCCACGCGCGAACGGGCGGTATGTCTCGAAGGACGGATACGTTCGCTACCTGCGCGAATACGTCGCCCGATTTGCGCTCGATGTTCGCACCGGCACGCAGGTCAACGCTGTGAGGCGTTGCGGCGGTTCCTGGGAGATCGAGTCCCACGAGATCGACTGGCGCGCGCCGGTCGTCGTGCTCGCGACCGGGCGGCACGACGAGCCTGTCGGCGACGACCTGGCCGGGGCAGATCACTTTCGCGGACGCCTGCCCCATTCGGCGGACTATCGGAGCCCGGGCGAGTTCACCGGACGCTCCGTCCTGGTGGTCGGGCTCGGGAACAGCGGCGCCGAGATTGCCGCCGAGCTCGCCCGGCATGGGGCGACGACAGTGGCGGTCGCGGTTCGCACCTCGCCTCCGAT
>Ga0207646_10002616_pt1 | contig 21157 bp, 18 predicted proteins | sample KBSK5502metaG_FD_184343 | JGI IMG/M metagenome (GOLD analysis project Ga0207646, IMG submission 184343) | Corn, switchgrass and miscanthus rhizosphere microbial communities from Kellogg Biological Station, Michigan, USA - KBS K5-50-2 metaG... | ecosystem: Host-associated > Plants > Roots >... | reverse complement strand
GAAGAGCTCGAGCCGAGGAGCGCCATCCGATGACGCTTGAACCGTCGCCATGCCAGCTGCCACTGGTTGAGCGACTCGAGCTGGACGTCGTAGTCGGGCCTCTGCTCGAGCTCTTCGAGCGTCGCGGAGCTATCCATAGCTGATCCTCGGGTCGACCACTGCGTACAGGATGTCGGCGAGGAGATTGGCCACGACGACCACGAGGGCGGTGATGATGAGGATGCCCATCAGGACCGGGTAGTCGAACGTCCGGACCGCCTGGATGTAGGCGAGGCCCATGCCCGGCCAGCTGAAGATCGTCTCGGTCGCGATCGCCCCCCCGAACAGGAAGGGCAACTCCAGCGCGACGTTCGTCACGACCGGCAGCAATGCATTGCGGAACGCGTGCCGGAACACCACCTTCCGTTCGGCGAGACCCTTGGCCCGAGCGGTTCGAACGAAGTCCTGGTGGAGCGAATCGATCATCGCGGCCCGCACGAACCGCGAGTCACCGGCGACGCTCACGAACACCAGCGTGATCACCGGCAGGATCAGGTGGCGGCCCAGATCGCCGAGGGCGTTCAGGGGATGCCCGCCGAAGTATTTCCAGTAGTCGGGGCTGCCGAAGATCGGCACGGTCCGGGCGTCCCACATCCCGCCGGCGGGCAGGATCTTCAGGTTCGCCGCAAAGACGACGATCAGCATGAGCCCGAGCCAGAAGGTCGGGAACGAGAACCCGACGTAGTTGAAGATCGTGATCACGGTGTCGAGCTTGCCGTAGGGCTTGACCGCGGCGAGGATCCCGGTCAAGAGCGCAAGCGACACCCAGACGATGAGCGCGACGCCGGCCAGGATCGCGGTCGGCAGGATGCGCTGGCCGATGAGCGACGCGACGGTCGCTCCGGTGTTGGACGAGTAGCCTAGGTCGCCGTGGAGGACCCCGTTGTCGCCGCCGCCCAGGAACCCGGGCAGGAAGTTCGGCAGGCCGGTGTTCGAGATGAACACGCCCAGGCCTTCGCCATCGGGGTTGCAGATGCCGACCCAGCGGCAGTACTGGACGGGGATCGGCTGATCCAGGCCCCAGCGGTGCTTGAACGCCGCGATCTGGGCCGGGGTGACCTTGGGGTTCTGGTCGAAGCGCTGCTCCGGCCCGCCGGGGGCGAGCTGGAGGATGCTGTAGATCAGCAGGGACACCACGAACAACGTTGGGATCGTTCCGATGAGCCGTCTGATGATGAACCCGATCATGCGGCCATCCTCGGATGTAGTTCGCGGGACTGCCGCTTCGGCGACAGTCCCGCGGGATTGACGGTGGTCAGGTGGTCAGGCGGTCGTGAAGCTGATCACGACTGCCTATGAGGCGTCCCGCCACCAATCCTCGATGTTCCAGCTCTGGACCGACGAGCTGCCGTTGTTCGCGATGTTATGCATCTTCGGTGACTTCAGCATCACCGTGGTCCAGTTGTAGAGGGCGATCTCCGGGAAGGCTTGCGCCGGATCCGTGTAGATCTTCTGGAAGTCATACATCGCAGTCTTGATGTCGTCGAGGACGACCGTGTCCTTGATGGTGTCCATGTCCTTGTCCACGCTGGTGTTGTGGACCCGGATGTAGTTCTGGCCGGCGTGGTCGCCCGTATCCGGGTCGAAGCTCGAGTGGTACAGGAAGTAGTTCGAGCCCGGATCCGGAGTGCCGACCCAGGCGAACTCGACGACGTCGAAGTTGCCGTGTGTCGTGTTGCATGGGGTGTCGGCGGCGATCGACGTCCAGCCGGCGAACACCGTCGCGGGCGGGACGCTCTTGACGTCGATCTTGATGCCAAGATCCTTGAACTGGCTGTTGAGCAGGTTCAGGGTGTCGAGGCGGTACTGGCGGTCAGCACGAGCGCAGCCGAGGAACTCGGCCTTCTTCCCGTTCAGCTGAAGGATTCCGTCGGAGCCCTTCGTGAAGCCCGCAGCGGCGAGGATCGACGCTGCCTTGGCCTTATCGGTCTTGTAGCACGTGGTGCTCGGATCGTAGAACCAGGCGTCTGGGTAGATGCCGTTGCAGCTCGGGGTGACCGCACCACCGGTGATGGTCTGGTTGATCGCATCCTTGTCGACGGCGTAATGGAGGGCCTCCATCATCGCCTTCGCGCCGGCATCACCGAACTTGGTGGTCAACGACTTGTAGTTCCAGCTGTGCTGCTCGTACGTCGGGCCGAGGACCTTGTCCACGGACGCCGGGTCGACCGCGGACATCGCGGCGACCTGGTTCTGGTTGAACTCGAGGCCGACGTCGATCTCGTTGTTGGCGAAGCCGGCGATCTCGGCGTCCGTGTCCGCGTAGAACTTCATCGTGACGCTCGCGAACGGCGGATCGGACTTCTTGATCGTCTGCCAGAACTGGGTGTTCGGGACGTAGTTGATCTGGGCATCGTGCGACCACGCCGTCGGGATGTACGGGCCGCTGTAGACGCCATCGGCCAGCTTGGTGTCGACGTACAGCTTCTTCTGGGCGTCGGCGACCGACGATGTCTGGAGATAGTGCTTCGGCAGAAGCGGCGAGAACAGGGTGAGGAACGGCTCGTAGATCTTGCCGAAGTGCAGGACGCACTTCGTCGTCCCGGCGCCGTCGATGCTCGTGATGTCCTCGTAGCCCGAGGTCCCCGAGGCGAGTCCGGCCTGGGCCTTGTCCAGGATCCATTGGTTCATGTAGATGACGTCGTCGCAGGTGATCGGCTGGCCGTCGGACCACTTCGCGCCGTCGATCAGGTTGACCTTGACGTCCATCTTGGTGCCGTTGACCGTGACGCCTCCGTTCGCGACTGTCGGAACGTCGGTCGCCAGCTGCCCGTAGTACTTGAGGTCCATGGTGTTGTTCCACAGACTCCAGAAGGCCGGGCAGAAGGCCTCGCAGTCGTTGGCGAACGTGTCGTAGGTGTTGAACCAGATCGAGCTCGGATCACCCGAGATCCCGATCACGAGGTTGCCACCCTTGTTGCCGACGGCTTCGGCCTTGTACTTGGTCGCGGTGAGATCGGGCCCGCCGCTTGCGGCCGGCGATCCCGAAGCTCCCGCGCTGCTCGTCGCGGCGGCGCTTTCGGTCGCCGCCGGGGCGCTGGAGGGGGACGGGCTGGCTGCCTGACCGCACGCTCCTGCGAGGATCGCCCCGATGGCGAACAGGGTGAACAAGCGTTTCCGCATGTAGTGTCTCCTCCCGTCGATTCAGGTCGTCTCCCGGCGGCTCCCCACCGCCTCCTCCCGGTCCTCGGGCCATCGCTGCAGCCCGATCAAAAGGTCCGATCTGGAGGATTCGACCGACGCGTGTGGCATGCCGTTGCCACGGTGGTCGGTACTATGGGGAGGCCGTCATTCCATTGTCAAATGGCCTTGACGATCAGCAGGTCTGTCGTCGGCACCTCCTTGACTACCGTCGCCTGGCCCGCGCCGCGTCACGCATTGGACACACGCCGGGCATGCCCCGCGACGACGTCCGCACGGTTTGCCGTCACGTCGCCATCGCGAATTCGTGGGGTGATGGCCGATGAGGCGGTCTCGACGTCGTCAGCGCTCGTCATGCGGACGGTCGGCTCGAAGGCGTCGCGGGTGATGACGGCAGACGGACCGCGGCCCCGGTCAAGACCGACGTCGAACGCGACGAACTGGAGTCCGAAGGCGGCGACGAGCGACCAGGCGACGAGCGCACCGAGGATCGGTGATCCGAGGCCGTAGGTCGCCGTCCGTCGCCGTGTGACGCGGGAGCGCACTCGATCCCACGTGTCATTGGCAGGCTCCAGTCGGGAGACCTCGTCGTACAGGCGGCGCAGGCCGACGATCGTCAGCGCGGCGCCCTCCAGCTCCCTCGCGCAGGTCGCGCAGCGTCCGATGTGCTCGAGCGCCCGGGCCGTGCCCGCCCGGATCTCCCAGCGGTCGACGAGGTCCATGAGCTCGTCCCGAGAGGCCTCGCAGCTCGTGCCGACCGTCATCACGACGCCCGCCTCGCCAGCTTGACCGGCTCGTCGGCGTAGGCGTGAGCGCCGCGGAAGCGGCGGTCGCCCTCGAGATGGCCCCGCAGCGACCGGAGCGCGTAGTGCAGCCGCGACTTCACGGTCCCCAGCCTGATCTCGAGGAATGTCGCCGTCTCCTGGAGCGACAGGCCGTGGAGGTAGTAGAGGACGACGACGCTCTGATGCTTCGGCGGCAGCGCGGCGATCCCCTCGCGGACGATCTGGCGCAGCTCCTGCCGCTCCGCCCGCTCGGCCGGCTCGGCGCTGGCCGACATCACGCCGGCGACCGCGCCGCCATCGCCGATCGGCTCCGCCCGGATCTGGCGGCGGTCCAGCCGCGAGTAGCACAGGTTCAGGGCGACGCGATGGAGCCACGGCACCGGCGAGACGTCGAGACGCAGCCCCGCACGGTGGCTCCACGACCGCACAAAGGTGTCCTGGAGCACTTCTTCAGCCGCGAGCCGATCACCGGTCAGGCCGTAGGCCGTCCGGTAGATGAGCGTGCGGTGACGCTCGAAGAAGACCTCGAAGGCATCGAGGTCGTCCGCCTGCATGCGGCGGATCAATTCGGCGTCGGGGCAGTGACCCAGGTCGGCCTTCTCAGGCCCCGCGTCGTCGGTGATGTTGGGTTCTCCGTGTGGAGATGGTCTCCCCCGGTATCTGAACGGACAGTACGGCTTTTCGGGACGAGAGGTTCACGACCGGCGCGTGAAGGGCCGGCGCTGAAGCGCGGGCGGCGAAGCCAGGGCGGCTCAATCCGGGCAGGGCATCTCGGCGCCGGCCATCGGCCGCCAGCGGAGGTTCGGCTGGCGCGCAGCGGTCGCCTCGTCGAGGCGGCCGACCGGCGCGGTGTGCGGCGCGCTCGTGACGAGGTCCGGGTCGCTCTCGGCCTCGGCGGCGATGGCGATCAGCGCATCGGCGAACGCATCGAGCGTCTCGACCGACTCGGTCTCGGTCGGCTCGATCAGCATCCCCTCCTCGACCGTGAGCGGGAAGTAGATCGTGGGCGGGTGGAAGCCCTTGTCGATCAGCCGCTTGGCGATGTCCAGCGTCCGGACGCCGGTCCGCTTCTTGAGGCCCGCCGCCGAGGCGACGAACTCGTGCTTGCAGTGGCGGTCGAAGGGGATGTCGTACGCCTCGCCGACTCGCTTCCGGAGGTAATTCGCCGCGAGGACCGCGTCGTCGCTGACCTCGCGCAGGCCGGCCGCACCGTGGGCTCGGATGTAGGCGTACGCGCGGACGAGGACGCCGGTGTTGCCGACGAAGCTCCGGAGACGGCCGATCGACGTCGGCCGCTCGTCGGGGCGTTCGAGCCGGAAGGTGCCGTCGTCGGCCCGCAGGACGCGCGGCGTCGGGAGGTACGGCAGCAGGGTCTCGCCCACTCCGACCGGCCCGGCGCCGGGTCCGCCGCCGCCGTGCGGCGTCGAGAAGGTCTTGTGGACGTTGAAGTGCATGACGTCGAAGCCGGCCTCGCCCGGCTTGAACCGGCCGAGGATCGCGTTGAGGTTCGCGCCGTCCATGTAGGCCAGAGCCCCGGCCTCGTGCACGTCGTGGAGCAGCTCGCCGATCCGCTTCTCGAACAGCCCGAGCGTCGAGGGGTTCGTGATCATCACCGCCGCGGTCCGTGGTCCGAGGGCCGCCTTGAACGCCTCGATGTCGACGCCACCGTCCGGTGCTGACGGGATCGTGATCGTCCGGAAGCCGGCCATCGAGGCGGTCGCCGGGTTCGTCCCGTGGGAGCTGTCGGGGACGAGGACCTCGTCGCGGTCGGCCTCGCCGCGACTCCGATGGTAGGCCCGGATCATCAGGATCCCGGTCAGCTCGCCCTGGGCGCCGGCCGCCGGCTGGAGCGTCACCGCTCGCATCCCGCTGATCTCGGCGAGCGCCCCTTCGAGCTCCCAGAGCAGCTGGAGCGTGCCCTGGGCGATCTCGTCGGGGGCGAGCGGGTGGAGCGATGCGAAACCTGGCAGGCGGGCCGCCCACTCGTTGAGCTTCGGGTTGAACTTCATCGTGCACGAGCCGAGCGGGTAGAAGCCCGTGTCGATCGCGTAGTTCAGGTGCGACAGGTTGACGTAATGGCGGACGACCTCCGGCTCGTTGAGCTCGGGCAGGGCGGGCGGCGTCGTCCGCCGCGCATCTGCCGGGATCCGGTCGAGGGCGTCCTTCGGCGGGTGGGGGATCTTGCCGCCGCCACGGCCCGGACGCGAGCGCTCGAAGAGCGTCGGTTGGAGCTTCTCGCCGACGACGCTCATCGGGCGGCCTCGACCGGCTCGCTGCTCGGCGTGGGGCTTGGGGGAGGGCTCGTCGGGGCCGCGTGGTCGTGGACGGCGAGCTCGGCCGCGAGGCCGGAGGCGAACCGGGCGATCTCGTCGTCCGTCGTCAGCTCGGTGGCACACACGAGGAGCGCGTCCGACAGCGACGGCTCGTCCGGCAGGACGTCGGCGAGGGCCAGGCCGGCGAGGACCCCGCGCTCGAGGAGCCGGCGATGAACGGCCCGGGCGTCGGGGACGCGGACCGCGAACTCGTTCAGGTATGGCCCCTGGTGGACGCGCCTCGCGCCGACCGCGGCGAGCGCCGTCTCGAGGCGAGCCGCCCGCGCCGCTCCCTGGGCGGCCACGTCGCGCAGGCCGTGCGGGCCGACTGTCGCGAGGTAGACGCTGGCCGCGAGGGCGAGGAGCGCCTGGTTCGTACAGATGTTGCTGGCCGCCTTGTCGCGACGGATGTCCTGCTCGCGCGCGCGAAGCGTCATGACGTAGGCCCGCTGGCCGTTGACGTCGGTCGTCATCCCGACGAGGCGGCCCGGGATCTGACGGACGAGCCCGTCGGTGGAGGCGAGGATCCCGAGGTACGGGCCACCGTACTGGGGCGGGATCCCGAGCGGCTGGCCCTCGCCGGCGGCGATGTCCGCGCCGTAGACACCGGGTGGCGCCAGGACCGCGAGCGACACCGGCTCGATGACGCTCACGAACAACGCGCCGGCCGCGTGGGCGAGCCGGCCGATCTCGGCCATCGGCTCGAGCAGGCCGAGGAACGACGGTTGGGCGGCGACGACGCCCGCGACCGGCCTTCCGTCCCCGAGCAGCCGCTCGAGGGCGGCCAGGTCCGTCGTGCCGGCGTCCGGTCCGTCGGCGGCGAGCGGGATGTCGTCCAGCTGGAGCCCGCCGCCGAAGTACGCGGCGAGCGTCTGGCGATAGTGCGGATGGACGGCCTTCGAGACGAGGACGCGCTCGCGGCGCGTCGCCCGGCAGGTCATCAGCGCCGCCTCGGCCGTGGCCGCCGCGCCGTCGTAGTGCGAGGCGCTGACGACGTCGAGATCGACCAGCTCGGCGAGGAGCGACTCGTACTCGTAGATGCTCTGGAGCGTGCCCTGGCTGATCTCCGGCTGGTACGGCGTGTACGCCGTGTACCACTCGCCGCGGAGGAGGATCTGGTCGACGGCGGGCGGCGACCAGTGGCGGTAGACGCCCGCACCGAGGAACGAGGCGAGGTCCGTCCGGTTGCGCCCGGCCAGCCCCTGCAGGCGCGCCGCCAGCTCGAGCTCCGGCTCGGGGTCCGGGAGGTCCAGTCGACTGGCCCGGAGCGGTTCAGGGATGTCCGCGAAGAGCTCGTCGACGGTGTCGATGCCGAGCGCCGCGAGCATCCGCTCGCGGTCGTCGGCGGTATGGGGACCGTAGGGCATCGCTCAGCCGGCGGCGATCAGCGCGTCGTAGGCCGTCGCGTCGAGCAGCTCGTCCAGCTCGCCCTGCTCGGAGAGCCGGATCCGGACCATCCAGCCATCGCCGTACGGGTCGCTGTTGACGAGCTCCGGCGCCCCCGCCAGCGCGTCGTTGGCCGCGGTCACGTCACCGGTCAGCGGGGCGAAGAGGTCGCTCACGGCCTTGACCGACTCGACCACCCCGAACGCCGCGAACTGGGTCACGTTCCGACCCGTTTCGGGGAGCTCGACGAAGACGATGTCACCGAGCTGGTCGGCGGCGTAGGCCGTGATCCCGACCGTCGCCTCGTCGCCGTCCACGCGGACCCACTCGTGGTCCTTCGTGTAATGCAGATCGGCAGGGACCATCGCGTGCTCTTTCCTCCGTCACGGTTCGGGGGTCGGGCGCCGGAGCGCCCGGTCAGCGGGCCCGGCGGTAGAACGGCAGGGCCACGACCTCGGCAGGGACCCGCTGGCCGCGGATCTCGACGTCGATCATCGTACCCGGCTCGGCGTCAGGCGTGGCGACGTAGCCCATCGCGATCGCCTGGCCCAGGGTCGGGGACTGGGTGCCGCTCGTCACGACGCCGGTGACCCGGTCGCCGGCGTGGATCGGATAGCCATGGCGGGCGATCCCCCGTCCGCGCAGGACCATCCCCACGAGCTTCCGGTCGACGCCGTCCCTGGCGACCCTCTCGAGGGCGGCCCGGCCGACGAAGTCGCCGGCCTTGTCGAGCTTGACGACCCGGCCGAGACCGGCCTCGAACGGGTTGGTGGACCGATCGAGCTCGTTGCCGTAGAGCGGCATCCCCGCCTCGAGCCGGAGCGTGTCGCGAGCGCCGAGGCCGATCGGCGTCAGTCCGTGCCTCTCGCCGGCGGCCATCATCGCGTCCCACAGCTCGCCAGCGCGGGCGGTGTCGACGAACACCTCGAAGCCGTCCTCGCCCGTGTACCCCGTCCGGGCGACGAGCGCCGGGATCCCGGCAACGGTCCCATCGGCGATCGCGTAGTACTTGAGCGCAGCCAGGTCGATGTCGGTCAGGGGCCGCAGGATCTCGACGGAGCGCGGGCCCTGGATGGCGACCAGCGCCGTCGCCAGGGAGCGGTCGTCGAGGACCGCCTTGAAGCCGCCCAGCCGCTCGGCCAGCAGGTCGCTGACGACCTGGGCGTTGCTCGCGTTCGCGACGACGAGGAACCGATCCGGCGCCACGTGGTAGACGATCAGGTCGTCGAGGATCCCGCCGTTCGGGGCGACGATCATCGAGTACTGGGCGCGGCCCTCGGCCAGCGATGGAGGGTTCGTCACGACCGCGTAGGCCAGCGCCGGCCCTGCCTCGGGTCCCTCGACGAACAGCTCGCCCATGTGCGACAGGTCGAACAGACCGGCCCGCTCGCGAACGGCGCGGTGCTCCTCGAGGATGCCGCCGTACTGGACGGGCATCTGCCATCCGGCGAAGTCGATCAGGCGCGCGCCGAGCGCGGCGTGGCGGTCGTGGAGCGGCGTCTCGTGGAGCGCCTGGAGTGGCGTGTCGGTCATCGCCGGCGCGGGCTCAGGCGTGGCCCAGCGGCGCGCCGGCTGTCGGACGGGCCGCCGCTCTGGCTGCCCGTGTCGCGGCGCCCGGGTCGACAACCTCGGCGGCCTTGGCCACGAGCGCCCGCTCGGTCTCGAACGTGAGCAGCCCGGGGGCCTGGTCGAACGAGATCCAGCGAACCTGATCGAACTCGTGATCGTGGCCGGCGAGGTCGCCGCCCACCGGCTCCATCAGGAAGTAGTGGACCGTCTTGTGGATGCGGGTGCCGCGCTGGACGAACCAATACTCGATCGAGTCGAGCTCGTCGGTGATGCGGACCTCGAGTCCGGTCTCCTCGGCGACCTCGCGGAGGGCGGTCTGCTCCCGTGATTCGCCCGGGTTCGGCGTGCCCTTCGGGAGGGTCCAGGTGAGGACGTCGCGGTCGCGACGCCGGGCACCGATGACGAGCGAGGGAATTCCGTCGTCGAACCGAACGACGATGCCGCCGGCCGAGGTGGCGGTGGCCGTCCTCAGCCGCGCCACGGCGCCGTGGCGGCGCTCGATCGATGGGTCGAGCCGGCGGGGTCGGAGCCGGTCCAGCGGAACGAGACAGTGGGCCGGAGGCGACCGTTCGCGGCGCGTCTCGGCTGGGCGGCTCGGACGGCCCGCCAGTCACCGCGGAGCTGGGCGAGGATGCCGTCGCCCGGCCGCTGCAGGACGGTCAGTCGGGTGGACGCGGGATGGAACGAGCCGACGCCGCGGAGACCCAGCCGCCGCTCCCGCGCCCGGGTCGACGGGGTGACGAACCGCGCGGTCTGGCGGGCCGCGTACCGTGCGGCGATGCTGCGCTCCATGGGCGGCAATGGTAGCGCCTCAATCGGGCGTTGCAAGCGCGGGAGCGAGCGCGGATCGGAGGGTTTCGGCGGCTTCCGGTGTCAGCGCGCCACGCCGCTCCGCGATCGAGATTTCGCGCTCCGCGAGGTCGCGATAGAGGGCCGCGACGGCGGGCGCGGCGCGGTCGATCGCGGCCGTGTGGGCGACGAGGGTTCCGCGGTCGCCGCGGGTCGCCGGACCCGTCAGAGCCGCGTCGATCCCGAGGTCGCGGGCATTGGCCAGGGTTTGCTCGATCAGCGAGCCGTAGATCGCGAGACTGCCGGCTTCGTCGAGGCCGGCGACGCGGCCCAGCTCGGCGATCGCGTCGAGCAGCCCGTCGAAGCCGCCGGCGGCGAGGACGGCCGCGGCGTGGTAGGCCGGCTTCGCTCCGGGCGCGAGTCGGACGGGTGTCGCCCCGATCGCTTCGGCCATCCGGGCGAGCAGGTCGAGGAGCTGGTCGTCGCCCTCGATCGCAACCGTCGCGCCGTGGAGGGCCGCCACGGCCCGCTCGAGATCGGCGAACGCGACCAGCGGGTGGAACGAGCCGACCTGCGTCCCGGCCGCCATCGCCGCGGCAAGGGCCTCCGCCCCGAGCAGGCCGCTCGTGTGGATCATCGCCTGCCCGCCGTACATGTGGAGATCGCCGGCGACCGACCGGATGGCGTCATCGGGGACGGCGAGGACGATCAGCTCGACCTCTTCCACCAGCGGCTGGGCGTCGGCGAAGCCACGGGCGCCCGGGACCAGCCCACGGAAGCGCTCGCGACGCCCGGAGTCGCGACTGGCCACGGCGTGGATCGGCCAGCCGGCCCGGTGGAGGGCGACGCCGAGCGCTGTCCCGACCGCGCCGGCCCCGACGATCCCGATGACCGGCGGCCCACCCGCCTCGCTCTGCACGTGGGGATGCCGATGGGGACCTGCGCCGTGGTCGTCATCGTGATCGCCGTCGTGGTCGTGGTCGTGGTCGGCGGCCGGATCGAGGTCGATCCCGGCTTCCTCGATGGCCCGCAGCTTCTCGTCGCGGTCGCCCCCACCGCCGCGGTCCTCGCGGCCGCCCCAGGCCTTCATCGGCGGCTCAGGCGTGGTCGGCGGTACTCTTCCACGCAGCGAGTGTACTGACCGAAACGACGGAGGACGCGTGGTCCGACCCGATCCATTCGGCGCCCGGGCGAGCCTCGGGCCCGGCCTTCCCGACGCCTGGAAACTGAGCGCGCTCGGGAGCCGGATCGAGCTCGACCGGGCGCCTGTGACGCTCAAGATCCTCCTCGAGAACGTCCTCCGCCACGCCGGCGGCGGCCTCGTCGACCCGGCGGACGTCGAGACCCTCGCCTCGTGGCGTCCGGCGGTTGCTGCGGAGGCCGAGGTCCCGTTCATGCCCGCCCGGGTCATCCTCCAGGACTTCACCGGCGTTCCGGCAATCGTCGATCTCGCCGTCATGCGCGACGCGATGGCCGAGCTCGGCGGCGACCCGGCCCGCGTCAACCCGCTCGTCCCGGCCGACCTCGTCATCGACCACTCCGTCCAGGTCGACATGTTCGGAACGTCCGCCGCGTTCGCCTTCAACGTCGAGCGCGAATACGAGCGGAACGGCGAGCGTTACCAGCTGCTGCGCTGGGCCCAGACCGCATTCCGCGACCTGCGCGTGGTCCCGCCCGGCACCGGGATCGTCCACCAGGTCAACCTCGAGTTCCTCGCGACGGTGGTCACCGATGCTCCCGACGCCGACGGCGATGGCCGGATCGCCTACCCGGACACCCTCGTCGGGACGGACTCCCACACGACGATGATCAATGGTCTCGGCGTCCTCGGCTACGGCGTCGGCGGCATCGAGGCGGAGGCGGTCCTTCTCGGCCAGCCGCTGTACCAGCCGATGCCGCGGATCGTCGGCGTCCGCCTCCACGGCGAGCTGCCGAAGGGCTCGACCGCGACCGACCTCGTCCTCGTCGTGACCGAGATGCTGCGGTCGCACGGCGTCGTCGGGGCGTTCGTGGAGTTCGCCGGCGATGGGCTCGCCGGCCTCGCCCTTGCCGACCGGGCCACGATCAGCAACATGAGCCCGGAGTTCGGGGCCACCTCGACGCTCTTCCCGATCGACGACGAGACGCTGTCGTACCTGAAGCTGACCGGGCGGTCGGCGGAGCGGGTCGGGCTCGTCGAGCGGTATGCGAAGGAGCAGGGCCTGTGGCGTGAGCCCGGCGCGGGTCCGGACTTCGACGAGGTCCTCGAGCTCGACCTGGCGACGGTCGACCCATCGGTCGCCGGGCCGCGGCGGCCGCAGGACCGGGTCCCGCTGACGGCGCTCCGGACGAACTTCCGGACGAACTTCCCGAACGGCCTGGTCGCCCTCGGCGAGGGCGAGATCGAAGGCCGGCGCCCGGCCGGCGGCGAGGTCGAGTCGTCGTCCGCGGGGTCCTTCCCGGCGAGCGACCCACCGTCGTTCGCGGCATCGGACAGGCGCGAGGACGAGCCGGTCGCCGATGCGCCGACGGACGCCGCCGTCAGCGACGACGACCACTACTACCAGCCGGTCACGATCGAGGTCGGCGAGCGCCGGACGACGATCCAGTCCGGCTCGGTCGCGATCGCGGCGATCACGTCCTGCACGAACACCTCGAACCCGACCGTGATGATCGGCGCCGGGCTCCTCGCCCGGAACGCCGTCGCCCGCGGGCTGGCCGTCCCGCCGACGGTCAAGACCTCCCTCGCCCCGGGCTCCAAGGCCGTCACGGGCTACCTCGAGGCGGCGGGCCTGATGGCGCCGCTCGAGCAGCTCGGCTTCGCGCTGGCCGGCTACGGCTGCACGACCTGCATCGGCAACTCGGGACCGCTCGACGAGCCGATCGCGAAGGCGATCGAGGACAACGACCTGGTGGTCGCCGCGGTGCTGTCGGGTAACCGGAACTTCGAAGGCCGGATCCACCCCCTCGCGCGCGCGAGCTATCTGGCGTCGCCGCCGCTCGTCGTCGCCTTCGCCCTGGCCGGCCGGGTCGACATCGACCTGACCCTCGAGCCGCTCGGCACCGGCTCCGACCGGCGGCCGGTCATGCTGGCCGACATCTGGCCCTCGTCGGACGAGATCCGCGAGGTCATCGGTCGCTCGATCGACCCGGAGCTGTTCCGTCGGACGTACGCGGTGGTGTTCGACGGCGACGATCGCTGGCGAGCCCTGCCGATCCCCGCCGGCGACCGGTACGACTGGAACCCGGATTCGACGTACATCGCCAAGCCGCCGTTCTTCGATGGCCTGACGACCGAGCCCGCGCCCGTTCGCGACATCGAGGGCGCCCGCGTCCTGGCCGTCCTCGGAGACTCGGTGACGACCGACCACATCTCCCCGGCCGGCTCGATCGCGTCGTGGTCGCCGGCGGGCACCTGGCTCCAGGAGCACGGCGTCGGGCCGCTCGACTTCAACTCGTACGGTGCCCGGCGCGGCCACCACGAGGTGATGGCCCGCGGGACCTTCGCGAACATCCGGCTGCACAACGCGCTCGTCCCCGGCAAGGAGGGCCCGTACACGGTCCACCTGCCCGACGGCGAGGAGCAGTTCATCTACGACGCCGCGATGCGTTATCAGCGGGAGGGCACGCCGCTCGTCGTCCTCGCCGGCCGCGAGTATGGCTCCGGATCGTCCCGCGACTGGGCCGCCAAGGGACCGATGCTCCTCGGCGTCCGGGCCGTGATCGCCGAGAGCTTCGAACGGATCCACCGCTCGAACCTCGTCGGCATGGGCGTCCTGCCGCTCCAGTATTCACCCGGCGACAGCGCGTCGAAGCTCGGCCTGACCGGGCGCGAGACGTACGAGATCCACGGCCTCGTCGACGACCTTTCGCCGCGCAAGCGGCTGACCGTGGTGGCCCGGGCCGACGCGGCGGATGGCGGCGCCGAACGGCGGTTCGAAGCGATCGCCAGGCTGGACGGGCCGATCGACGTCGGCTATTACCGCCAGGGCGGGATCCTCCAGGCGGTGCTCCGCCGGATCGCGGCGAGCGAGGCGCGACCGGTCGGGTGAACGCCCGCGCGAGCGGCGCCGTACCCATCGACAATCAACCCGACCAGGAGCCCACCACGGACATCGATCTCGCATCCCAGGTCGAGCCGGAGCTGCCGGCAGCGGGCGATCGAGTGACGTCCGCTGCGGGGGAATCCGCACCAGTTGGCGCTCGGGCGTCGCGGCGGCTGTGGGACGACCTCCGGACCGCCGTCGAACGCGCGGTCGTCGGCGCCCGTGAGCCGCTGTCCCTCGTCCTGACCGCGCTGCTCGCGGAGGGACACGTCCTCGTCGAGGACGTTCCCGGAACCGGCAAGACGCTCCTCGCCCGAGCGGTCGCCCGGGCCCTCGGGCTCCAGACGAACCGCATCCAGGGAACGCCCGACCTGCTGCCGGTCGACGTCACCGGCTCCAGCCTGTACGAAGGACAGTCGCTCCGCTTCGCCCCGGGACCCGTCTTCACGAACATCCTCGTCGTCGACGAGATCAACCGGGCGACGCCGCGAACGCAGTCCGCGCTGCTCGAGGCGATGCAGGAACGGCAGGTCTCGATCGAAGGGACGACCCGCCCGCTGCCGGAGCCGTTCATCGTCCTCGCGACGCAGAACCCGATCGAATTCGAGGGAACGTTCGCGCTCCCCCAGGCCCAGCTCGATCGGTTCCTCCTGCGGATCCGGCTGGGATATCCGGACGAGGCTGCCGAGCGATCGATCGCCCGGAGGTACCGGGCCGCGGCCGAGCCGCTCGAGTCGATCTCGGCGGTCGCGGACGGACCGACCCTGCTCCGGCTCCGCGACGCCGTCCGGGGGGTCCAGGTCGCGGACGAGGTGGAGGCGTACCTCGTCGCGGTCACGCGCGCCACGCGCGCGCATCCGGACCTGCAGCTCGGCGCGAGCCCGCGGGCGACGGTCGCCCTGTACCGGGCGGCGCAGGCGTGGGCATTCCTCGACGGCCGGACGTTCGTGCTGCCGGACGACGTCAAGGCGATGGTCCGGCCGGTGCTGGCCCATCGACTCGTCGTCGATCTCGATCGGAGCCTGCGCGGCGGGTCGGTCGATGCCGCGCTGTCGGCGGTCGTCGCCGAGGTCGCGGTGCCGCCGACGTCGCCGCCGTCCGCGCCCGGCTGAAGCGGCGGCAAGCTGGGATCACGCGGTGACCGTGACGGCGTTCCTCGCGATCCTGCTCCTCCTCGGCGGGGTCATCATCGGGGTCCCGGTTGCCGTCGTGCTGGCGATCGTCGTGATCCTCCTGGAGATCGTCCGGGCGATCTGGAGCCGGAACGGGCTCCTGGACGTGCAGTACCGCCGGACGCTCGGGCGGGATCGGATCACGTGGGGCGAGGAGATCCCGGTCGCGATCGAGGTCTGGAACCGGAAGGGTCTCCCCCTGGCCTGGCTCCGCGCCGATGACGTGGCCAGCCCGGGCACGATCGTCCGCGAGCGGTCGTTGATCGTCGGCGGACGGGGGCTCGGGGTCCTTCGCAACACGTGGACCCTCGCGCCCTTCGAGCGGGTCATCCGGCGGTTCCACGTCGGGGCGGATCGGCGGGGCGTCTACGAGCTCGGACCGGTCGACCTGCTGGTCGGAGACCTGTTCGCACGCGAGGCGGCGGCGGCGACCCAGCCGGAGACGGCTCGCTTCCTCGTTCGCCCACGAACGGTGGTCGCGACGGGGATCCATCGGCGCGACCGGTGGGGCGGCACCGACCGGGCGCTGGCCGGACTCAGCGAGGATCCGTCCCGCTTCGCCGGCATCCGCGAGTACGCGCCGGGCGACGCCGTTCGCCGCGTCCATCCCCGCGCCAGCGCCCGTCTCGGGCGGCCGGTGGTGAAGGTCTTCGAACCGTCGCGCGATCGGGAAGTGCTCATCGCCCTCGATGTCCAGACCCACGCCGGGGCCGCGTGGGAGACCAGCTTCGACCTCGAGGAGGTCGAGTCACTCTTCGTCGTCGCGGCGTCCATCGCGCGGTCGCTCGCGGACGAGCGGGCGTCGTTCGGCCTCGCGGCCGCCGGCTACCACGGTGCCGAGAGCCGGTTCGCGATCCTGCCGCCGTCCGAGGCGCCCGGCCAGGCCGAGCGCGTCCTCGACCTCCTGGCGCGCCTGTCGTCACACCCCTCCGCGCCGTTCGAGCGGCTGCTGGCGACGATCTCCCGAGTCCTGCGGCCCGGGACCACGATCCTCGTTCTCACCGCCCGCGATCCGGCCCGCTACCTCGGGCACCTGCGGCGACTCGAGCAGTCCGGCTGCCCGATCGTCGTGGTCGCCTGCGGTCCGAACGGTGACCGGGACGCCGCCCACGCCCGTGCTGCGGGGCTGGCTGCCCGGACTGCGCGCCTCGACGGTCCGTGGCGGTCGGCGGGGAGACTCGTCGTCGGGACCGTCCCGGCGGTCACACGGGCCGAGGCCGTCGCGACATGACCCGGACCGATCGGCTGGCCGCCGCGATCGTCGACCTGCCGCCGTTCCTGCTCGTCATCGTCGCGGAGGCGGCCTGGATCAGCGTCGTCGCCGGCCTCGTCCAGGAGTTCGCGCTCCACCCGCCGGAGATCGGGATCCCGGTCGTCGCCCTGTTCGTGACGTTCGGAACGCTCAGTGCACGGCTCGTCGGTCGGCGCCTCGGCGAGCGGTGGCCGGCGGTGGCGTTTGGGCTGATGGTCGTCGTCGCCGTCGTCGGCGTTCTCGCCTCTCCGGCAGCTCGCGCCGCGCTGGCCGACGGGATCGGTCCAGCGCTCGCCGCTCATCCGGGCGGCCTGGTCGCGGGCCTCGCGGTGCTCCGCGGCTTCGCCCATGCGGAGTTGCCGCTGTCGGAGTCGACGGTCGCCCGGCTGCTCGCGCTCGGTACGCCAGGCCTCGCGCTCGCCTCGCTCGTCGGCGGCGTCATCGCGGAACCGTTCCGGACCCGCTTCCTCGGCGACGCCATGGCCGCTGCGATCGTCTTCGTCGGAGCCGCCGTGCTCGCACTCGCGTTCACCCGCCTCGCCGCCGTGGGGACCGACGAGGGCCTCGACTGGCGGCGCAACCCGGCCTGGCTCGGCCTGGCCCTGTTTCTCCTCGTGGCCGCCATCGTCGCGGCGGTGCCGCTGGCCGCCATCGCCGGGACCGCGCTGTCGATCCTCGTCGGCGTCGCGTTCGGACCACTCCTGATCATCGGCCTCGCGACCGGCTTCGACCGGACCGCGCGCTGGCTGATCCTCATCTTCGCGGTCCTGGCCGTCGTGACCCGGGTCCTGGCCACGGTCTTCGGCGGCGGCCCGACGACGCCCGCCGCGGTCAGGACGCTGCCGTCAGGCCCGGTCGAGCCGTCCCAGTTCGAGCTGCTGGCGACCATGTCGCTGGGTGGTCTGCTCCTCCTCGGGGCCACCGTGGCGATCCTGATCCTGATCGCGGTCTGGATGCGCCGGGCACGCCCGCCGCGCGACGATCTGGTCGACGAGACACGGACGATCGATCGGGGCGACGCGCCGGATCCGCGGCGACGCTGGCGACCCCGGGCGCGGCGGCCGGAGCCAGCGGGCGCGGTCCAGGCATACGTCGCGCTCCTCGCCGATCTCGCCCGTCACCCCCCGGCCGGTCGCGGAACAGGTGAGACGCCGGCTGAGCACGCCGCCCGGCTGCGGAGGGCAGGCGCCCCGAGCCTCGCGCTGGATCTCCTCGCGGCCGACTACGCCCTGGCCCGTGACGCCGGGCTCACGCTCTCGAAAGCCGAGGATCGCCGGGGGGTCGAGCGGTGGCGGATGCTCCGGCGACGCCTCGCCGATTGGGCACGAGCCCAGGCCCGGCTCGGGAGCGCGACCGAGGCGGACCGCGACGTTCCGGCGGCAGCCGCCGACGCCGAGGGACGCCGGAGCGGGCTTCGCGCCGGCGGCTGAGGGCGGCCGGCGCCGGGCACGGAAAACGGGGCCCGTGGGCCCCGTTCGTCGTCGAGGAGGTCGATGTGGTGGGCGATACTGGATTCGAACCAGTGACCCCGCGGATGTGAACCGCGTGCTCTAACCACTGAGCCAATCGCCCGCGAGTCGCAGCGCCGTCCGGCGGCCGCGACGCGTCCCGACTATACCCGCAGGCCCGGCCACCGGGCAACGATCGCCTCGGGCTCGACCCCGTCGATGACGACGAGCTTCTGGCGACCGGCAGCGCCGGCCACGAGCCGGACCGAACGGCGCGGCACATCGAGCTCATCGGCGAGGAGTCGCAGGAGCGATTGGTTGGCGGCTCCCGCAACGGCAGGTGCCGCGACGTGCGCCCGGAGGATCCCGTCGATCACGCCGTCGACATGGTCGGATCCGGATCGAGGTGTCAATCGGACGGCGAAGCGAACCTCGATGTCAGACAGGACTCAGAACAGGCGCAGGAGGAGGGTGAGGACGATCAGGACGATCAGCGGCGACAGGTCGAGGGCGCCCGTCGCCGGGAGCGCCCGCCGGATCGGGGCGAGGATCGGCTCGGTCGCCGGGTAGACAAACGCGCCGAGCTGCGATCGGCCGCTCGGATCGACCCACGACAGCACGACGCGGAGCAGGACGAGCACCGTCACGGCGAGAAGCGCGAGCTCGATGAGGTTGGTGGCGAAGAGGCCCACGGGTCGAGTCTACCAGCGATGCCCGGACCGCTCGGGAAGGCGGCGGTCAATGGCGGTGGCCGACCGGATGATCGACCGCGACGCCGTCGGTGTGGCCGTCCGGGTGATCGTGGACCCGCTCGCCGAACAGCGCCCGCCCGACCCGCACGATCGTGGCTCCCTCCTCCACGGCGATCTCGAAGTCGTCGGTCATCCCCATCGACAGCTCCGAGCCCAGCCCGGGCGCGATCGATCGGAGCCGCTCGGAGAGGGCCCGGAGGGCGACGAACGTCGGCCGGGCTTCCGCCGGATCGCGGACCAGCCGACCGACGGTCATCAGGCCGCGGACGTCGAGGCGGCGGCAGGCCAGGACCGCCTGGATGGACCGTTCCATCTCCTCCGCCGAGAAGCCGGCCTTGGCCGGATCGCGGTCGACGTTGACCTGGAGGAGGACGGGGTAGGCGTCCGGCCGGGTCGTCTGGCCGAGGAGCCGGTCCAGCCGTTCGGCCTGACCGGCCGACTCGACCGTCTCGATCATCGAGAACGTCCCCAGCGCGCGCCGCGCCTTGTTCGCCTGGAGCGGCCCGACGAGGTGCCAGGCTGCCCCCTCGATGAGCGGAACCTTGGCTTCCGCCTCCTGGACGCGGTTCTCGCCGAGGGTCGTCAGCCCGGCCGCGACGGCGACCCGGATGCGCTCGACCGGGACCGTCTTGGTGACCGCGACGAGGGTGACGCCGGCCGGGTCGCGGCCGACGCGCCGACAGGCTTCCGCGATCCGGGCGAGGACGCGCGCCCGCGCGTCTCGCAGCCCGTCGACCGCTACTTCCGGCGCAGGAACGAAGGAATCTCCAGGTCGTCGGCGTCGTAGGTCGGGACGCGCCTGGCTGGCGCCGCGTCGCCGACGGTTCGAACGGTCGTCGGGGTCAGGACGGCGGCGGCGGCTGCATCGTCACGGCCGGTCTCGGGGGCAGCGCCTGCATCGCCGGACTCCTGGCGCTGTCGCTCGAGCTCCTCGAGGAAGTCGCGCTCGCGTGGAGCGCGCAGGGACTGTTGCTCCATTACCGGCTGGCCGACGTGGGCATGCCGGGCGCTGTCGCGCTTGCGGGTCCCATCGAACCCGGTCGCGATCACGGTGATCATCACCTCGTCGCCGAGGCGCTCGTTGAAGGTCGTCCCGAAGATGATGTTCGCCTCGGGATCGGCCGCGGCGCGGATCTCCTCGGCCGCCTCGGTCACCTCGAAGAGGCTCAGGGTCGACGAGCCGGTGATGTTGAACAGGATCCCCTGGGCGCCGGTGATGTTCACCTCGAGGAGCGGGCTGGCGATCGCCTGGCGGGCGGCCTCGATGGCGCGGTTCTCCCCGGTCGCCCGACCGATGCCCATCAGGGCCGAGCCGGCGTCCTTCATGATCGCCCGGACATCGGCGAAGTCGAGGTTGATCAGGCCGGGCATCGTGATGATGTCGCTGATGCCCTGGACGCCCTGGCGGAGGACGTCGTCGACGACCCGGAATGCGTCGATGATCGAGGTGTTCTTCTGGACGACGTCCTTGAGCCGGTCGTTCGGGATCGTGATCAGGGTGTCGACCTGGCCCTTCAAGTCCTCGGCCGCCTTCTCCGCGATGAGCTTGCGCTTGGCGCCCTCGAAGCCGAACGGCTTGGTCACGACGCCGATCGTCAGCGCCCCGGCATCCTTCGCCAGCTGGGCGACGATCGGAGCGGCACCGGAGCCGGTCCCCCCGCCGAGCCCGGCGGTGATGAAGACCATGTCCGAGTCTTCGAGCGCCTGGGCGATCTTCTCGGAGTCCTCCTCCGCCGCGCGGGCTCCGATCGCGCTGTCGCCACCCGCGCCGAGGCCACGCGTGATCTTGTCGCCGATCCGGATCTTGTGCGGGGCGTCCGACTGCAGGAGCGCCTGGGCGTCCGTGTTGCAGGCGATGAACTCGACGCCCATCATTTCGGCCCGGATCATGCGGTTGACGGCGTTGCTCCCGCCGCCGCCGACGCCGATGACGCGGATGAGCGCGAAGTTCTCGGAATCGGACCGCAGCGGCATCGCCTCTCCTCCGGGCTCCTGGCACGTGGCGACGGTCGGATCGCTCGGAGACGGCCGTCGAGTGGTCTGAGCGAGTGCCTCCGGACCCCACCGCCGGGGCGTTCCTCGAGGGTCCGTCGGATTGGGCCGGAGTCTACCACCGGGTCGAGCCGGTGGGAGATGTCATCCCGGCGACGACGCGGTCGCCGGAGCGTCTCGAACCGTCTGGCGTCGCCTCCGCGCACCACCGGGAGGCCGCGGCCGAGGCCCGTGAATAGGGCATTCGCCCGATGGACACGTCGCCGGACCGGCTGCGAGCCTGCGAGCGTACCGGCACTGGTACTTCCGGGGAGAGCGCGCGTGGGACTTCTGGATCGAGCACCCAGGGCGGCAGCTTCGGCTCTGTTCCTGGCGACCGCGATCGGCGCGGCCGGCACGACGGGCATCTCGTCGGTGCTGGCGGTCGATCCGCCGGCGACCCTGGCCCTCAGCGGCAGCCTCGCCGACGTGCACGGCGCCGAGGCTGCCGCTGAG
>Ga0207646_10002615_pt1 | contig 21158 bp, 16 predicted proteins | sample KBSK5502metaG_FD_184343 | JGI IMG/M metagenome (GOLD analysis project Ga0207646, IMG submission 184343) | Corn, switchgrass and miscanthus rhizosphere microbial communities from Kellogg Biological Station, Michigan, USA - KBS K5-50-2 metaG... | ecosystem: Host-associated > Plants > Roots >... | reverse complement strand
CGTATGGGTAGCCGGCTATCGCGGGGATGAGCGATTTGTGGCCAGAACGACGACCACCCATTGCGTGACGCTCTCACTGGTGAAGGAATAAGGTCTGATCATGAAGCCGAGCGTGGAAGGGATCTTCGGCAAACCCATCGTGACGCAGGAAGAGATGCGAGCGCGCATCCGGGAACTGGGGCGTCAGATCACGGCCGACTATGCCCAGAAGGACCTGATCCTGGTGGGGATTCTTAAAGGAGCCTACGCGTTCTATGCGGACCTGGCTCGGGCCATCCGGCTTCCGCTCCGGATGGATTTTCTGGTCGTCTCCAGTCGTGCTGGGAAAGCGGCGCCTGCGGGGAAGATCAAGGTTTTGACCGAACTGACTGAAGATATTGCCGGACGGGATGTCCTCCTCGTGGAGGACATCGTGGATTCCGGCAGCACCGTTCAGCACCTTCGAAAAACCCTTGAAGCCAGAAAACCCAAGTCGATCAAGGTGTGCGCACTGTTGAATAAGCCGACTCGCCGCCAAGTCGACGTGACGGTGGAGTATGTGGGGTTTAATATTCCCAATAAGTTCGTGGTCGGGTACGGCCTTGATTACAAGCAGAAATACCGGAATCTTCCCTACCTGGCCGTGCTGAATAAAGTGAACGAAGAGGGCGAACCAGTCTGACCGTCGGCGTATTGTGTCCGGCGGGATGGTGTGTTAGGATTGAAGGGATTTTAGGGGGCCAGGATGAATTCCCGCGTGAAAAACCTCATCTTCTGGGTCGTTGTCGGCCTGTTCATGATTCTGCTGTTCAATCTCTTCACCTTCCAGGGGCAGTCCCCGGACGAAGAGGTTAAATTCAGCGAGTTTGTGGCCAAGGTCGAGCAGGGAGAGGTCCGGGAAGTTACCATCCGCGGCAACCATCTTAACGGCGTATTCAAGGACGGTCGTCTGTTTAAAACCTATACGGTTGAATATCCCGAGCTGGTCAAAGTGCTCCGGGACAACCACGTCACGATCGTCGCGAAGCCGCCGGAAGACAATCCCTGGTACGTCACGCTCCTGGTCACATGGGGTCCCTTTGTCCTCTTCCTCGCGCTCTGGTTCTTTTTGATGCGCCAGATGCAGATCGGTGGTAACAAGGCGCTGTCCTTCGGCCGGAGCCGCGCGCGCCTGCTGACGGAAGACCGTAAGAAGGTCACGTTCTCTGATGTCGCCGGGATCGATGAGGCCAAGGAAGAAGTCGTCGAGATCATTGAGTTTCTGAAGGACCCCCATAAGTTCCAGAAGCTCGGAGGACGCATTCCGAAGGGCGTGCTGATCGTTGGCCCGCCGGGGACCGGGAAGACCCTCTTGGCCAAGGCGATCGCGGGTGAAGCGGGGGTTCCTTTTTTCAGCATCAGCGGATCGGATTTCGTGGAGATGTTCGTCGGAGTCGGTGCCTCCCGCGTCCGCGATCTGTTCGAGCAGGGGAAGAAGCACGCGCCGTGCATCATTTTCATCGATGAGATCGACGCCGTCGGGCGGCTCCGCGGTGCAGGTCTTGGAGGCGGACACGATGAGCGGGAGCAGACGCTCAACCAGCTGCTTGTCGAAATGGACGGTTTCGACACGACGGAAGGCGTCATCCTGATCGCGGCCACCAACCGTCCGGATGTGCTAGACCCCGCCCTGCTCAGGCCGGGCCGCTTTGACCGGCAGATCACGGTCAATCGGCCGGATGTGCGGGGACGCGCCGAGATTCTCAAAGTCCACACCAAGAAGGTGCCGCTTTCCAAGGATGTGGACCTTGGCATTATCTCCCGGGGGACACCCGGCTTCTCCGGAGCCGATCTCGAGAATCTGGTCAATGAAGCGGCGTTGCTGGCGGCGAGGTTGAACAAGACCGTGGTCGAGTCGAAGGACTTTGAGTTCGCCAAGGACAAGGTTCTGATGGGGGTTGAGCGCAAGAGCATGGTCCTGACCGACGAGGAGAAGCGGACCACAGCCTATCACGAAGCCGGCCACGCGCTCATGGCCAAACTGCTGCCGGGAACCGATCCGGTCCACAAGGTTACGATCATTCCACGAGGACGGGCCTTGGGTGTGACGATGCAACTGCCGGTGGACGACCGCCACAGCTACTCGAAGGAATTTTTATACAACAGTCTGGCGATTCTTATGGGAGGGCGGGTTGCCGAAGAGTTGGTGTTCAAGCAGATCACCACCGGCGCCGGCAACGATATCGAGCGCGCGACCGACCTCGCCCGCAAGATGGTCTGCGAGTGGGGTATGAGCGAGGAATTGGGCCCACTGACGTTCGGGAAGAAAGACGAAGAGATCTTCCTCGGCCGCGAAATCGCCACCAGGCGGGACTACAGCGAGGAAATCGCCCTGAAGATCGATGCCGAAGTCAAGCGGCTGGTGACCGAGAACTACGAACGCGCCACGCGCATGCTGCGGGAAAACATCGCGGTTTTGAAGGCACTTGCGGAAGCCCTGCTGGAGAAAGAAGTCTTGGAGGGCTCGGAAATCGATCAGATTATTCAAGGGACGCTTTCACAGGAACCTCAAGGGGCTTCCGCCTAAGCCATGTCCCGCCAGCCGGGGCCACGGCCTGCTCTGACGTTTCTTCCCCCCTGTGACCTTTACCGTTTTCCGGTGTCCTATAAACCGTAGGGCCGTTTCTATCTAAGGGATAAATCTATGAGGTGGAAGGCACAAGCGCACACCCTTCCGGTCCAGGAGCGGGTCTTGATCATGGGAGTCCTGAACGTGACGCCGGACTCGTTTTCTGATGGAGGGTGCTATCAGAATTTGGATGCGGCGGTCGCCCATGCCGTTGCCATGGAGGCTGAGGGCGCCGATCTTCTGGATATCGGCGGAGAGTCGTCACGTCCTGGAGCCCGGCCGGTTTCTCTGGAGGAGGAACTGGCCCGTGTCTTGCCGGTGGTCACGGCGTTGACTCGTCGGGTCCGTGTTCCCATCTCGGTCGATACCACCAAGGCGGAAGTGGCGAAGAGATGCCTCGATGCGGGCGCAGCCATCATTAATGACATCAGCGCCCTCCGAAGCGATCCGGAGATGGCCGAGGTGGTCGCACACGCGCAAGCTGGCCTGATTTTGATGCATCGGCAGGGAACGCCCCCCACAATGCAGGACCATCCAGAGTATACCGCGGTGGTCGAGGAAGTCTGCGATTTTCTCCATGCGCGAGTTGAGGCTGCGGTGGCCGTTGGCATCGACCGGGAGAGAATCGCGGTCGATCCGGGTCTGGGCTTCGGAAAAACCTGCGATCACAGCCTCACGTTATTGAGCCGCCTCTCCGCATTCCAAGCACTGGGCCGTCCCATCGTCATCGGGCCGTCGCGCAAATCCTTTGTGGGGTCCGTTCTGGAACGACCGGTTGGCGAGCGAGAGTGGGGAACGGCTGCAGCCGTGGCGGTCGGGGTGTACCAAGGGGCGCATGTGGTCCGGGCGCATTCCGTCGCGCAAATGAAGGATGTGGCACGCATGGCGCACGCGATCCGAGACGCGAAGGCGGTCCCCCACGGCTCGGCAGCTGTTCAACGTGCCTGATGGAATCGTAAGGATTGGGAGGAACGATATGCGCCGGCTCTTCGGGACTGACGGCATCAGGGGCGTTGCGAACGTCGAGCCCATGACCAGCGAGACCGCTCTCAAGCTTGGACGGGCTGCGGCCCATGTCTTTAAAACCCGTCCGGGACGTCATCGCATCGTCATCGGCAAGGATACGCGGCTCTCTGGGTATATGATCGAATCAGCCTTGACGTCGGGTATCTGCTCAATGGGCGTTGATGTGTTGTTGGTCGGACCCATGCCAACGCCGGCCATCGCATTCTTGGCCAGGAGTCTCAGGGCCGATGCCGGGGTCATGATTTCGGCCTCCCACAATCCCTATGAGGACAACGGCATTAAATTTTTCTCCCGTGACGGGCTCAAGCTTCCTGACGATCTCGAAGCCCAGATCGAGGAGTTGGTTGTTTCGGGGAGCATCGATTCCCTTCGCCCGACGGCATCTGAGATCGGCAAGGCTTTCCGTATCGATGATGCGGAGGGGCGATACATTGAATTCGTGAAGCGATCCCTGCCGAAGGAGTTCGACCTGGAGGGACTCAAGGTGGTGGTTGATTGTGCGCATGGCGCGGCCTACAAAGTTGCGCCCGACATCTACCGAGAGCTCGGCGCGGATGTGACGGTTCTGGGCGATAAGCCTGACGGCACTAACATCAACCTGAATTGTGGCGCGGTTTCTCCGCACATCCTTCAAGAAACTGTCAAGACGGATGGGTTTGCGCTCGGTGTCGCGCATGATGGCGATGCGGATCGCGCTATCTTTATCGCCGAAGACGGTCGTGTTGTGGACGGCGATCAGATTCTGGGCGCACTCGCCCTTGATCTGAAAGAACAGAACCGGTTGGCGCGAAAAACCGTGGTCACCACCGTGATGAGCAACCTTGGGCTGGAACAGTCACTGGCGCGGGCGGGGGTCAAGCTGGTCAGGACAGCGGTGGGTGACCGCTATATTCTGGAGCGCATGTTAGCCGAGGACTATAACTTCGGCGGAGAGCAATCCGGGCACATCATTTTCCTTGACCACAACACGACGGGAGACGGAGTTATCTCCGCGCTGCAAGTGATGGCGCTGATACGGCGCTCCGGGAAATCGTTGTCTCAACTGGCCGCGCGGATTCCTCTCTATCCGCAGTTGCTGGTCAATGTCCGCGTTCGCGAGCGGAAGGACCTGGCTCACATCGCGCCCTTTCAACAGGCCTTGCGCTCGTACGAGGCGTCGCTGAACGGCACCGGCCGTATCCTGGTCAGGTATTCAGGGACTGAGCCCCTCGTCCGCATCATGGTCGAGGCGGGAGACTCGGAGATAGTTCAGAAAATCGCCCATCACCTGGCCGATGTGCTCCGGGCTGAGGTCGGCGAAGGCTGATCTTCCCTACGGAACCCGCTCCTTCCACACAATCAGTCCGGCCCCTGCCCGTGCTGGCCGTGAGTCTTTTGGTCGGGGTCTTTGTCGGATCGGGTTTTGCCTACTTTCCATTTTCCCTCCTGTGCGTGATGACCCTCGTCCTCGGGGGCGTCTTCTACCTCTCTTCCAGCGGCCGATGTCCTTCCGGTTTCGGATGCGTGGTGTTCGGCGTCTTTCTTTTCGGCGTAGTGGGAGCCGCTCTGGCGCACGTCCGCGCGGAGTCCTCTTCCTTGATTCGATCAGCCGGGCCGGAGAAGGTCGACCTGGTCGGAGTCATTGTCGAGCCGGTCCGTTTCGGGCCGGATCATGCCGCTGCTGTCATCGCGGTCCAACGTCTGATGATGCCGGACCGCACGTTCCCTCTCGAAGGCCGGGTCAAGCTGACGATTCGAGGCGCTGTTCCTTCTTTGACTGTCGGCGATATGGTTGAATTCGAAACGAGACTCCGTCGGCCTCACAGTTTGCTCAATCCGGGAGGCTATGATTACGACGCGCACCTGCGGCGGGTGGGCATCCATGCCCTCGGGAATATTACCCTGCGTGACGACGGCTCCGGTCTGCGGGTGCTGGCCCGTGGCGTGTTTCCACTCAGCGCGAGGGTGGATCACTGGCGCGGCCGGATCCGTGACGCGGCTCTTCGGACGCTGCCTGCCCCGCTCGCGGGGATTTATCTTGCGCTTGTGACGGGAGAAACCGGCTATCTGCGGACGGATATCCGGGATGCCTTTATGGCCTCCGGGACCACGCACATCCTGTCGATTTCCGGCTCGCATCTCGGTCTGATCGGGATCGTGGTTTTTGGAGCCGCGCGCCAGGCAGTGTTGGCCCTCCCTTCACGGTGGCTGCTTCGTGTCAGCCGTCGCATCACCGCCACACGCGTGGCAGCCGTGGCGACAATCCTTCCGGTCACGCTCTATGCGCTGCTCGGCGGCGCGGAGGTGGCGACCGTTCGGTCTCTCGTCATGATTCTCATCGTCCTCGCCGCAACCTTTCTGGGCCGCACGCACAGCATCGGAATCGGTCTTGCGTTGGCCCTCCTGGCGATTGTGGGGTTGGATCCGCTGGCGCCCTTCGACATCTCCTTCCAGCTCTCCTTCTTGTCGGTGCTGGTCATCCTCCTGGTGATGCGGACGCGTCATCTTCCCGACGAGGAGAGCGCCGGTATTTTGGCCGGTGCGTCTGGCATGGGTGACCGGGCAAAAAGATGGATTGAGGACGTCCTGCTCGTGAGCATTTGTGTGACGGTGGCGTGCGCTCCGCTCGTGGCGGCATATTTCAATCAAGTGGCATGGGTCGGAGGATTTTCGAACCTCCTGGTCATTCCTTTCGTCGGATTCCTCGTGCTTCCCGTGGGATTGCTGGCGTGTCTGGTCACTCTTCTGAGTGGGTCGGAGGAGTTGGTGGGAGGGGCAGTAATACAGGCTCTTCTAACAGGGTTCGTCTGGGTCGTACGGCTGTTCGCGTCTGTACCTGGTGCGGAAGTCCGGGTCGCCTCGCCGCCGGTTTGGCAGATGGCGGTCTTTTTCCTGTGCCTGGGTGCCACCTTCGTCTGGTGGCGAGGGTGGGTCGGCCGGATCGCCGCCGTGTTGGCGGCCGGGGTGTTACTCATCTGGGTGTGGTCCCCGCGGGATCTCCCTGCATCAGGGACGGCCCGTGTCACGTTTCTTGATGTGGGGCAGGGCGATGCCGCGCTGGTCGAAACGTCGGACGGACACACGATGCTGATCGATGGAGGCTCGGCATCCGACAGGTATGATATCGGGAAAGTGGTGATCGCCCCGTTGCTATGGGACCGAGGGATCCGACGGCTTGACGTCGTGGTGGCGACCCATCCCCAACTGGATCATGTCGGAGGTCTGACGTTTGTCCTGGAGAAGTTTCAAGTCGGGGAGCTTTGGACGAATGGTGTGAGGCGCGATGCGGCTTTCCTCCATCGGCTCGAGGAAGTCGTTCGCGAGCGAGGGGTGCCGGTCAGGGCCGCGTCCAATCTCGATGGGGAGGTATCAGTTGGAAGCTGTCGGGTGCGTGTGTTGAATCCTCGCGCGCCATTGGTGGAGGGTCCGGGGGCGGCTGTTGGGAAGAGTCTGAACAATCAATCAGTGGTCCTGCGACTTGGATGCGGCGCCGCCTTATTTCTTTTTACCGGGGATGTGGAGCGGGAAGCGGAGAGTGAGCTGATACAAGCAGGCGGAAACCTGGATGCCACCGTCCTGAAGGTTCCCCATCATGGAGCAAGAGGGTCCGTGTACGAGCCTTTTCTTGAAGCGGTCCACCCGCGGTTGGCGGTGGTCTCAGTGGGGCGGGTGAATTCTTACAGGCATCCCTCTCCGGTCATGGTGGAGACGTATGGCCGGCTGGGGATTCCGTTCTTACGGACGGATCATCACGGGGCGGTCATGATTGTGGACACACCGTCGGGGCTTCAGGTTAACTGTGAGTCGGGACATCGGCTGCAAAGGGTCATGTGGGGAAGCGAGGCGGGAAAAGGCAATGAAGTGGAGAACTTCAAGCGACTCTTTATGGATCGCGGCGCGTGCGTTGTCTAGGGATAACATTTTCCGATCGGAAGTGGCCAAAATGTGACAACTCCTTATTATACCTAAATTTTCTTGACACAGTCGCATGAAATGATACACTTGCTTCCCGATATCGGTATGACACCTTAACCCAGGGCAGGCTTTGCATTACGAAGAGTATTGGGGTCTGAAAGAGGCCCCCTTCGACAACGTTCCTGATCCACGCTTCTATTTTCCTTCTTCCAAACACGAAGAAGGCCTTCACCGGCTTATGTATGGCGTGGAGGCGCGGAAAGGAGCGCTCATGCTGACAGGGGAAATCGGTTGCGGGAAGACCCTGTTGAGCCGCACCCTGATCCAGCAGCTCGCCCATGAGCGATATGATTTGGCGCTGGTGGCGAATCCCAGTTTCGAGGTGATCGATTTCATCAAAGAAATTCTCTATCAGCTCGGAATCAATGGAGAGGGGACGAAGCTCGATATGGTCCATGCCCTCAACGAGCGGCTCCTGGAGAATCTGAAGAAGGAGAGGGACACGGTTCTGGTCGTGGATGAAGCACAGGCCATTCATGACGTACGGATTTTTGAGGAGTTGCGGCTTCTTCTGAATTTTCAGCTCAACGATCGGTTTCTACTCACCTTGATCTTGCTGGGGCAGCCGGAACTCAGAAGCAAAGTGGAAGCGCTCAAACAGTTGGCCCAACGGGTTGTGATCCGGTATCACCTCATGCCGTTCAGCATTGACGAGACGGGTGAGTATGTCGACTTCCGGATGCGGGCGGCGGGAGCCGCGCGAGTGGTGTTTTCGCCCGAAGCCGTCCATGCCGTCTATGATGCAAGCGGGGGTGTCCCTCGGAAAGTGAATACCATCGCCGATCTCGCGCTTCTGATCGGATTCATGGAACGGTGCAAGCAGGTGGGAGCTGAAGTCGTGAAAAAAGCGTTTGTGGAAACCCAGTAATTCGTCATGGCGCGTCTGAACGAACTCGTGCGGAGTCAAGGAGTTCCTCAAGGGAAGGGGAGCAGTCCGCCGCCCAAAGGGGATCAGTCGAGCGCCGTCTCCTTCAAGAAGATGGAGGAGAACGTGACGCAGGTTTCCGCGGAGCAGCAGGCCCAGGTGGCACTCGAGGCTGACCAGTGGCTGGTCCGTGCCGAAACGGAATTGACCGCGATCGTGAGCGCTGTTCGTCGGACCCAGGCATTTTTACTCACGGGGGTCACGCAGATAGTGAACGGCTTTGTCGATTCCCTCGCGCATTGCGATCGTCTTCTTATCAAAGCCATCTCCGGGGGACGCGGCGGCTTGGTGATCTCGAACTTGATCAATACCGCCATCATCGCGATCAAAGTCGGGATGGGGCTGCGGTACTCCCGAGAAGATCTCGCACGTTTGGGGCTTGCGGCGATCCTGCATGATGTTGGGATGTGCCTGATTCCGGAAAACATTGTGAACAAACAGGGTCCGCTGAGCCCTGAAGAGTGGAATAGCGTCGAACGACATCCGGAACTGGGTGCGCAGGCAATTCGGCGGCTTGGCGCCGAGGCTGAATGGATCGCAGAGCTCGTCCTGCAAGAGCACGAGCGATTTGAAGGACAAGGTTACCCGCGCCAGCTCAAGGGCGAAGAGATTCACGAATATGCCCAGATCATCGGCCTGGCCGATACGTTTGAAGCCCTGCTACATGTCCGCCCGTATCGCAAGCAGTTTCTTCCGCACGAGGCCATCCGCGAATTGGTCACGAAAGAGAGGGGAGCCTTTTCCACCAGGGTGCTAAAAAGCCTGATCCAACAGTTCTCGGTGTTTCCGTTAGGGACTCGTGTGCGGCTGAATTCAGGAGAGGCCGCCGAGGTCGTGGAGCTGAATCAGAAATATCCGCTCCGTCCGATCGTCAAGGTGTACATGGATTCTGGCCAGGTCGCACTCAGCCAGCCACGCACGCTGGATCTCAGCAAAACGTCGTTAGTGCATATCACTGAAGTCGTCCAGGACGATCGGCAAATATGATGAGAATGCGCATGTTCAGCAACGCTTCGATATGCCGCCTTTCCTCGGCTGCTCGCGTGATCGGATTGACCTGTGTGGTAGTTGCGTCGCTGAGCCTGTCTTCGGGATGTACGTCGGTTCCCTATGCGCCGGCTGACGAATCTCCCTATGCCCGTCCGATCAAGCCTGAGGATCTTTATGTGGAAGAGTCCGAGCAAGGCCCTCCGAAGATCGAGCCGGGGGACAGCTTGGAGGTGGTCGTGAGGCGGGGCGCAGGCGAGGAGCGTTCCCTTGTCACGGTCCGGGACAATGGGCGGGTGTATGTGGGATCGCTCGATGTGGAAGTCAAGAATCTGACGGTGTCTGAGGCCGAGGCTCGCATCACCGAACAGGCGGCGACGATCATCCGTAATCCCCGCGTCGAGGTGTCGATCAAACAGAAGAAGGTCGAAAAGCATAAGATGAGGGTCTTTTTGCTCGGAGGAGGCGTCGGTGTCGCAGGAGCTGGTGCTTTTTATGCAACCACACAGGCGAAGTATGCCGAACTCGACCGGAAGACGACAGTAGGGCAGTTGGTCGCGCAGTTGGGTTACAGCGAGTATGCCGTGCTGGACGAGATTCGGGTGATCCGGGGCGATGCCCGGAAACCGGAAGTCGTGCCGGTGGACGTCAAGCGGCTCTACCAGTACGGCGATCGCAGTCGCGATGTCGTGTTGAAAGACAACGATATCGTATTTGTCCCGCGCGAGCGGATCGGAGACTGGAATTCGTTCTTGCTCAAGATCAATCCGACGCTGACCCTTCTGCTCGGGACTACAACCATGAGCCCCGAAGCGCTTACGAAATTTCTGCAGAACAACAACATCCAGCCTGTTCAAACCCCGACCATTACGGTACCTGTCAGGTAGGTTCCACGTATGGCCCAGTACGAATTGAACTTGCGCGACTACTGGATGGTTGTGCGCAAGCGCAGGTGGATTATCATCTCCACGATCGTTCTGGTTGCCGTCAGTGCGTTGGCGGTAACCGAGTTTACGGTGTCTGAGAAGATGTATGAAGCCTCCGCGCGGGTCAAATTTGACCGCTCCACGACGCTCCCCGGGCTGATGGCTGATCTGATTACCGTTTCCGAGGGTAACAATATTTCCACTCAAACGGAAGTGATACGGGGGGTTCCGGTGCTCCTGCGGGTGGCCAGGGACCTCGGGCGGGTCGGGCCGGACGTGGACTATAAGGAAGCCCGCCGTTCGCCGGAGATTCTTGCCAAAGTCTACGCGCTGAAGGAGCACGTGGCGGTGGCCCAAGAAGGCACAACGAACATTCTCAAAATCACGGCCGCCGCAGGGGATGCGGAACTTGCCGCGCGGTTGGCCAATGCGGTGGCCGAGGCCTATCGAAACGAGAACATCAGCAGCCGTAACCGGCAGGTGGACGACGCGAGGCTGTTCGTGGAAGAGCAGCTGAAAGCCGTTGAAGAAAAGTACCGGCAATCGGAACAGGCGCTGCTCCAATTCAAGGAGCGGGAGGGCAACGTTTTTCTCACCGAAGAGGCGCGTGAAGCCCTGATGACTTACAGTCGCCTGGAAGCCGAAAGAGAAAAGCTGGCCCAGATCAGGCATGAGGCGACAAACCAGCTCAAACTTTTGAAATCGAATGAAGCATTGCCGGAGTCCGGACCGCCGGTGCGCATCTTTTCCGACGATGTCCAAGCCCTGATCGCGAAACTGAGCCAGAAGATGGTGGACCTTACCACGGAACGCGCCACTCTCTTGATCAACTATACCCCCAAGCATCCACAAGTACTCGAGCTCGACGGCCGCATCCAGAGCGTCAGGCAGGAAATGATCAAGGAACTGGACGCCAAGCTGCAGACGTTCAGCGAGCGGGAGAACGCGATTCGGGAGTCCATCGGACGTTACAAGGAGCGGTACATTAATTTGCCGAAGGCCGCTTTGGAGTTGGCCAGTCTGGAACGCGATGTGAAGGTCAACGGCGACCTGTACGCCGCCCTCAAGCAGAAGCATCAGGAGTTCCTGGTCCGTGGGGCCGAGCGCATCGAAGAAGTCTCGATCATCGAGCCGGCCTTGCCGCCGGGCGCGCCCAAGAACGCTCCCAAGGGCGAGATCAATTTTGCGCTGGGCGCACTCATCGGGATGTTCCTCGGGGTCGTTCTTGCATTCGTGAGGGAATCGTTCGACACCTCCATCGGCACGATCGAGGATGTTGAAGAATTCCTGAAGGTCCCGGTCTTGGGAGTCATTCCGCAGGTGGACGAGAAGGAGGTCGAGAAAACGATCAGGAAGGTCTTTCCGGAGACGATCGATCGGGAAGCGCTCTCCCTGCTGTCGCGTATCTCGCCGCTGTTCGATCTCAAGGGAATCGTTGCGGAGGGTTACCGGTCTCTGAAGGTCAATCTCCAATTTGCATGCATCAACCGGACCGTCAAGAGTCTGGCGTTCGCCAGCGCCGGCTTAGGCGAGGGCAAGACCACAACAGTCCTCAATCTGGCCATTACGATTGCTCAGGACGGACGCCGGGTCTTACTGGTGGATGCGGACCTGAGAAAGCCTGCTATCCACAGCCGGCTCGGCATCAGAAGGGAACCAGGGCTGAGTGACGTCCTGATGGGCACCGCCAAGTGGCAGGACGTGGTTCAGACCGCCACTGATCTCATGCTCGGCAAACTCGGCTTCGATCAGATCTTGAGCGCGCCAGGCGTGGACAACTTGAGCGTGATCACCAGCGGGCTGCTGCCCCCGAACCCGTCGGAGTTCTTCAATTCCCAACGCTTTGCGGACCTAATGGATGCGCTCGAGGAGAGTTATGACCTGGTGATTCTCGATTGTCCGCCGATTCTGCCGGTCGCCGATGCCGTTCTGATCGGGCCGAGAGTGGACGGCGTGGTGCTGGTCTACCAGGTCGGCAGAGTCGGGCGGACCCCGCTGCAGCGGGCGAAGTCACTCCTCGACAATGCGCATGCGAGCCTGATCGGCGTCGTGCTGAGCAACGTCAGCGCCGAGTATTCTCCCGATTACTACCACGAGCATTACTACAAATACTCTTCCTGAGAGGCGCCGCTTTCCCTGAGATGCCCTCTCGCCCCAGGCAGCACCGCCACTTTTCGTAGGGGAGACCATCCGATGCGGTCCAAAGGGTTCGAGGTCTTGATTCCTTTGGCCTTTGCGATTCCCCTCGGCCTGGTCATTGGCCTGACCCGGCCGGAACTCAGCCTGCTGATCCTCCTGGGAGGATTAGTTTTGCTGGTGGCGTTCCTTTCCACTACCGCCAGCCTGTACCTCTTGGTCTTCTCCATGCTGCTCGGACCTGAGTTTTTGGTCGGAGAGTTGGGAAGCGGGGCGACGGCAGGACGCGGGATCACCCTCCGTTTCGATGATTTCCTTCTGCTTGTTGTCGGATTCGCCTGGTTGACCAAGGTGGCCATACACAAAGAGAGAGCGCCGTTCTTCAAGACCCCTTTGAACGCTCCGATCATTCTCTACATCGCGGCGTCCGTGCTTGCGACCCTCATCGGGGTGATAGCGGGACGTGTGAATCCCAAGGTTGGTTTTTTCTTTCTCCTGAAATATTACGAGTATGTGTTTTTGTATTTCATGGTCGTCAACGCCGTGTCGAGTCAGAAGCAGGCCCAAAGGCTTGTGGTGGCGAGTCTCGTGACCTGTTTCCTTGTCTCGTTGTACGCTGTGGCGCAGATTCCCAGTGGTGCGCGAGCGTCAGCTCCTTTTGAAGGAGAGACCGGCGAGCCGAATACGTTAGGCGGCTATTTGGTGTTCATGCTCTCAATCGGAACTGGGCTGTTACTTACAAAAGGGTCTGTCCCCGGCAAGATCCCACTCTTGGTTTTGATGGGGGTCGGCAGCCTTGGCTTGATGGCAACACTCTCGCGCGCGTCGTTCCTGGCGGTCGGGGTAGTTGTCATTGCGATAGCGGGGTTTCTTGGGCGACGGAAGCCATTGCTGCTCCCGCTGTTGCTGATCGGGGTTCTGGCATCTCCGTGGTGGCTTCCTGGTGCTGTGAAGGAGCGTATCGTGTTTACGTTCACCCAGGAGCAGCTGGAAGGCCAGATTCATCTGGGGGGGTTGAGGGTAGATACTTCTACGTCCGAACGCCTCCGCTCGTGGCAACAGTCGCTGCAACTCTTTCCGCGGTACCCCCTATGGGGCACTGGTGTCACGGGGGGGCCTTTTATGGATGCGATGTACCCGCGGGTTCTGACTGAGGCAGGTTTGTTAGGGCTGGTTGCCTTTTTATTCCTTCTCTGGTCAATTTTCCGTACCGGCTTGACCGCCTTTCACCAGGCACCTGATCCGTATTCTCGCGGGGTGGCGTTGGGATTCCTCCTGGGTTTTCTGGGGCTCCTGGTACATGCCGTCGGCTCCAACACATTTCTCATTGTGCGTATCATGGAACCGTTTTGGCTTTACGCGGCCCTGATCGTCAAGAGCCTTTTATTGGTTCAGCGCAATCAGTCGGCGGAGGATGAGGCGAGAGTCCCCGTGACTCCTGATGGCGGGATAGGGGAGGGACAGCACAGACCGCCCGCCCGTCTGTCGGGCTGGATCAGGCCTCGAACATGAAGGACAACGGTTCTCGCCTGGATCGTACATTGCCCGTCACTCGGTAATGGGTCGCGGATGCATCAGAGAAGATTATTCCACAACATCGGCGCGCTGGTTTTTGCACAAGGGATCACCAAAGTCCTCAACTTTGCGGTCTCGCTTGCCCTTGTTCGCTATTTAGGGGTCGAAGAACTAGGGCGGTATTCCTACATCATTGCGTACGCCTTTCCGTTCGGGGCTCTTGCGGACTTCGGATTGGCGGCGTATAGCATCCGCGAAATCAGCCGTAATCCCGATCGTGCCTCGGAGGTCCTGGCCATACTCCGGCGGGCGGTGCTCTTGCTAGGAGGAGTAACGGGGATCACCATGGTTGGGCTGGCGGTACTGACCAAGCACGATGCCCTCACGACGGTATGCATTGTCGTCGTGGCCCTTATGAACCTTGCCTCGGCTGCGACCACTCCATTTGTGGTCAGCATGACAGCCCGCGAGGATCTCCATCTTGTGTCGGTCTATCGGGTGGCCGCCGCGGCCCTGGGGGTCGTCGCAACATTGGCTGTCTTGTTCTGGGGCGGTAGCGTCTTCGCGCTTTTCGCGGTAGCTGCCGGAGTGAACATCGCCATGTGGTTTGTTGGACGCATGCTTGCGGGAGTGTCTATTCCCTCCGTGCACGTTCCGCTAGCAGCCGTTCGGACCATGATTGGCCGGGCGGCACCGTTTGGGTTCTTGTTGCTTGGGTTTGCCCTCTACTATCGGATTGATATGATCATGCTCCGCTGGCTCCGGGACGAAAGCGCGGTCGGACTGTACTCGGCAGCCTACCGGTTTTTGGATGCCGTCATCTTGCTGGCCGCGACACTCGGGGGACCATTTTATCCGCGTTTGTCGAACATGATGGAACGGGATCGCGATGGCGTGCGGGATATCCTTGAAAACACCTGGAAGCCTACGTTGGCTCTTGGCTTGCCCGTTGCCATTGGCACGTTTTTCGTGGCCCAGCCCTTGACCGTTATGTTGTTCGGCCATGAGTTTGTAGATGCCGGGCCTCTACTCCAGATTCTCATCTGGGGAAGTCTCCCGATTCTCTTGATCAATATCCCCTCCCATGCCCTCAATGCTGCCGACCGTGTGTGGACTCTGGCGGGAGTATTCGGCCTGAGCGCGCTTGTCAACGTTCTTGTCAATTTTTTTCTCATTCCCAGGTGGGGAGCGGTGGGAGCGAGCATCGCCACTGTCCTGTGTGAATGGCTGATCTTACTGCTTGTGATCTTGCTGGTTCATCGCGAATTTAAGGTCCCTTTTTCCCTTCAAGGGCTCTGGCGGTATTTCCTTGCGGCTGCGGGGATGGCCATTGTCTTGGGACTCACGAGTGGTTCAGGGCTCGTTATTGAGTTATCGGCAGGCATCATGACTTACGCCGGATGCTTGCTGCTTCTCGGCTATTTGCGGAGTGCGGACATGCTGGCGGTGAGGCGGTTGCTGGCTCAATGAGGCCATCCGGTGATCCTGCCATGACAGAGCCCCTTTCACCAGAAATGTTACGGCGGTACTACCATATTGGATGGGAACGGCGGTGGCTGTCCCGTCTTAATGAGGATGGGGTTCCAGGAGACGCCGGATATAAGTTGCGACTCAGACGAACGCTTGATCTCGTTCAGGCCCCTGGGAACCGGCCGTTCCGCGTGCTCGACGCCGGTTGCGGGGTCGGGATTTACGCCGTTCACCTGCTCCGGCGATTTCCACACGCTAAACTCCTCGGCATTGACTTGTCCCCGCTACAGCTGGCGGCTGCCGCCGACTTGGCGAAGCAATTTCATGTGTCAGACCGTGCGGAGTTTCAAGCCAGGGATTTGACCAGCCCCACCTTGGAAACCGATCTGGAGGGAGGGTGGAATGTCATTTTGATTCCGGAAGTGCTTGAGCATCTGCCACGTCCGGCGCCCGTCCTCAGAATACTTCGCAATCTGCTGGCCCCCGGCGGGCAAATGATCATATCCGTTCCGCAATGGACTCCGGACGATCCCGGTGAACCGTGGATCTATCACCGGGTTCTGACGGGTGGCCCGCATTTCGATAATATTGAATCCCGTGATCGCACGGCTCTTCCCAAAGGCGAAGTGTATACCTACTATCACCGGCATTACCGGGCGAATGAGATGGAAGCCCTTGTAGGTGAAGCGGGTCTGGAGGTCCGGCGCCTCCAAACCGTATTCTGGCAGCGTCCTGCCAAGCTGACCGCATGGCATTGGAAGGTGATGGATTACCTGCTCCGGCGCACAGCATGGGGCTGGCTGGATCGGGCACTACAAACCATGGGTGGATCGGAATGGGCCCACAACCTTCTATGGGATTGCCGGGAGCCGGGACGGTCGTGATGGCGGGGCCGATCAAGCATGAGCCGGTCGCTCGCTTTGACCAGGTCTGGCAGGATTATGCCGCGCGAGGGATGAAGGCCGAACGGGTCGCACAGCATGTTGCTGGCCGGGAGCGGTTTCTGGCGTTTCTTGAAGGTTACGTGCGGTCTGCGGATCCGCCGCGCGTAGTGGAAATCGGCTGTGGATCTGCGATCGACTTATGCCTGCTTCGATATCGGGTCCCTCATATTCTGGCAGTCGGTCTTGATCTTTCTGGTGAAGGGCTCAGGGTCGCCGCGGACTCGGCTGCTCATCTGCAGGTCCCTCTCCGACTGTGTCAAGGGGATACGTTTGCACTTCCTTTTCGCTCAGGCAGTGTCGGGGTCATCTTCAGCCAAGGAGTGATGGAGCATTTCCATGATCCCTATCCTGTCCTTGCAGAGCAGGTACGGGTTCTCGCTGAAGGGGGTGTGCTGGTAGCCAGTGTGCCCCAAACCTTCACCGGATACACGTTTCACAAGCACCGTGCCATCCGGGCCGGAACCTGGCCATGGGGCTGGGAGGACCAATATTCCAGCCCCCGTCTTCGGCGGTTAGGAGAACGCCTCGGTTTACATGTCGAACGGGTCTTTGGATACCAGTATTGGCTTTCTTGGGGAGAACCGGCATGGGTCCTCCGGGACCTTATCGGAAAGGTTGAGAGACGCGCTCCGGCTTGGCTACAGCGTTGGATAAGTCCGATTGCTGCCTTTTACGACCGTGGATGGAATTGGCTGGAGGAGCATTTCGGCCACCTCTTTCTCCAAAACGTGGTGGCCGTCTTCCGCGTTCCCAGGAAACGCGAATGAGGATTCTTCACTTGACAGAATTTTATGTTGGAGTTGGCGGCCTTGAGCGTGGCTTACATATGATCTGTGATGCTCTGGAGGCCGCGGGCCATATCAGCAGCGTGGCCTTTGGTGTCCTCCGCGGAGACGAACCGCGATCTCACAGGGCGGTCTATCACATCCCGGGTCTGGTCGGGCCGGTAACCACTGACACACTCAACGACCTGAGAGAGGTTCTGGAGAAGGAACAATCGGACGTCCTCATCATTCACGAGATGTTGGATCCTGACATCCTCGATTGGGCCACCATGCAGCGGCCTTCAATTCGTTTCGTCTGGGGGTTTAAGTTGATCTGCCCTGGTGGGCGGCGAATGTGGCAAGGGCCTGGTCAAGTCTGTCCGCGTGCGGTCGGATACATGTGCCAGGCGGTCGCGTACCGGGAGCGGTGCATGCCCCGCGATCCGCGCGTGGGCGTGCCGCTGATCTCGCGCACGCTCAAACTGGCGGCCATTCATCGCGAACGGAGTGAGATCGTCGTGCCCAGCGAGTTCATGCGTGGACTATTGCTCAATGAGGGTTTCATAGCCAGTCGGGTCCACAAGATTCCGCTGTTTACCGTCCTCCCATCGGCGGAGATGTTGCAACCGTCACGGGAACCACACATGATCTTCTGCGCGGCCCGCTTGACGCCTGAGAAGGGAATCCATCTCCTCCTGGGGGCCATCAAAGACTTGCCGAAGGCTAGGCTGGTGGTGGCTGGCGAGGGACCCGAGCGCGTCCGTCTCGAAACGGTGGCTGGCGAATATGGCCTTCTCGATCGAGTGACCTTCGCAGGGTGGCTGGATCCGGTGGCCGTCGCTTCATCCATCGATCGGGCCGGTATCGTGGTTGTGCCTTCTGTATGGCCTGAGCCTTTCGGGCTTGTCGGCATTGAAGCGATGGCCCATGCGCGTCCGGTGGTGGCCTTCGACGTAGGGGGAATCAGAGAATGGCTGAGTCACGAAGAGACAGGGTTGCTTGCCCCGCCGGCCGATGTGGACGCCATGCACGCATCCTTGTTGCGGCTTCTCAACGATCCTGACCGGGCATCTCAGATGGGGCGGAACGGACGAGCAGTGGCGGAAGAGCGCTTCACGGCGAGCACGTACCTTAAAGCACTCCTGCCTGTCCTCTCTTCCGCAGTGACCGGCCGCGCCGTGACTAGGACATAGACAGGGCACCATCATGGTAGAAACGCTAAACCAGTCGTATGCCGATCCATTACAAGAAACGTTACTTTCTTCTATGGGCTGGCGTCTCGGAATCACCTTTAGCGTCGTGGCCCTCCTGTACCTTGACCCGATACCACAGTCCATGGCGTTAAATAGCCTCGATCTTGCCACCTCATTGGTCGATCATGGCAGTCTCGAGCTGGATGAGTACCGCGGAGTTGATGTCGCCGTCCGGGATGGCCGGATATTCTCAGGAATGCCACCAGGTGCCGCTTTCGTGGCTGCGTTAGTCTATGGACTGACACACTCGCTCTTTCACCTCGTCCCGTCCGACCTCACGCTGCCCGTCCTCTATGTGTTGTGCACTGTGCTGGTTGACATCCCCGCTGGAGCGATCACGGTCTATCTCGTGTACCGTATGGCCGTTCGCTGGGGGGCGAGCGTGCGGAACGCCTCTCTCACCGCGGGCCTTCTGGCCTTCGGCACGATGCATTTGGGCTATGCCACGGGCTTTTATAAAAAGACTCTGGCCGCCGCCTGTTTGATGGGAGCCTTTACGCTGCTGATGTCGATCCAAGGATCTCGGCATGGCGTTTCACGTGCCAGTCTAGCTGGCCTTCTATGCGGCTTGGCTATCGGGCTGGATTATCCTTCGGCGCTCATCGTCGCAGTGCTGGCTGGATCTTTCCTATGGCTCCGGCCAGAGGTGAAGGCCGTTGCCGGATTTTGCACGGGCGCGGCGATGACGCTTCTGCCGGTTCTTCTCTATCACCACGCGGCGTTCGGCTCGCCCTGGCTCACCGCCTATCGTTTCCGAACAGACCTTACGGCTAATGCGCTTGGATGGCCACAGCCAGGACCATTTATCTTTCTTCTTGTAACCTTCATAGCGGCTTCACCGTGTTTGATGTGGTCGGCGATGGGATGGTGGCGAGCGTTCAAGAAACAGGATAGGCGCGTGGAGATGGTCGTAATCGCCGGTATTGTTATGGTGATGCTAGTTTTCTTCTCGGGCTGGGCGACCGTCTATCCGCATGAGGCCAGCTTTGCAAGCCGTCTGCTTCTGCCGGTGCTTCCCTTCGCAGTCCTGCCGATGGCGTTCGGTTTGCCTGCCGATCTGAAAGGATGGCCGCTGGTGGTGATCGGCTGGTCTGTGGCTGCGACCTTCCTGGCGACGCAAGCCTCGATGATTCCATCAGGCACCATCCCTCCGCTCTATGCGCTCAAAGTGCTCGGCACGTCCTGGGGAACCGGACCGCTGTTCAGCGAGACGTTGGCGGGCTGGCTCAATCTTCCCACGCTCCATGTGATGATCGTCAAGGGGATGGCGACCACGAGTGCCCTCCTTCAACCGGAAAATCGCGATCTGTTCGTGAAGTTTTTGTTGGGTCAGCTTCTGATCAAGATCGTCAGCCTGACCGTGACCGTCGTGATGGGATATCTGCTCTGGCGATTCATCTGGCGGCCGGTGCTGAGCAGCCAGCATTGGAGCACCGTGCGGGGCGTATTTCAAAATAGTAAAGAGGCCATCTAGGCAGATGCATATCGCCTTAGTGACGGCGCATTATCCTCCGGCGACTGTTCCCTGCGGGGTCGGGGATTATACACGTTGCCTGCGAGGGGCCCTCGAAGCTCTCGGACACCAGTGTCTGGTCGTCACTTCAACGAGCAGCCGCAGCGGTGAAAAGAATGTCTATCCGCTGGCGCACGATTGGGGTATCACGGACAGTTTGGCGGTCTGGCGATTGCTCCGTCGCGAACAACCGGACGCGATCTTTTTGCAGTATACGCCCGAGCATTACGGCTACGGCGTGACGTTCAAAGTGCTGCCGTTGTTGGTCCGGTGGACCCAACGAAAGACGGTACTGGTGACGACATTCCATACCCTCGTGGGAGGGAAGTGGATCGCCAAACCCTATGCGGCGCTGCTTGCCGCCGGAAGCCGCGGCGTGATCAGCATCCATGGTGAGCTCACCGAGCTGTTTCGGTGTCGTCTGTCGAGGTGGGCTGGCAAATTACGGGAGATCCCGATCGGCGCGAATATCCCGGCACCCGCGATAGAGCGAATGCCGGCCAGACAGCATCTTCGCCGGCGGCTTGGTCTGAATGGTGAGGCGCACGTCCTCGGCACATTCGGGTTCCCGGCGCCAGGGAAGGGTCTGGAAACCTTGATTCACGCATTGCGCTCTCTCAATGACTCCACCGCGGCGCATCTCCTCTGTATCGGAGAGACTCGTGAGGGCGATCGCTCCTACCGCGCCGAGCTGAAGGTCTTAGCGCAACGGTTCGGGGTTGCAGATCGAATACACTGGGTAGGCGGCTTGACCGCCCAGGAGGTAGCGGATCTGCTCGCGGGTGCCGATGCCTATGTGGTCCCGTATGATGAGGGGGCGAGTCTTCGGAGGGGGACACTCATGGCGGGGTTTCGCATCGGTATTCCGATCATCACTACAATGCCTCGCTATCCGGATCCAGCTCTGAAAGTCAGCGAGACGGTTCTGGCCGTACCTCCGCGAGCGCCCGACGCCTTGGCCGACTGCATCCGAGATTGTTTTGCCGATGCGAACCTCCGGGATCGGCTCCGGCGAGGCATGGAGGCCATAGGGAGCCGGTTCGATTGGCCGACCATTGCTGCGGCTCACGTTGAATTTGTCCAGGATCTGAAGAAGCAGAAGGGCTAATGGCGTGATCGTTGCTGTGAAACAAGTTGCGCACTGGTTGCACGGGCTTC
>Ga0207646_10002612_pt1 | contig 21176 bp, 19 predicted proteins | sample KBSK5502metaG_FD_184343 | JGI IMG/M metagenome (GOLD analysis project Ga0207646, IMG submission 184343) | Corn, switchgrass and miscanthus rhizosphere microbial communities from Kellogg Biological Station, Michigan, USA - KBS K5-50-2 metaG... | ecosystem: Host-associated > Plants > Roots >... | reverse complement strand
CCCTGCCGGCGCGGGCATCGTGTACGAGAGCCAGGAGATCCCGGGCCTCGCGCTGGAAGTGGTGCCCGCCCAGGCGCTCGGCTGGAAAAAGTGCGAGCGCTGCTGGATGTGGAGCCCGCGGGTCGGCGAGGACGATGCCCACCCGACGCTCTGCGAGCGCTGCGCCCCCGTGGTCCGCGCTCTCGGGAAGAGCTGACGGGCGAGCCGAGGGCTGAGTGAAGGCGGAATTCAATCTCGCGGCGACGGGCGCGGTCGCCATCGTGGCGCTGGACCAGACCACGAAGTTCCTCGCCCTCGAGCGCCTGTTCGAGGGCGACCCGGTACCGGTCGTCAAGGGGTTCTTCTCGCTCACGCTGGTCCGCAACAAGGGCCTCGCCTTCGGCATGCTGGGGGCGATGCCGGCCGAGTGGCGCTGGGTCGTCGCCCTGCTCTCCCTGGCCGCGCTCACGGTGCTTGCCGTGATCGGCGTCCGGCTCCTGCCCACGGGCGGGCCCTTCGCCAGGCTCGCGCTCGGCCTGGTCTTCGGCGGAGCGGTGGGCAACCTGATCGATCGCTGGCGCTTCGGCGCCGTCGTGGATTTTCTCGACTTCTACTGGCGCGGCTATCACTGGCCCGCCTTCAACGTGGCTGACTCCGCCATCACCGTGGGCGTCGCCCTGCTCGCCCTGCGCATGCTGGCGGTTCCCGCCTCGCGCACGTGAGCCCGGAGGCCGCCCGCCGCATGGCGGCCACCGTCGAGCGGCGGGAGGCGGGAACCCGGCTCGATGTCTGGCTCGCCGCCCGACTCCCGGATCTCTCCCGCACCCGGATCCGGGCGCTGGTCGATGCCGGCCACGTCCGGGTCGACGGCGCGCTCCTCAAGGCCTCGCATCGGCTGAAGGACGGCGAGCGCGTCGACGCCCAGATCCCGCCGCCGCCTCCGGAGGAGATGGCGGCGGAGGCCATTCCCCTCCGCATCGTCTTCGAGGACGAGCACGTGCTGGTCGTGGACAAGCCCGCCGGCATGGTCACCCATCCGGGCGCGGGTCAGCGCACCGGCACCCTGGCCGCCGCGGCGCTGGCGCACGCGCCCGAGATCGCGGGCGTGGGCGGCCCGCGACGGCCCGGTATCGTCCACCGGCTCGACAAGGGCACCTCAGGGCTGATCGTGCTCACCAAGACGCCGCAGGCGTACGAGTCCCTCACCGCACAGCTCGCGCGGCGGACTGTCTCGCGGCGCTATCTTGGCCTGGTTCACGGCGCGCTGCCGCGCGCCGAGGGCGTCATCGACGCGCCCATCGGTCGTGACCCGCGCTCGCGCGTCCGCATGGCCGTGACCGCCGAGGGCAGGGGCAAGCGCGCGGTGACGCGCTTCCGGGTCCTCGAGCGATTTCCCGGCGTCAGCTACGTCGAATGCCGGCTCGAGACCGGGCGCACCCACCAAATCCGGGTCCACCTAGCCTCCCTCGGCCATCCGCTTCTGGGCGATGAAACCTACGGCCGCCGCGTTCTCCGCAAGGCGCCCGATCCCGAGCTTGCCGCGCTGATCGCTGGGCTCCACGGCGTCGCGCTCCACGCCGCCGGGTTGGGGTTCCTCCACCCGGCCAGCGGCCGGCCCGTTGAGCTCACGTCTCCTCTTCCCAACAGGATCGCGAACATTCTGTCCCGCTTACGCGACAAATCTTCGTAATCGGCGTGGTCGCGCCGCGCTGATCGCCGGTAACAAGATCGCAGAACCGCAAGGTTACCCCGTGAGCCCGGCTCTCCACCTTTGGCACGCCGCGTGCTAAGATTGACGCTGCCATGAGCGACCTCACCGCGGTAATCCTTGGGGCCGGCGATGCCACGCGCATGCGCTCCAATCGCCCCAAGGTCCTGCACCCTCTCTGTGGCCGGGCGCTGATCGAGTATCCGGTGCGCGCGGCGCGGGCGCTCGGCGCGCGGACCGTGGTGGTGGTCGGACGGGCCGCCGAAGACGTGCGCGCGGCCGTCGGCGCCGAGACGCATGCCGCCTTCGTCGAGCAGGCGGAGCGGCGCGGCACGGGCCACGCGGTCCTGCAGGCGCGCGAGGCCTGCGGCGAGGACGCCGGTCCGATCCTGGTGCTGCCGGGCGATATGCCGCTCCTCTCCGAGGCGACCCTGCGGCGGCTGGTCGAGCATCACCTGGTGACCAAGGCCGCGGCCACACTGCTCACCGCCGAGCTGGCGGATCCGACGGGGTATGGCCGCGTGGTGCGGGAGCACGGCAAGCCCGTCGCCATCGTCGAGGAGCGCGACGCCACGGCCGCTCAGAAGGCGATCCGAGAAGTCGGTACCAGCGCCTACTGCTTCGACCCCCGCCGGCTCTGGCCGGCGCTGTCGCGCGTCACGCCTCAGAACCGGCAGGGCGAGTACTACCTCACCGACGTGATCGGGATCCTCCGGGCGGCCGGCGAGCCCATCGAGGCCGTGGCGACCGCCGATCCCAGCGAAGGGCTGGGCGTCAACGATCGCAAGCAGCTCGCGGCGCTGGCGGCCCTGCTCCGGAGCCGGATCCTCGACCGCCTGATGGCCGACGGCGTGACCATTCTGGATCCGGCGAGCACGTGGGTGGACGACACGGTCCGCATCGGCGTGGACACGGTGCTCTACCCGGGCGTGATGCTCCAGGGCCAGACGGTCATCGGCGCCGAATGCGTCGTAGGGCCGGGCTGCCACGTCGGTGAGAGCCGGCTGGGTGATCGCGTGACGCTCAAGCCCTACTGCGTGCTGCAGGCGTCGACGGTTGAGGACGGCGCCCAGTTGGGCCCCTTCTGCCATCTCCGCCCGCTCAGCCACGTGGGCGCGGGCGCCAAGATCGGCAATTTCGTCGAGCTGAAGAAGTCGCGCATTGGCCGCGGCGCCAAGGTACCCCATCTCTCCTATGTGGGCGACGCCACGCTGGGCGAGAACGTCAACTTTGGCGCGGGCGCCATCACGTGCAACTACGACGGGGTGGACAAGCACGAGACCATCGTCGGCGCGGGCGCCTTCATCGGCACCAACTCGAGCCTCGTGGCACCGATCACCGTGGGCGAGGGCGCCTACGTGGGCGCGGGCTCGGTGATCACGAAGGACGTGCCGCCCGGCGCCCTGGCGGTTGCGCGGGGCAAGCAGGAGGTCCGCGAGGGCTGGGTGGAGGACCGCAAAAAGAAGCGCGGCAAGAAAGCGGAGTAGGGTCATGTGCGGGATCGTCGGGTACATCGGTGAGCGGAGCGCGGTCGACATCATCCTCGAGGGGCTCAGGCGGCTGGAGTACCGCGGCTATGACTCGGCCGGCGTCGCGGTGGTGGGCGCCGACGGGCTCCAGATCCGGCGCGCGGCGGGCCGCATCAAGGTGCTCGAAGGGTTGCTTCGCGAGCGCCCGCTGCAGGGCACCGTCGGCATCGGCCACACGCGCTGGGCCACGCACGGCCGGCCGACCGACGAGAACGCGCACCCGCATACCGACGGCTCGGGTGATCTGGTCGTGGTCCACAACGGGATCATCGAGAACTACCTCCCCATCAAGGAACGGCTGCAGGGCGAGGGGCACCGGTTCACGTCGGAAACCGACACCGAAGTCATCGCGCACCTGATCGAGCGCCACCTCAAGGACACGCCGCGCCTCGACGAGGCGGTGCGCCGCGCCCTTGGCGAACTGGCCGGCTCCTATGCCATCGCCGTCCTGCACCGGAACATGCCCGAGCGGCTCATCGCCGCGAAGCAGGGAGCCGGCAGCGTCGTGGTGGGGCTGGGCGAGGGCGAGACGTTTCTGGCCTCGGACATCCCCGCCATCCTGTCCCACACGCGCGACGTGGTCGTGCTCGAGGACGAGGACGTGGCCGTGGTGACGCGGCACGGCGTCGAGATCACCAAGCTCGACGGCGCGCCGGTGGAGCGGACCCCGAGCCGCATCCTGTGGGACCCGATCCTGGCCGAGAAGGGCGGCTACCGGCACTTCATGCTCAAGGAGATCTTCGAGCAGCCACGGGCGGCGGCCGACACGGTGCGCGGCCGGGTGCAGCTCGAGGGCGGCACGGTCGTGCTGCCCGACGTGCAGCTCGACACCGAAGTGGTGCAGCAGCTCGAGCGGGTCGTGCTGGTCGCGTGCGGCACCTCGTACCATGCGGCCATCGTCGCGCGCTTCATGCTCGAGCGGCTCACCGGGATCTCCGCGGAGGTGGATCTGGGCTCGGAGTTCCGCTACCGCGACGCCGTCCTGGGCCCGGAGACCCTGGTGGTCGCGCTCTCCCAGTCTGGGGAGACGGCGGACACGCTGGGCGCGATCAAGGCGGCGCGCGCAAAGGGCGCGCCCATCATCGGCATCACCAACGTGGTGGGCTCGGCGCTGTCGCGGGAGGCGACGGGCGTGCTCTATACCCACGCGGGGCCGGAGATCGGCGTCGCGTCCTCGAAGACCTTCACGGCCACGCTCGTGGCGTGCCATCTCCTCGCGCTCTGGCTCGGCCGTCGGCGCGGCGCGCTGCTGGCCGAGGACTGCAAGAAGCACATCCAGGGCTTGCTCGAGCTGCCCCGGCTCATGGAGCGGACGCTGGAGCTCGAGCCCGCGGTGGCCGAGCTGGCCCGGGACCTGTCGCGGTACAAGAACTTCCTGTTCCTCGGGCGGGGGATCCAGTACCCGATCGCGCTCGAGGGAGCGCTCAAGCTCAAAGAGCTGTCCTACGTCCACGCCGAGGGGTACCCGGCGGGCGAGATGAAGCACGGCCCCATCGCCCTCATCGACGAGACCATGCCGGTGGTCGCGCTGGCGCCGCGGGACGGCTCTCACGACCGCATGATGGGCAATATCGAGGAAGTGCGGGCGCGCGATGGCCGGGTCATCGCGTTCGGTCACGAGGGCGACCGCGAGCTCGCCGCCAGGGCCGACGCCGTCATCCCGGTGCCGCCCTCGCCCGACCTGCTGGCGCCCATGCTGATGGCGATCCCGCTCCAGCTCCTCGCCTACCACGTGGCGGTGCGCCTTGGACGCGACGTGGACCAGCCGCGCAACCTGGCCAAGTCGGTCACGGTCGAGTAGCCGCCCCTCACCCTACCCTCTCCCCTGAGGGGAGAGGGGTTTCGATTCTTCCTCTCCCCCGTTGGGGGAGAGGACAGAGGTGAGGGGGTCTCCTGAGATGCCCCCTCCGCTGTGGTATCGTAAGGGCCCATGCTTCGCTCCGCGGTGACCGCCGAGGCGATCCTCGCTCCGCTCAACCCGCCGCAGCGCGAGGCGGTGACGACCACGAAGGGCCCGGTGCTGGTCCTGGCCGGTGCCGGCAGCGGCAAGACCCGCGTCATCGCTCACCGCATTGCCTACCTGCTCGGCGTCGAGGGCGTCGACCCGCGCCAGGTCCTCGCCGTGACGTTCACGAACAAGGCAGCTGAGGAGATGCGCCGGCGCGTCGAAGAGCTGACGCTGGGCGCCGGCATCCGCCCGCCTCTGATCGCGACCTTCCACTCGACCTGCGTCCGCATCCTCCGCGCGCGCGCGGGCGAGGCGGGGCTCAAGCCGGGCTTCGTGATCTACGACGAAGAGGACCGGCTGAGCGTCGTCAAGGACGCGATGCGCGAGCTGGACGTCGACGAGCGCGCGCTCACCCCGGCCGCCGCCGTGCATCGGATCAGCCATTGCAAAAATCACATGCTCATGCCGCAAGAGGTGGAGACTCTGGCGCGGACGCCGCGCGAGGAGCGGCTCGCGGCGCTCTACCGGCGGTACGAGGCCCACATGGCCGCCATCGGCGCCGTGGACTTCGACGACCTGCTGCTACGCGTCGTCCGGCTGTTCGAGAGCGTGCCGGAGGCGCTGCAGTGGTACCGTCGCGTGTGGGCCCACGTGCTCGTGGACGAGTACCAGGACACGAACCGGGCGCAGTACCGGATCATCCAGCGGCTGACCGAGGAGCACCGTAATCTCTGCGTGGTCGGGGACCCGGACCAGTCGGTCTACCGGTGGCGCGGCGCCGATCTCCGGAACATTCTCGACTTCGAGAAGGACTACCCGGACTGCCACATCGTGAGGCTCGAGCAGAACTACCGGTCCACCAAGCGCATCCTCGCGATGGCCTCGACCGTAATCGCCCACAACACCGCGCGCAGGGACAAGCGCCTCTGGACCGAGAACGTCGAGGGCGAGCGGGCGTTTGTGTACCGGGCCTGGGACGAGAACGAGGAAGCGGGCTGGGTGGCGCAGACCCTGCGGGCGCTGCGCGCCGAGGGGCTCGACTACCGCGACGCGGCCGTCTTCTACCGCACCAACGCCCAGTCGCGCGTGCTCGAGGACGCGCTTCGCCGCGCCAGCATCCCGTACCTGATCGTGGGCGGCGTGCGGTTCTACGAGCGACGCGAGATCAAGGACATGGTGGCCTACCTGCGCCTGCTCGTGAATCCGCTGGACAACATGGCGTTCCGGCGCGCCGTCGCCGCGCCGGCCCGCGGCATCGGCAAGGCCACGCTCGACCGGCTCACGGAGATCGCGCGGGGGCGCGGGCTCCCGCTCCTGGTCGCCTGCGCCGAGCTCCCGCCGGACATCACGGCCAAGCCGCGGCGCGCGCTCGAGGAGTTCGCAGGAGTGATCGCTCGCCTGGGCGAGCGCCGCGGCGGACTCACCGTGCCGGCTCTCATCGACGAAGTCGCGGCGGCCTCGGGCTACCGGGAAGCGCTCAAGGCGGAGCGCACAGCCGACGCCGAGGCGCGGCTCGAAAACCTGGAAGAGCTCGTGGCCGCCTCCGAGGAGTTCATCGCCGCGCGCCAGGCCGAGGGGCAGGAGGACGCGGGGCTCGAAGCCTTCCTCGACTCCATCGCGCTGGTGGCGGACACCGACGAGTTCGATCCCGAGGCGGGCGGCGTCACCCTGATGACGCTGCACTCGGCCAAGGGGCTCGAATTCCCGGTCGTGTTCCTCACCGGGATGGAGGAGGGCGTCTTCCCCCACTCGCGCTCGATGGACGACGCCGAGGAGCTGGAGGAAGAGCGGCGGCTCTGCTATGTCGGTCTCACGCGCGCCAAGCAGCGGCTCTACCTGTCCTATGCGCTGCACCGGCGCATCCAGGGTTACGGCGTCGCCGAGCCCTCGCGCTTCCTGCTGGAGATCCCCGAGGAGCAGCTGACCCTGCTCAACACGCGGCGTGCCGAGCCGGGCGTCCCGGCGGTGGTCGTGGCCGAAGCCGAGCCGGGCGAGGACTTCCCGTTTCGCCTCGGCGCCAAGCTGCGCCACGCGCGGTGGGGCGAGGGCCTGCTGGTCGGGCTACAGCGCGAGGGCAGCGACGTGATCGCCACCGTCCACTTCGCCTCAGTCGGGCGCAAGCGGCTGTCGCTGCAGTACGCTCACCTGGAGGAGATCTGATGACACTGGCGACCGTCCCCAGACGGGTCCTGGCGCGGCGGGCAGCCCCGCGCGGGTGGCTCCGTCACCCACTCGCCCAAACGCAGCTCTTCGAGCTGCGGACGGGACTCGGGGGTCCCACTTCGCGCGCCCGCGCGGGGCTGCCCGCCGCGCTACCCACCCCGGGGCCGGCCGCGCGGCGCTGGAGCACGATGAGATGAGTGAGCCCAGGATCTCCATGAAGGAAGTCGAGCACGTGGCGAGGCTCTCGCGATTGGAGCTCTCCGAAGCGGAGAAAGAGCGGATGAGGCGGGAGCTGGACAGCATCCTGGCCTATATCGACAAGCTCCGCGCGCTCGACACCGAAGGTGTCGAACCCACGTCGCATGCCGTCCCCATGACCAATGTGCTGCGCCCGGACGCCCCGCGGCCGTCGTTCCCGCAGGACGAAATGCTCGCCAATGCGCCGGAGCGGAGCGGCGAGTTCTTCCGCGTGCCCAAGATCATCGAGGAGTAGGCGGTGACGCTCACCTTGCTGACGATCCACGAGCTGGGAGCCCGATTCCGCAGCGGTGAGTCGAGCTCTGCCGAAGCGGCCCAGGCCTACCTCGAGCGCATCGAGGCGCTGGACCCGCAGGTACGCGCGTTTCTGACCGTGACGCGCGACCAGGCGCTCACACAGGCGGCGGCGGCGGACGTGCGGCTCAAAGCGCGGAAGCCGCTCGGCCCCCTCGACGGCATCCCCATCGCGCTCAAGGACGTGCTCTGCACGCGCGGCATCCGCACCACCTGCGGCTCCAAGATCCTCGAGCGCTTCGTCCCGCCCTACGACGCGACCGTGGTGGAGCGGCTCCGCGGAGCGGGCGCCGTCCTGCTTGGAAAGCTGAACATGGACGAGTTCGCCATGGGCTCGTCCACCGAGAACTCGGGGTACTTCGCCACGCGGAATCCCTGGGACCTGGGCCGCGTGCCCGGCGGCTCCTCCGGGGGCTCCGCCGCCGCGGTGAGCGCCGACATGGCCACGGCCACGCTCGGCACGGACACCGGCGGCTCGATTCGGCAGCCCGCCGCGTTCTGCGGCACCGTCGGGCTCAAGCCGACGTATGGACGCGTCTCGCGCTACGGCTTGGTCGCCTTCGCCTCCTCGCTCGATCAGATCGGCCCATTCGCCAAGGATGTGGAGGACGCGGCGCACATGCTGCGCGTCATCGCCGGGCATGACCCCATGGACTCGACCTCCGTGGACGCGGCGGTGCCCGACTACGCCGCCGAGCTGGGGACGGGCGTGGCGGGGCTCAAGCTCGGGATTCCGGCCGAGTATTTCATCGACGGCATGGATCCCGAGGTCGAGGCCGCGGTTCGCGACGCCGTCAAGACGCTCGAGAAGCTGGGCGCCCGCGCCGAGCCCGTCTCGCTGCCTCACACTGAGTACGGCCTCGCGGCCTACTACCTCATCGCTCCCGCCGAGTGCTCCTCCAACCTGGCGCGCTACGACGGTGTCAAGTACGGCCTGCGGGCGCCGAAGGCCCGGGACATCGTCGACATGTACAGCAAGACGCGCGCCCAGGGCTTCGGCCGCGAGGTCAAGCGGCGCATCATGCTGGGGACCTACGCGCTCTCGGCGGGCTACCACGATGCCTACTACGGCAAGGCGCAGCGGGTGAGGACGCTCGTGCGGCGAGACTTCCAGCAGGCCTTCGAGCGCGTGGACCTCATTGTCGCGCCCACCACGCCCAACGTGGCGTTCAAGATGGGGGAGAAGGAAGATCCGCTGCAGATGTATCTCAACGACGTGTTCACCATTCCCGTGAATCTGGCCGGCCTGCCGGGGCTGTCCATGCCGGCCGGCTTCACGCGCAGCGGGCTGCCCATCGGGCTGCAGCTCATCGGTCGCCCGTTCGACGAAACCACGGTGCTCCGCGCCGCCCACGCCTTCGAGCGCGCCACCGATTGGCACGCGCGCAAGCCGCCCCTGCCATGAGCGCCAGGCCGTTGAGCGAAGCAGTTCGGATGAGCGCTTGCGCGAAGGAGCCGAACCGCCACCCGTTCGAGCCGACATTTAACCGACATGGATAACAATCTGGAATCAGTGATCGGGCTCGAGGTCCACGCCCAGCTCCTGACCGCCACCAAGATGTTCTGCGGCTGCTCGACGGCCTTCGGCGCGGCACCCAATACGCAGACCTGCCCGGTCTGCCAGGGGATGCCGGGCTCGCTTCCGGTCATCAACGGCCGCGCCATCGAGTTCGGCATCAAGACCGCGCTGGCGCTGGGCTGCACGGTGAACCCGCTGAATCGCTTCGCGCGCAAGCACTACTACTACCCCGACATGCCGAAGAACTACCAGATCAGCCAGTACGAAGAGCCGCTGGCCGAGCACGGGCGACTCGACATCGAGGCGGGCGGGGCGGCGCGCGCCATCGGCATCCAGCGGCTGCACCTCGAGGAAGACGTGGGCAAGCTCCTGCACGAGGGCGCGCTCGAGACCGCGCAGTCGAGCCAGGTGGACTTCAACCGGGCGGGCGTCCCGCTCATGGAGATCGTCTCTCAGCCCGACCTCCGCAGCTCCGACGAGGCGGCGGCCTACCTCAAGGCGCTGCGGGCGATCGTGATCTACCTGCGCGTGTGCGACGGCAACATGGAGGAAGGCTCGCTGCGCTGCGACGCCAATATCTCGCTGCGGCCGCGGGGCGCCGCCGAGTACGGCACCAAGGTCGAGATCAAAAACATGAACTCCTTCCGCAATGTCCAGCACGCGCTCGAGTACGAGATCAAGCGACAGGCGCGCGCGCTGGAGACGGGCGAGCGCATCGTGCAGGAGACGCGGCTTTGGGACCCGGACAAGAGCGTGACGGTGCCCATGCGCTCGAAGGAGTTCGCCCACGACTACCGCTACTTCCCCGAGCCCGACCTGCCGCCACTCAATGTCCAGAGCGCGTGGACCGAGGAGATCCGCGCGGGGCTGCCCGAGCTGCCGGCCGCGCGCCGGCGGCGCTTCATGGAAGCGTATGCGCTGTCGGCGTACGATGCCGACCTGCTCACCCAGAGCCCGGCGCTGGCTGAGTACTTCGAGGCCGCCGCGAAGGACTTTTACAGGCCGAAGCGTGTCGCCAACTGGGTGCTGAACGAGCTCCTGCGGGAGCTGCCCGGCGACGATGAGAAGGCCATCGCCGCATGCCCAGTCCCGCCGGCCCATCTGGTCGGCCTCATGACGCTGATTGAAGACGGCACGATCAGCGGGAAGATCGCCAAGGACGTCTTCGAGAAGATGTACCGCTCGGGTGAATCGGCCCAGGCCATAGTGAGCCGCGAGGGGCTGACCCAGGTGCTGGACGAGGACATCCTGCGGAAGGCGGTGGCGCAGGTACTCAGCGAGCATGCCAAGGTGGTCGAGGACTACAAGAGCGGCAAGAAGGCGGCCCTCGGCTTCCTCGTGGGCCAGGTGATGAAGGCCACCCAGGGCAAGGCCAATCCCGCTGCCGTCAATCGACTCCTGGCCGAAAAACTTCCGCAAGTTTGAGCAGTTAGATACAATGGCTGCAGCCCATGATCCGGCTGCAGCGCGTGTCGAAGGTCTTCGGGGAGGGGCCCGCCAGAGTCCCGGCCTTGAGCGACATCACGTTCAGCGTTGACAAGGGCGATTTCGCCGTCCTCACCGGCGCCAGCGGAGCGGGCAAGACCACCCTGCTCCGCCTCCTCTACCGCGACGAGCTGCCCACCGAAGGCGAGATCGAGGTCGCGGACTTCGACGTGACCACGCTCCGGCGGTCCGAGATCCCCCAGCTGCGGCGCTCCATCGGCATTGTCTTCCAGGACGCCAAGCTGCTGGCCGGGCGCACCGTCTTCGAGAACGTGGCGTTCGTCCTGCGCGTGCTCGGCACGCCACGCCGGGACATCACTCCCAAGGCCTTCGCCGCGCTCAAGGCCGTCGGGCTGTCGGCCCGCGCCCAGGCCTATCCGCATCAGCTCTCGCAGGGCGAGGCCCAGCGCGCCTCCTTGGCCCGCGCCATCGTCAAGGCGCCCGCCCTCTTGCTCGCCGACGAGCCCACCGGCAATCTCGACGAGCAGATGGCGGGCGAGATCCTGGGCCTCGTCAAGGACATCTGGAGCCGGGGCACCACTATCGTGTTCGCGACACACCAGGCGCGCCTCGTCACCCAGCTCAAGCGCCGCACGCTCAAGCTGGAAGGCGGCCATCTGGTCAAAGACGAAGGGTAGCGTGCTCTCCTTCCTCGTCGGTGAAGCCCTGCGAGATCTCCGCGGGGCAGGGCGCGTCGGCGTGAGCGCGGTGCTACTGATCGCGCTGTCGCTCTCGGCATTGGGCGGCTTCTGGGTCTTCTCGCTCAACCTCGGCCGGGCCGTCGACCAGTGGCGCGAGCGGGTCCGCGTGGTCGGCTATCTCAAGGACGAGCCAGCGTCCTCCAAACTCGACGAGCTCACGCGGCAGATCGAGGCGATGCCGGGCGTCCTGCGCGTGCGGTACATCTCGAAGGCCGACGCGCTTAAGGCGCTCAAGCACTCACTCGGCGGCCAGGCCGACGTGGCTGACCAGCTGCCCCGGAATCCGCTGCCGGCCTCAGTGGAGGTCACGCCCGATGCCGAGACGGCCACTCCGGAAGGCACCCGGGAGCTTGTCCGGCGGCTCCAGGCCCTGCCGGAGATCGAGGAGGTGCAGGGTGGCTCCCAATGGGTGGAAGGGCTGGCTCAATTCCGCCGCCTCTTCGAGCTGGTGGGCCTCGGGGTCGGCGCCGTGCTGGCGGCGGCCGCCATCCTCACCGTCACCACTGCGACGACCCTCGTGCTCCACCTGCGGCGCGACGAGATGGAGATCATGCGCCTCGTCGGCGCTTCAGAAACGGTGATCCGGCTGCCGCGGCTCCTGCAGGGCATGGCTCAGGGTCTCCTCGCCGCCGTCGTCGCCCTCGCCGTACTCGAGGTGGTGTATGCGCTGGCCGTGCCACGGCTCGAGCCGCTGTTGCCGGTGACGCTGGGACTGCAGCGGGCCGCCTTCCTGACCGTTCCCCAGATGCTGCTCCTCATGGCCGGCGGCGCGGTGCTCGGCGCCCTGGGTGGGCTGCTCGCCCGCGGGCGTACGTAGAGACATGGGCGGCATCACCCGGCTCGCCCTGCTCTTCGTGGCGCTCGTCCTGGCGGCTCCCGCGACGGCTCCCGCCCAGCGTCGAGATGGCGCCGAGATCGGCGAGAAGCAGCGCGACCTCCAGCAGACGCAGAAGCGGCTCAAGGAGGAGCGCGCGAAGGCCGCGGAGGCGCGGAAGCGGGAGGCGGGACTGCTGGCCGAGCTCGAGGCTATCGACAAGCGGCTCAATGAGAAGCGCCGCCAGGTGGCCGTGCTCGACGCGCGGGTCAAGAAGGCGCAGGCGGACATCAGCGAACTGCGGGGGGACATCGCGCGCCTTCAGGCGCAACGGGCCGGCCAGGAGGACGCCCTGGGGCGCCGACTGCGGGCGCTCTACAAGCTCCAGGCTCAAGGCGGCGTCCTGCCGGTGCTGCTCTCGGGTGACGACCCCGTCGCCCAGGCCGTGCAGCTGCGCCATCTGACCACCTTGGCGACTGTGGACGCGCGATTGATTCGAGAGTATCGTGTGACTTCTGAAGGGTTGGCGGACCGCAAGGAGCGCTTCGAGGTGCGCCGGCAGGAGCTCTCGGCCCTCCGGACCGAAGCGGAGGGCGAGCAGGCCGAGGCCGACCGCGAGGCAGTCAAGCGGCGGAACCTCTTGGCCCGAGTCCGGGACGAGCGGGCCTACCACGACCGGATGGTCGGGGAGCTGTCCGAAGCGACGCGGCGTCTGGAAGCCTTCATCAAGGAGCTGCAGGAGAAGCAGCGGCGGCTGAGCAAGATCCCGCCGCCGCAGCGGCCGCGTCCGGGTGATACGACACCCGGAGTCGGGTTCGGGGCCCTGCGAGGTCGGCTGCTCTGGCCGGCCGACGGTCGGGTGGTGGGCGAGTACGGGCCCCAGGTGAACCCGCGGTTCGGAACCAAGACGTTCAGGAACGGGATCGACATCGAGGCGGCCGAGGGGACGGCCATCATGGCCGTCTATCCCGGCCACGTGGTATTCACGGGCTGGTTTCGCGGATACGGGAATCTGATCATCGTGGACCACGGCAACGAGTACTACACGCTGTACGCCCACGCCGCCGACATCAGGGTGGCCGAGGGCGAGGACGTCAAGCAGGGTCAGGCAATCGGAACCGTAGGGGACACCGGCTCGCTGCAGGGGCCGCGCCTGTACTTCGAGGTGCGGTACGAGGGCAAGCCGCAGGATCCCGCTCAATGGCTCAGACCGCGCAGCTGAACCGGTAACGGGGAGGAGTAAATGGGTCCCATTCGGCACATGAAAAAGGTGGTCATGGTTTCCGCGCTCCTGCTCATCCTCACGCTGTCACTCGGCGGCGGGGTGGCGAGCAAGAGCAATGACTCGGCCGCCACCTACGAGAACCTCCGGCTCTTCACCGAGGTTCTCTCCATCATCCAGAGCCAGTACGTGGACGAGGTCCCGCCCAAGGACATCATCTACAGCGCGATCCGGGGCACGCTCCGCGGCCTGGATCCGCACTCCTCCTTCCTCGACCCGGAGATGTACCGGGAGATGCAGGTTGAGACCACCGGGAGCTTCGGCGGCCTGGGTATCGAGCTGACCCTGCGCGATGACGTGCTGACCGTGGTGGCGCCCATCGAGGGCACGCCCGCCTACCGCGCGGGCATCCAGCCGGGCGACCGGATCGTCAAGATCGAAGGGCTGACCACGAAGGACATGCAGCTCGCCGACGCCGTCAAACGCATGCGCGGCAAGCCCGGCAGCAAGATCACCATCAGCATCCTGCGCGAGGGCTGGACGGAGCCGAGGGACTTCCCCATCGTGCGCGAGCAGATCCGCGTCCAGTCGGTCAAGAGCGCGGACCTCGAGCCCGGGATCGAGTACGTCCGGCTGCGCCAGTTCCAGGAGCAGACGGCCAATGACTTGGAAGCCGCGCTCGAGAAGTTCACCAAGAACGGTAAGAACGGGCGGATGCAGGGCCTGGTCCTCGATCTCCGCAACAATCCGGGCGGGCTACTCACCTCGGCCGTCGAGGTGACCGAGAAGTTTCTCGACGGCGGCAAGCTCGTCGTCTACACGGAGGGCCGAGTCCGCAACCAGAACATGCGCTTCCAGGCCAATGCCAAGCGCGTCTTCAGCGACTTCCCCATGGTGGTGCTGGTCAACCAGGGCAGCGCCTCGGCCTCCGAGATCGTGGCCGGCGCGCTCCAGGACTGGGGCCGCGCGGTGGTGCTGGGCACGCAGAGCTTCGGCAAGGGCTCGGTGCAGACCATCATCCCGCTGTCTGACGGATCCGGGCTGAGGCTCACCACGGCCAAGTACTACACCCCCAAGGGGCGCTCGATCCACGGCAAGGGCATTACCCCGGACATCATCGTCGAGGGGCCGAAGACCACGGCCGCCGTCGGCGCGCCTGGTGAGCCGAGCACGCCCCCGCCGGCCAATGAGACTCCGCAGGAGCAGCTCAAGCGCGATCCCCAATTGCAGCGGGCGCTGGACCTGCTCAAGGCGATGAAGATCCTGGACAAGACCCGTCCCGGGCCCACAGGACCGCAGGCCCAAACCCGCTAGGAGGCCGGCCGCGCATGCCGGCGAGAGTGTGGCAGGCTCTCGCCGGCCTCATCGTGCTTCTGCTGGTGGCCGTCATCGGGCTGGACCAGTGGCAGGCCCGGCGCGGCGAGGCGAGCATCTTCGGGATGTGGCTGTGGGCGCGGCGCTCGGCCGTGCCGGCGCCGAGCGCGCCGCCCCGACCCCTTCCCGCTCAAGAGCCTGCGGCGCCAGCCGCGGGCGGCGCGCCCCGTGTGGCCATTATCGTGGATGATCTGGGCAGCCGCCGGGACGTCTTCGAGCTGGTCCGCGACCTGAGGCGCCCGGTGGCGATCGCCGTGCTCCCCGGCCTGCCGCTGTCCGCTTCCATCGCGCGCGAGGCCTCCCGGGCGGGAATGGAAGTGCTGCTGGACCTGCCGATGGAGCCGTACCGATATCCCGAGATGGATCCGGGGCCGGGCGCCCTGCTGATGTCGATGGCGCCCGAGGAGCTCCAGCGGCGCGTCGGAGAGCATCTGGAGTCCGTGCCCGCGGTGGTCGGAGTAAAGAACCACCTGGGCTCGCGCATGACCGAGGACCGGCCCCGGATGCGCGCCGTGCTCGAAGTGCTGGCTGCGCGGCGCCTCTTCCTGGTGGACGGCTACACCTCGAGCCTCTCGGTGGCCTACGACGAAGCAAAAGAAGCGGGCGTCCGCGCGGCGCGGCGTCAGATCCTGGTGGACCACGCCGGCGGCGAGGCCGGCGATCGCGCGCGATGGGAGGCAGTGGCGGGCTGGGCCGAGCGCCGCGGTGAAGTGGTGGTCGTGGCTCACGGTCATCCGCAAACGGTGCGGTTGCTCAAGGAATACATCCCGCGCTGGGAGGCGCGGGGCCTGCGGCTGGTGCCGGTTTCCCAACTGGCGCGATAGCGTGCGTTTGGGAGAGAATCAGACCATGATCGTTCTGGGCATCGAGACCTCGTGTGACGAGACCGCGGCGGCGGTGCTCGACGGTGGGCGCAAGATCCTGTCGAGCGTCGTCGCCTCGCAGGACGACGTGCACGCGCCCTATGGGGGCGTCGTGCCCGAGCTGGCCTCGCGGCGGCACCTCGAAGTGATCCTGCCCGTCATCCGGCGCGCGCTGGAGACGGCCGGCATGGGCCTCGACGACGTCGACGGCATCGCCGTCACCCAGGGGCCCGGGCTGGTGGGTTCGCTGCTCGTGGGCTGCTCCACCGCCAAGGCCATCGCCTATGCGCGGCGCAAGCCTCTGGTGGGCATCAATCATCTCGAGGGCCACCTCTATGCGGCCTTTCTCGACGGGCAGCCGCCGACCTATCCCTTCCTCGCCCTCGTGGTGTCCGGCGGCCATACGGCGCTCTACCTGACGCGCGCCGCGGGCCGCTACGAGCGGATCGGCCAGACGCGCGACGATGCCGCCGGCGAGGCCTTCGACAAGGTGGCCAAGCTCCTCGGCCTCGGGTACCCGGGCGGGCCCGTCATCGAGCGCATCGCCGTCGCCGGCAATCCCAAGGCCATCCCATTCCCGAGCGCGCAGATGAGCGACGGCGCGCCGGACTTCTCCTTCAGCGGGCTCAAGACGGCTGTCTCGCTCCACGTCAAGCGGGCGGGAACACTGTCCACGGCTCAGGTCGCCGACATCGCCGCCTCCTTCCAGGCCACGGTGGTCAAGATGCTGGTGCGCAAGTCCGTGAAGGCGGCGCAGCGCCGCGGCGTGCGCCGCATCGTGCTCACCGGTGGCGTCGCGGCCAATACCGTGCTCCGCGCCGCGCTCGAGGCCGAGTGTGGCGAGCGCGGCTGGCAGCTGCATGTCCCCTCGCGCCGGCTCTGCACCGACAATGCCGCCATGATCGCCGCCGCCGGCCACGACCGGCTGGACGCCGGGGAGCGGGCGCCGCTGACCATGAACGCCATTGCGGACCTGGCGCTGGCCTGACGGTCCTTCGCCCCATGCCTCGTCTTGATTACGAAGCGCTGTTGGCGGGACTCCCCGACGCCGTCGTGGGTGTGGACGAGGCCCTGCGCATCGTGCTGTGGAATCCTGCCGCCGAAGCGCTGTTGGGCCGCTCCGCTCGGCGCACGCTCGGCCGCACGCTCAAGGAGGTCTTCCCTCCTGAGACTTCGCTGGCCCGCCATCTGGCGGACACCGTCGCCACCGGCGAGAGCCGGTCGGAATCGGAGGCGGTGGTCGAAGGCGGCGACGGCCGGCCCGTGCACGTGAGCGTCGTGACAGCGCCGCTGGCCGGCCGTGGTGGGGCCGTCGAGGCGGCCGTCGCCGTGATCCGTGACGTGACGCGGCTTCACCAGCTCGAGGCCGAGGTGCGTCGCGGCGAGACCCTGGCGGCCGCCGGGCAGATCGCGCTCGGCATCGCCCACGAGATTCGCAACCCCCTGGGCGCCATCCGCGGCGCCGTGCAGCTCATGAAGCGCGAGCTGGGAGACGAGGCCCGCTGGCGCGAGTACACCGACGTGCTGCTCAAGGAAGTCGACCGGGTCAACCGCACCATCGAAATGCTGCTGGATCTGGGGCGGCCCGTGGCCCTGCGCCCGGGCCCGCTCAATGTCCACCAGCTCCTCGAGCGCGTGGCGCTCATGTCCGAGGAGCTGGCCGCCCAACGCAGCGTCCAGGTCGTCCGCCGCTACGACCCGAGCCTGCCGCCCATCATGGCCGACGAGGACCGGATGCTGCAGGTCTTCCACAACCTGGTGCGCAATGCCATCGAGGCGATGCCGCGCGGCGGCCGGCTGACGCTGATCACGCGGCTCAGCATGAACCCGCTCTTCGCCAAGGTGGACCTGGGACAGGGACTCAAGAGCATGGCCGAGGTGCAGATCGCGGACGAGGGCGAGGGGATTCCCGAGGCCACGCGCGCCAAGCTGTTCACGCCGTTCTTCACCACCAAGAACACCGGGCTCGGGCTCGGCCTGGCGCTCTGCCACCGTATCGTGGAGGAGCACAAGGGCGCCATCCAGATCGCGAGCGAGCCGGGCAAGGGCACCGCGGTGTCCTGCTTCCTTCCCATCGCCCGGTAACCCCCCCACATGTCTGACGAGCGCATTCTCATCGCGGACGACGAGGACGGACTGCGCTGGGTCCTCGAGAAGGGCTTCCGCGGCGCCGGCTACCAGGTGACCGCGGTCAAGGACGGCGCCGCCGCCCTCCGCGAGGCCGAAGCCCAGCCCTTCGACATGATCCTGCTCGACATCCGCATGCCCGGCATCGACGGCCTCACGCTCCTCAAGCAGGTGCGCGAGCGTCGGCCCGACGCCCAGGTCGTCACCATGACCGCCCACGGCACCATGGAGACGGCCGTGCAAGCCATGCAGGACGGCGCCTACGATTACCTCGCCAAGCCCTTCGACCTGGACGAGGCGCTGCTCCTGGCCGAGCGGGCGCTGAGCGCGCGACGACTCACCCAGGAGGTGGCCTCGCTCAAGGCCGGGCTCAAGGAGGTCTGGGAGTTCGGCGCCCTGGTGGGCCGTCATCCGACCATGCAGGAGGTTTACAAGACCATCGGCCGTGTGGCCGCCAGCGACGTGAGCGTCTTGCTGCGCGGGGAGTCCGGCACCGGCAAGGAGGTCGTGGCGCGCGCGCTCCATCACTACAGTCGACGCGCCGGCCGGCCTTTCATCGGGATCTCGGCGGCGGCCATTCCCGCGACGCTGCTCGAATCGGAGCTGTTCGGCCACGAAAAGGGCGCCTTCACGGACGCCAAGGAGCGCCGCCTGGGCAAGCTCGAGCTGGCCCACGGTGGCTCGGTCTTCTTCGACGAGATCGGCGACATGCCGCCCGAATTACAGGTCAAGCTATTGCGGGCGCTGCAGGAGCGAACCTTCGAACGCGTGGGCGGCCACGAGCTGATCCGGATGGAGGTGCGGGTGCTGGCCGCCACCCACCGCGACCTCGAGGCCATGATGAAGGAGGGGCGCTTCCGCGAGGACCTCTTCTACCGGCTCAACGTGGTGACGCTGTCCCTGCCCGCGCTGCGCGACCGGCGCGGCGACATCCCGCTGCTGGCCGACCACTTCCTGGCCAAGTACGCCGCGGCGCTCGGCGAACGGATCATCGCGCCCGAGGCCATGGACCGCCTGGTGGGCTACGACTGGCCCGGCAATGTGCGCGAGCTGGAGAACGTGATCCAGCGCGCCATGGTGATGGCGACGAGCGGCGCGATCCTGCCCGAGCACCTGCCCATCGGCCCGGTGTCGGCCGCGGCCGCCGTCGGCACCGATGCGTCGCTCGAAGAGATCATCGAGACGAAGATGCAGGAGTGCGTGCGCGGGCTGCGGGGCCACGCCTCGGCCAACCTGCACAACCTCATGGTCGGCCTCGTCGAGAAGCCGTTGCTCCGCGCCGTCATGCGCGAGACCAAGGGCAATCAGGTGCGCGCGGCCCAGCTCCTGGGCATCAACCGCAATACGCTCAGGAAGAAGCTCAAGGAGCACGGCATCGACCCCGACGCGGTGTGAGCCCTTCTCACGGCAGAGACACCGCGTCGCCCTCATCGAGAAAGGAACGCGACGGCATGCGAATCGGGATCATCGGCGCGGGCGCCATCGGCAGCATCGTCGGCGGACTGCTCACCAAGGCGGGGCAGGACGTCACCCTCATCGAGAAAGGAACGCGACGGCATGCGAATCGGGATCATCGGCGCGGGCGCCATCGGCAGCATCGTCGGCGGACTGCTCACCAAGGCGGGGCAGGACGTCACCCTCATCGACCAGTGGCCGGAGCACGTGGAAGCCATGAAGCGGTACGGGCTCCGGCTGAGCGGCACCTGCGGCGAGCACCTGATCCCCGTGACGGCGCTCCATCTCCATGAAGCGCAGAGCGTGCGGGAGCCCTTCGACGCCGTCTTCATCGCCGTCAAGTCCTACGACACGGAGTGGGCGACCCAGCTCGGGCTGGGCTACCTCAAGCAGCCCGACGGCTTCGTGGTGGATTTCCAGAACGGTGTCAACGACGAGCGCGTGGCGGCGCTGGCCGGCAAGGCGCGGTCGCTGGGCTGCGTGATCACCATCGGCGCCGGGATGTACGAGCCCGGGCATGCCATCCGCACCGACACGGGCAAGATCGGCTTCAAGGTCGGCGAGCATGATGGCGCCGAGACGGAGCGAGCCCGGCGGCTCGCCGAGATCATGAACGCGGTGGCACCCACCAAGGTTACGGCCAATCTCTGGGGGGAGCGCTGGTCGAAGCTCAGCGTCAACTGCATGGCCAATCCGCTGGCGGGGCTGAGCGGCCTGGGCTCGGCCGAGGTGCGCAGTCTGCCGGGCCCGAGCCGTATCGCCATCCACCTGGCTGCCGAGGTGATCCAGGTCGGTCGGGCGCGCGGCTACGAGGTGGAACCGATCTTCGGCATCGAGGCCCAGCGCTTCGTGGACGCCGCCGCGGGCCGCGGCTACGATGCGGTGGCCGCGGACATGGCGGCCAGCGCGAAATCCCTGAGCGGCGGCCGCCCGTCGCTACTCCAGGACGTGATGAAGGGACGCCGGACCGAGATCGACTATCTCAACGGCTACGTATGCGAACAGGGCCGGCAGGCGGGCGTGAAGACGCCGGTCAACGACGCCGTCGTGCGGGAGGTTCGCCGCCATCCGGTGGGCACGCTCAAGCCCGACCCGCAGAACCTCGAACCCATCCTCAAAGCCCTGCCGGGCTGAGGCCCGCCGTGGCCGCGATCGACGCGTACGCGCGGCTGCCACGGGAGGAGCGGCTGGCGCGGATTGCGCTCACGCCGGTCGAGCTGGAGAAGACGGTGAGCGGTCAGAGCGATGCGGTCCTGTCGCGCCGGCCCGATGGAAAAAACTGGGCGGCCACGGAGGTGATCTGCCACCTCCGGGACAATGAAGAGTCCTTTCAGCTGCGCCTGCGGCAGATCATGCTGATGGACGAGCCGCGCTTCGTGACCACGAATCCCGACCGGTGGGCGGAGGAGCGGCAGTATCTGCGCAATGACGCGGCCGACGCGCTGGCGGCCTTCACGCGCCGCCGCGCCGAGACCCTGGCCTTCCTGCGTGGGCTCGAGCCCGACGACTGGCTGCGGGCCGGGATCCACGCCGACTCGCGCGGCCGCCGCACCGTCGACGATTTCCTCACGGTGATGGCCTGGCACGACGACAACCACCTCGACCAGCTCAGGCGCGCGCTCGACGGGCGCGCCTGAAAGCGCCGGCTCCGCTCAGGGAACGGTAACCGTCGCGGCGTCGCTGGCGCTCGAGGACGTCACCGAGAAGGTGCCGGCCGTCGAGGAGGTGTAGGCATAG
>Ga0207646_10002609_pt1 | contig 21196 bp, 20 predicted proteins | sample KBSK5502metaG_FD_184343 | JGI IMG/M metagenome (GOLD analysis project Ga0207646, IMG submission 184343) | Corn, switchgrass and miscanthus rhizosphere microbial communities from Kellogg Biological Station, Michigan, USA - KBS K5-50-2 metaG... | ecosystem: Host-associated > Plants > Roots >... | reverse complement strand
AGATCACCGTGCTCGTCGAGGACCTGATCAAGCTGCTTGACGGGCTGTCGAACACCTATCACCGCGGCAAGCACCCTGACTCGAGGGAAGCCAAGAAGATCGCTGCCGTGCTGCGAGCGGTCGCTGACGACATCGATGGATAGCTCGCGCCGCCAGATCGGCCCCACCTGCCCAGCATGGCGGCCACGCGGCCGCGGGCGTCGATAGCGCGCTAGGACGTGCTCGGAACCGGCCGCTGCCTGGCGTGCAGGATGCGGTTTCTCCTCGCGAGAAGCAGCGAGGCGAGCGATAGCGCGAGACCGGAGGCAGCCACGGAGAGGCCGGCCACGCCGCTGCCAGTCATCGACATCAGCAGTCCGACAAGGCCGCCGATGACCCAGGACAGCTGGTGCAGCGTCTCCGATGCCGCGAACGTGGATGACCGAACGTCGGCGCTGATCTCGCGCTGGACGATCGAGTCGAGCGCGAGCTTGACGAGCGTCTGGCCCACGGCTGCGGCGAAAGCCACGATCACCGCCGCCCATAGCCCGAAGAACACTGCGCAGAACGACGTCACTACTAGCGCCACTGTCAGCATGCCGAACACGATCACCTGAGGTGCCCTGGAGCGCACCGCGGCCCCGATGGCAGTGCCGATGAAGCCGCCGACAGCAACTGCCGCGATCATCTCGCCGAGGGCCAGGCGGTCAGAGACGCCCCCGAAGTGGACCGTGCGCAAGATGAACGCGAGAAAGAAGATCATGAAGCCTGAGTAGGCGCGCAGGGTGATGTTGGCTCCGAGCGCCTCCCCGACGACGGGCCCGACCGGCCTGGGGAAGAGCTTCCTACCGAACCTCCGTTGCCGGTCGGCGCCGGGACGCGCGTGACCGGAGCCGGGAGGACCTGGATGGCCGGGGGAGGGTGGCTGGCCGGGGGAGCCCAGAGATCCGGAGCGACGGGCGCCTACCTCCCCGTCCTGGGTGCCGGGCGAGCCGGGCTGTGCGGCTCCGACCTCACCGGTCTGGGTGGCCGGCGCCTGCTGCTCGGCCGCCGGCTCGTCGACTCCGCTGGGTAGCCGGAATCCTGGCACCATCGCGGCCAGGTACACCAGCGTCCCGACCCGCAATACCCAGGCGGCGCCACCCGCATGGCCGCCCGCGGCAGCGTCGATCCCCGCAGCGACTGGCACCCCGATGGACGTCGCGATCAGCGACGCGAGCGCCACGCGCGCGTTGGCGGTGACGAGCGTGATCTCGGCCGGCAGCAACCGGGGCGTCACCGAGGCCCTGGTGACGCCGTAGGCCTTCTGCAGGACCAGGATCCCGAATGCCGCCGGCAGCAGCGTCAGCGTGTCGTTGTGCTGGACCGCGCCAGCCATACCCCAGCACAGCAGTCCGCGCGCGAGCATCGTGCCGATCAGGATGTACCTGCGGCCGTGCTGGACGCGGTCAAGCAGCGGGCCAATGAATGGAGCGAGCAGCGCGAACGGCGCCATCGTGATGATCAGGGCGAGCGCGACGCGGCCCCTGGCCTCGGTCACCGTTGCGCTGAAGAACAAGGTGCCGGCAAGGGCTACGGCCACGAATCCGTCACCGACACTGCCCGCGGCTGACAGCTCGATCAGCTGTGCGAGGCCGGTCCTGCCCGCTCCCGAGGCATGCGTCATCTTGTGCAGAGTTCGCGAAGCTCCGTTTGCCGCGGCCGCGCCAGCACGTCCCGCCGTCTGGGAGGCCGAGACAAATGACCTGGCCGCCCGCCTGGCGCGAGCCCCGGCCCGCGAATCTCCCATGGACACAGTATTGAGCCTTCCGCACCCATCAGGGCACCACGGACTCGGGCAGTAGCCCGGATGGGGCAGAATTAGTAATCGTGAGCCCCACGACGACGCGCCAGGCGGAGCCCGATCAGGCGAGCGCCGATGCGGTCGACCTTGCCCGAGCCGCGGCGGAGGCTGACGCCGGCCCCGACCAGGTCGGTCCGCACGTCGGCATGGAAGTCGTGGGCGACAGGGTCGTCACGCACCTGTTCGCAGCGCTGAACCCGGCGTACGTCGGCTGGCGCTGGGCCGTGACGGTCACGAGGGCCGCGCGGTCGAAGGTGGTCACGGTCAGCGAAGTCGTGCTCCTGCCCGGGCCTGATTCCCTGGTCGCGCCGCCCTGGGTGCCGTGGACCGAGCGGATCCGCCCCGGTGACCTGAAGCCGGGCGACCTGATGCCAGCCAGGTCCGATGATGAGCGCCTCGTACCTGTCGTGGCGATCTCCGGTGAGACCGGGCTGCTCGACTGGGACGAGACAGACACCTGGCGGATGGCCGGTGACCTGGGCGCCTTGCCAGCGGGTGAGCCAGGTTTGCCAGGCGCTAGCCCTGATGCTGGCCAGGAACCGGCCGGTGAGCCGGGAGGCGGCGCGACCGAGGCCGGTCGGCTAGGCGCTCGCCCCCCAACAGGCAGCCGGACGCGCACGAGGCGCAGATCAGGTTCTCAGGGTCGCGACCGGACTCCTGGCCTGCTCAGGCCAGCGAGGGTTCTCTCAGCCACGGGGCGGGACGAGGCCGCGCTGCGGTGGTACACCGGCGAGCAAGGTCCTGATTCACCGCTGGCCAGCTCGGCGCCGGCGAACTGCGTGACGTGCGGGTTCTTGGTCAGGCTCAGCGGGCCGCTCGGCCGCGTCTTCGGAGTATGCGCGAACGAGTACGCCCCCGACGACGGCAGGGTGGTCTCGGTTGACCACGGCTGCGGCGCGCACTCCGACGGAGCGGCTGGGGTCAGTGCCGTCGAGGCCGGCACGGTTGCTCCCACCGTCGACGAGCTCGGCTACGACATGCTCAACACCGGCGCGACCGTGCCCGACAGCGTGCTCGAGACCCTGGACCACGAGCAGCTCTAAAAGCCCGGCCGTCAGTCGCTGCGAGCCCGCGATCGCTTCAGCAGCGGGATGTACACGACCCCGAACAGGCCGAGTCCCACGCCGACGACGCAGGTCCAGATCCACCAATGCTGTGACGGCGACAAGTGATGACGGAGCACGAAGACCACGATCAGCGCCACTGCCCAGACGCCCGCGCCAACCGCCGCGATCAGCTGGTCGTTGACTTCGAGGGCGGGCGGAACCTCACGATATGGCTTGGGCATATGCCGCAGGCTATCGAAGCCGCGCAGGTTGTCGCACCGATGGGCTGAGGCTATCGCGCGGCCTGGCATCGGTGGCGTACCTTGTTCCTGCCCGGCCGGCCCGGTAATCGCCAGCCTGCCAGGCAATGGTCCGACGGGCTGCCGGCCGTAGCTGGCGGAATGATTCGCCGCGCTCTACGGTTAGCAAGAGTAATGAGCGAAGCTAACGAATATGACAATACCTCAGTCCAGGTCCGACGCCGGGCTGGCAACGTCCCTCCGGATCTCAGTCAGCCGGCTGGCGCGACGGATGCGCGCCGAGCGAGTCGCTCAGGGTCTGCAACCAGAGCTTTCCGACTCCCAGCTCGCCGCGCTGGCCGCCCTGGAGAAGCGCACGATGACTCCCGGCGAGCTCGCCGAGCACGAGAAGGTGCAGCCGCCGTCGATCACCAGGGTCATCGCCTCCCTCGAAGAACGCGGCCTGATTCAGCGGATGCCGCATCCAAGCGACCGCCGGCAGGTCGTTCTCACCGTGACCGGCCAGGGACGAGACGTGGTGCGCAAAGTCAGGCAGCTACGCGAGGCATGGCTGGCGCGGCGCCTGCGCGACCTGACTCCGTCCGAACGGGCGGTGCTGAAGGACGCCGTGCCGATTCTGGAGAAACTGAGCCAGTCCTGAAGCGGCGCCGGCGGATGTTCAGTTCGCTGCGGGTTCGGAATTTCAGGCTCTTCGCGGCCGGCCAAGTGGTATCCAACACCGGCACCTGGATGCAGCGGGTGGCCCAGGACTGGCTGATATTGGACCTCACCCACGGCAGCGGAGTCGCGGTCGGCATCGCGACCGGGCTGCAGTTCCTGCCGCTGCTGATGTTCAGCCTCTGGGGCGGCATGATCGCCGACCGCTACCCCAAGCGCCGGGTCCTGATGATGACCCAGGCCAGCATGGGCGGCCTCGCGCTGATTCTCGGCGTGCTCGCGGTGACCGGCGTCGTCCAGCCATGGCACGTCTACTTGCTCGCGTTCGGCCTGGGGATGGCCACCGTCGTGGACAACCCGACCAGGCAGTCCTTCGCGATCGAGATGGTCGGCCGGAACGACCTGCAGAACGCGATCGCCCTGAACAGCGCGGTGTTCAACCTGGCCAGGATCGCCGGGCCGGCCGTGGCGGGGATCGTGATCAGCCTGATCGGCACGGGTACGGCATTCTTTCTCAACGCAGCCTCGTATCTGACCGTAATAGTCAGCCTGCACCTGATGCGGCAGTCGGAATTGCGTCCGGCGGAGCGGGTCGCGCGGGCCAAGGGACAGCTGCGCGAGGGTCTGGCCTACGTCAGGTCCAGGCCGGACCTGCTCATGACATTGGTGCTTGTCTTCTTCATCGCGACGTTCGGAATGAACTTCCAGGTCACGACCGCGCTGATGTCCCGCGTGGTGTTCGGTACGGGGGCCGGGAGGTTCGGCCTGGCCTCGGCCGTCTTCGCGCTCGGCGCGCTGATCGGGGCGCTGGTCGCGGCGCGGCGAAGCAGGACGGGCATGCGCCTGCTGATCTGGACGGCGCTGGCGTTCGGCCTGCTGGAAGCCGCCACCGGGCTGATGCCCTCGTACTGGTCCTTCCTTGTCCTGCTGGTGCCGACCGGCCTGGCCGTGATCAGCTTCACCACGCTGGCGAACTCGTCGGTGCAGCTCAGCGTCCCGGCCGAGATGCGCGGCCGGGTGATGGGGATCTACATGCTCGTGTTCCTCGGCGGCGCTCCGCTAGGGTCGCCGCTGACCGGCTGGGTGGCCGAGTTGTTCGGCACCAGGATGAGCATGATCGCTGGTGCCTCGATCTCGGTCGCCGCTACCGTCGTCGTCGCAGCACTGGTCGCCCGTCACCGGGGCGTGCCCGTCCGCGCGTACCTGCGCCAGGCCGCGTTCGCACGGCTCGCGGCCTGAGCGCAGTTAGCGCCGAGAGCGCGGTTGGCGGCCAGAGCGTGGGCGCCCCGAGCGTGGTTGGCGGCCTGAGCGCGAGGTCCGGCCTGACCCCTGGTAGCAATGTGTCATGCGACTCTTCGCCGCGGTGACGCCGCCGCAGGACGCGCTCGCCGAGCTTGACGCGGCCGTCGCCGCCCTGCGCGCCGACTGGCCAGCACTGCGCTGGGCCGGCCTGGACAAATGGCACCTGACGCTCGCGTTCCTCGGCGAGATCTCCGATGACCGGCTCGCTAACCTGACCGAGCGGCTCGAGCGCGCCGCCGGCCGCCACCAGGTGCTCCGGCTGCGCATCGGCCGAGGCGGCGCGTTCCCGTCACCCGCGAAGGCCAGGGTGCTCTGCGCGCACATTGACGGCGAACCTCAGGCGCTGTCGGACCTGGGCAGGCTCGCCGCCTCGGTCGCTGCGGGCGCGCGACGGGCCGGGGCACCGCCGCCCGATGAAGGGCGGCGCTACCGGCCGCATCTGACCCTCGCGAGGAGCAAACGGCCGGCCAACCTGGGCCCGTTGGTCGCCGCGCTGAGCGGATTTAGCGGCGCGGCCTGGGACGCCACAACCGTGGAGCTCATCAGGAGCTACACGGGCTCGGAGCCCAGGTACGAGACAATCGGGAACTGGCCGCTGCGCGCGAGGCTGACACGGGTTTAGTCCTCGACCGCGCCGTCGATCCGCTCCCTCAGCAGGTCGGCGTGCCCGTTGTGGCGGGCGTACTCCTCGATCATGTGCACCATGATCCAGCGAAGCGTGACCACGCTGCCGCGGCCGGTCGGGCGGCGTGCCTCATCATCCAGCGAACCGAAGGCGGCCATGTTCTGCCGCGCCTTATCGCACTCGGCTGTCCAGGTGGCGAACGCCGCTGCGACATCGGCCCCGGCGGTCCCGTTGAAATCCGCTTCTTGATCCTGCTCGGTCGCATAGATGTCGGGGACTTCCTCGCCCGCCAGCACCTGCCGGAACCAGCCTCGCTCGACCTCGGCTATATGCCGCACGAGCCCCAGCAGGGACAGGCTGGATGGCGGAACGGACCGCAGCCTGACTTGCTCATCGGTCAGGCCTTCGCACTTGCGCGCCAGTGTTGCCCGGTGAAAGTCGAGCCAGGCGGCGAGCATCGCCCGCTCCGGGGCGGCGAAAGGCGGCTCGGGTCGCTCGATCACGCGTACCGCTCAGATCCCGCTGTCGAGGACATCGGCGGCGCCTGGCACCTCGCGAACCGACCTGGCTGAGGGGCCGATGTACCGTGCGCTGGGCCGGACCAGCCTGCCGGTCTGCTTCTGCTCGAGTATGTGCGCCGCCCAGCCGGCCGTGCGCGCGCACGTGAACATCGAGGTGAACATGTGCGGGGCGACCCCGGCGAAGTCGAGCATGATCGCCGCCCAGAACTCGACGTTCGTGGCCAGGACGCGGTCCGGCCGGCGCGCATGCAGCTCGTCGAGTGCGGCCTTTTCCAGGGCCGCCGCGACCTCGTACCGCGGAGCGCCGAGATCACGAGCGGTCCGGCGCAGGACCCGGGCACGAGGATCCTCCGCCCGGTAGACGCGGTGGCCGAAGCCCATCAGCCGCTCGCCGTTGTCCAGGGCCCGCTTGACGTAGGCCTCGGCGTCGCCGGTCCGCTCTACCTCCTCGATCATGTGCAGCACGCGGGCCGGGGCGCCGCCATGCAGCGGGCCGGACATCGCGCCGACCGCACCGGACAAGGCCGCGGCCACATCGGCCCCGGTGGACGCGATGACCCGCGCGGTAAAGGTGGACGCATTCATGCCGTGCTCGGCTGCTGACACCCAGTAGGCGTCGATCGCCTTGACGTGCTTGGGGTCAGGGTCGCCGCGCCAGCGGATCATGAATCGCTCGGTGATCGTCTTGGCCTCATCGACCCGCCGCTGCGGCACCATCGGCAGGCCAATGCCGCGCGCGGCCTGGGCGACGAACGACAGGGCCATGACCGACGCCCGGGCGAGGTCGTCTCGCGCCTGCTCATCGGAGATGTCGAGCAGCTGATGCATTCCCCAGGCTGGCGCGAGCATCGCCAGCGCGCTCTGCACGTCGACCCTGATATCGCCGGAGTGGACAGGTATCGGGTACGGCTCGGCGGGCGGTAGGCCGGGCTCGAAGGCGTTGTCGACCAGCAACCCCCAGACATGCTGGTACGTGACATGCCCGACAAGCTCCTCGATGTCCACGCCCCGGTACCTGAGCGCACCGCCCTCTTTGTCAGGCTCGGCGATCTTCGTCTCGAAAGCGACGACCCCTTCGAGGCCAGGCGTGAAGTCGGACATCTGGCTCTCCTCTTCTGTCGACCGGCCACCTCACAGGGCGGCAAGCGGCCAAACGCCGCTAAGCTTACGACCCTTTTGTTTAACTTCTCACATGGCCGCCTGCCGAGTCTCGCCGCAGCCAGGGGGTGCTTCCACGCCCGCATCCACCAAGATCCACAATGCACACCCTAGCTGTGTGAGGATCTGTACCCATGGGGCTGGCGACGAACGCAGCGGACTGGCCCACCGAGGGCCTCGACGAGGGCATGCTCGCGCCCGATCCGCATGACCAGTTCGACCGCTGGATGGGCGACGTCATCGAGCTCGGGCTGCCTGAGCCAACGGCGATGGTGCTCGCGACCGTCTCGGCCGCCGGGCAGCCCAGAGCCAGGACAGTCCTGCTGAAGGGCCATGACAGCGGCGGCTTCGTCTTCTTCACGAACAAGACGTCCAGGAAGGGCACCGACCTGGACGAGGTGCCCAGGGCCAGCCTGCTGTTTCCATGGCACGCGATTCACCGACAGGTGATCGTGGAGGGGACCGTGACCAGGCTGCCGCCTGAGGCCAGCGCGGCGTACTTCAGGACCAGGCCGCACGCCTCGCAGCTGGCCGCCTGGGCGAGCAGGCAGTCGACGGTGATCAGCTCGCGCCATGAGCTCCAGGAACGCTTCGAGCTGATGGAACGGCGCTGGCCGGCCGGCGAGCAGGTGCCGTGGCCTGAGTTCTGGGGCGGGTACCTGGTCACGCCGCAGATGATCGAGTTCTGGCACGGCAGGGCGAACCGGATGCACGACCGGCTGCGCTACCGCAGGGACGCCGGGCACTGGATTATCGAGCGCCTGGCGCCCTAAGGTTGGCTGGCGCCCCGACTGCGTGACGCGCCGTAGCATCGAAGCCGGAGGGAGGCAGCGGTGACGGCGCACGGCCTGATCGATACGACGGAGATGTACCTTCGCACGGTCTACGAACTGACCGAGGAAGGGATCGTTCCGCTGCGTGCCAGGATCGCAGAGCGGCTCTCGCAAAGCGGCCCCACGGTCAGCGAGACCGTGGCCAGGATGGAACGCGACGGGCTGCTGACGGTGATCGACAACAGGAGGCTCTCGCTGACCGAAGAGGGCCTGCGGCTGGCAACCCGGGTGATGCGCAAGCACCGGCTGGCCGAATGCCTGCTTGTGGACGTGATCGGCCTGCCGTGGGAGGAAGTGCACATCGAGGCATGTCGCTGGGAACATGTCATTTCTGACAGCGTGGAACGGCGACTAGCTGACCTGCTGAATTACCCGGTTCGTTGCCCGCATGGAAATGTCATTCCCGGGCTCGCTGAGCTTGACGTCCCTGACGTAGCCGTCGACGGAGCGCAAGCTGCTGCGCAGCAGCCTGACGTTGCGATGACGGCTATTGCTGGGACGGCGCCAGTGGACGTCATTGTCAAGCGGATCAGCGAACAACTCCAAAGTGATGCTGCACTAATGCTTAAACTGAAGAACATCGGGATACAGCCCGGCCGCGAGGTCACTCTCCTTGCCGGCCACGACGACGTGCGGGTGACAAGTGCAGGCACGGACGGTGCGGACCTTGGTGCCGGTGTGGCGTTGCCGCACGGCATCGCGGCGCACCTGTTTGTTGTCGCAGCGTCCTGACCCCGTGGCAGACGGATTATGACGGCAGACGGCGAAGCCGCGGCGCGAGCCGACGCGGTGCGGGCGGGTGAAGCTGCCCCCTTCAGGCTGTCCACCGAGCAGATACTGAGCCACGTCGAGACCGCGGTCATCGTCGTCGGCCACGACGGCGCCCTGCATTACGCGAATAGATTCGCCGCCGAGATGTTCGGCTTCGCTGATCCCGCCGAGCTGACCGATGTGCCCTTCCGCCGGCTTGGCTTTGACGATGAGGACATCATCAAGGTCGAGAACCTTGAGTACCAGGCCAGCCGGGGGCGGGACTGGGAGGGAACGCTCGCGATCAGACGCAAGGATGATTCCAACTTCTTTGTCAGGATGAACGCGGCCCCGCTGCGCGGCCCGAAGGGCGACGTCACCGGAACAGTGATCATGGCCAAGCAGGCCGTCCAGGTGGGCACCAAGGGATCGACCGGACGGGCCGGCCTGCTCGACCGGATCGGCGAGCGGCTGGGGAGTTCACTTGAGCTCGACGACACGCTCAGCCGCGTCGCCGACACCCTTGTCCCGCAGTTCGCTGACCACTGTTTCATTGACTTGCGGACCAAGGAAGGGCTCGTCCGCAAGGTTCAGATGAACGCGGGCGGCTGGGAGCCCAACGGCGCTGGCTGGGCGAAGGTCGGCGAGCATGTCACCTATCCCCGGGGTCACTTGTGCGACCAGGCGATGGCCCAGGGCGAGACCATCCTGATCGAGGATCTGCGCGAGGAGGACTTCCGGGCAACCACCGCCGAGAGCCTCGAGGCCACCAGGGAAGTCGGTATGACCTCGGTCATCGCCGCTCCGCTGCACATGCGCGGTCAAGATCTTGGCGTCCTGACGCTGGCGCTGTCCGACCTCACCGTGCGCGACGCGCAGCACTATGCCGCAGACGACCGTGACCTGGTCGCGGCGATAGCGAGCCGGGTGTCCGTCGCGGTCGACAACGCCCTGCTGTTCGAGGAGGAGCGGGCTACCGCGCTGGCCTTCCAGACGAGCCTGTTGCCGATTAAGCCGCCCGTACTTGACGGGCTCGAGGTGGCCTACCGGTACGTGCCGGCCAAGCCGCTCGAGACTCACGGCCAGGGCATCCAGACTCAGGTCGGCGGCGACTGGTACGACATCATCCAGCTGTCGGCTGGCCGGGTCGGCATCGTGATCGGCGACGTGGAAGGACGAGGCGCCAGGGCGGCCGCCATCATGGGCCAGCTGCGCTCGGCGCTTCGGGCGTTCGCCCAGGACGATAAGGCACCGGCCGACATCCTGCGCAGGCTCGATGACTGGCTGCGGACCATGACCGATGAGCGGGAGGACACCGGCACCGATCCGCTGACCGCCAGCTGCACCTACCTGATCTACGATCCGTGGTCGCGCAGGCTGACGATCGCCAACGCAGGTCACATGCCTCCGCTCATCGTGACGGACGAGGACGTGACTCCAATGAGGATTGAACATCAGGGAGTCCTGATCGGCGTGCGCGGTATGTTTCCCGGCCTGCCGACCTACCGCGAGGAAGCCCATACCCTGCCCGCCGGATCCACGCTGATCTTCTATACCGACGGGCTGGTGGACCGGCGTCAGCGGGCCGACGGGCACGGCCACTATGAGGACGCCGAGGTGTTCGGCATGCTCAGCGAGGCCGTCAAGTTGGTGGCCAGCGAAAGCGCCGACAAGATAGCCGAGGCGGCCGAGCACGCCGTCCCCGGCCAGATCGACGACGACGTGGCGATTCTAGTGATCAGGACCTCGACGGAGAACCTGCCGACCTGGGAGAAGCGGTTCCGAGCCGAGCCGATCAAAGTATCAGAAGCCAGGCGGCTGGCCTTCGACATGTTCGTCGAGTGCGGGATGGACGACGATCAAGCCGACCTGGCCTGTCTGCTGGTGTCCGAGGTCGTGACCAACGTCGTCCTGCACACCTCGGCGGCGCCGGCGCCGCGCCAAGAGTCCATGTTCGCGGGAGCAGGCAAGCCCAGAACGCCTGGCGGTCTCGACCACTGGGCCGCCCTCGTCGACTCGCCCTTTTCCGATGATTTCGCCGGAGCGCAGGGCGGCCCCGGCACGCTGCCGCAGGGCGGCCCGGGGACGCTGCCGCCTGGCGGCCCGGGGACGCTGCCGCCTGGCGGCCCGGGGACGCTACCGCCTGGCGGCCCGGGGACGCTACCGCCTGGCGGCCCGGGGACGCTGCCGGGGCAGGAGTTCATTCTGCAAATCCGCAAGGGGCACACGTCGGTATGGGTTGAGGTCTTCGACAACGATCTCCGGCTGCCGAGGATCAGGATGGCTGGCGAGAACGACGAGGGCGGCCGTGGGCTCTACCTGGTTGACCAACTCGCCGATCGCTGGGGCTCGCGCCCGACTGAGGAGGGCAAGGCGGTCTGGTTCGAGATGCCGATCAAGCCGCAGTCCGCCGTTGTGTTATCGCACTCGAGCTGCTTACCTGCGCTGAGTCGCCCAGAGGATTAGTACCGCAATCGCGAAGCCGCACACGGCGAGGGCGAATATCCGGCCGGTAACGGCCATGCCCAGCCGGCGACGGCCCATGGTCACACCGATGGCGAAGATGACGGCCAGGAAACCGAGCAGGATCAGGCCGTCGGTCACCGCAACCTCACCTCATCCGGCAGTCATCCCGCCGCGACATGCCGCCCCGCCGGCCTGTGTGTCCAGCATAACGCCGCGAAGGCGGCTATGACGTTCTGCTTACTGCGCGGTAACCTCGAAGGGGTGAATCGTATCTGAGCGCGTGTTCGCGGCAGTGGAGGTTTCGGTGGCGGAGGCATACATCGTCGGAGCTGTGCGGACGCCCGTCGGCCGGCGCAACGGGGGTCTGGCGTCGGTCCATCCGGCAGACCTAGCCGCGCACGTGCTGGCTGAGCTCATGACCAGGACCGGCGTTGACCCGGCGGCTGTGGAAGACGTGGTTATGGGCTGCGTCTCGCAGGCCGGCCCGCAGGCGATCGACATCGCTCGCACTGCCTGGCTGTCGGCCGGGCTGCCCGAGTCGGTGCCCGGGGTGACGATCGACCGTCAGTGCGGCTCGTCGCAGCAGGCTGTGCACTTCGCCGCGCAGGGCGTGCTGTCCGGCACCCAGGACCTGGTCGTGGCTGCTGGAATCGAGAGCATGAGCCAGGTGCCGATGGGTTCCTCGGTCGCGCCGCTGCTCGAGAAGGGCATGGCCCTCCCGTACGGCAACGGCTGGGGCGACCGGTACGGCAAGCAGGAGATCTCGCAGTTCCGCGGCGCGCAGCTGATGTGCGAGAAGTGGGGGATCAAGCGGCAGCAGCTCGAGGAGTACTCGCTCGAGAGTCACCTGCGCGCGATCAGGGCCATCGACTCGGGCAGGTTCGAGCGCGAGATCACGCCCATCAATGGCGTGACCGCCGACGAGGGCCCGCGCCGGGACACCTCGCTGGAGAAGATGGCCGACCTCAAGCCGTTGCGCGAGGGGTGGGAGATCACCGCCGCCGTGGCCTCGCAGATCTCCGACGGCGCGGCAGCGCTCCTGATCGCCTCACCGGAGGCCGTGCAGCGACACGGGCTGACCCCGCGGGCCAGGATTCACACGCTGACCGTGGTCGGCTCCGATCCTGTGTTCATGCTGACAGGGCCGATCCCGGCCACCGAGAAGGCGCTGGCGAAGGCGAAGCTCAGCGTCGATGACATCGACGTCTTCGAGGTGAACGAGGCGTTCGCGCCGGTCCCCATCGTCTGGGCCGCCGAGACCGGAGCGTCCCTGGAGAAGACCAACCCGAATGGCGGCGCGATCGCGCTCGGCCACCCGCTCGGCGGGACCGGCGCGATCCTGATGACCAAGCTGGTCCACGAGCTCGAGCGCACGGGCGGCCGGTACGGCCTGCAGACCATGTGCGAGGGCGGCGGCCAAGCGAACGCCACCATCATCGAGCGCGTCTAACAGCCCGAGCCCGCCGCGGGCGGCCCGAACGCCGCCCCGCCCGCCCGCGCCCGCCCCGCCGCCCCGCCCGCCCGCGCCGGCCCCCCGCCGCCCGTCCGGGCCACTGTGGATCAACAGCCATGGCCCACGACTGTTGAACTAGCCACCTCGGTGGGCCATCGCTGTTGAAAATCGGCGCGCCGGAGTGCCCGGGCGGCGGGTCGCTGCCATGGCTCAGCATCCACAGAGTTTCGTTGCGTCAAACAAGAAAGCTCTAATTTGACTTTAAGATTTAGTTCTGCTACAACGGTAGGTAACGGGGGTTCACAGTTGGACCTCGTGCCAAACTGGAGGTGGATCACTGTGCTGCTGACAACGTTCGACCCATTCGCGGCGGACTTCGACCGGCTGGTTCAGCGGACTTTCGGCTGGGCTGACGGAATCGGCGGGCGGTCAGGCGCTCTTCCGATGGATGTCGTCAGGCGCGACAACGAGGTCGTCCTGCGGATCGACCTGCCCGGCGTCGACCAGGGCAGCATCGAGGTCACGACCGATCACGGCGTGTTGACCCTCTCCGCTAAGCGGAGCGAGGATTACGGCGAGCAGGAGCGGCCGGTGGTGCGGGAGCGCCTGATGGGCTCGTTCACCAGAAAGATCAGACTGGCCGAGACCGTCGACGCCGACAAGATCGAGGCTGGATACGACAATGGCGTGCTGAGCATTGTCCTGCCACTGCAGGAGAAGGCTAAGCCGCGCCGGGTCGAGATCAAGCGGGCCAGCGCCCCGGAGCTCACCGCCTGATCACGTTCGCCAGACGAAACGGGCCGGGCCGGCGGTGCTGACCGCTTGCCCGGCCCGAACCAATGCTGGAGTGTTGTGCCGTGTTGCCGTTTGACGACGAGAACCTGCCGCTGTTCACGGTCGGGCAGGTCGCGCAGATGCTCGAGGTCCAGCAAGCCTTCTTGCGCCGGCTGGACGAGTTCGGCGTAGTCCGGCCGTCCCGCTCATCGGGCGGTCAGCGGCGCTACTCCCGCACCGAGGTCACGATCGTGCGGTACGTCGCCCAGCTTGCTGACGAGGGGATGACGCTCGCCGCCATCCGGCGGGTACTGGAGCTTGAGGATCAGGTCAGAGCTCTTGAGGCCGAACGGGACGCACTGCTGACTGCCATCGCCGAGCGCGACGAGCTGCTGGCCGCTCTGACCAGCCGCCGGCGTTCCGGCCCCGCCGCCTTGCCGCGGCGCGGTGGTTCTCCGCAGCGGTGGATCCGGGGATCGACCCCCGAAAACCGCGATGGATCCCGGGATCGACCCGGCTCCCAATGACCTACGCACGGGCGGGAACGCCCGCTGTCTACACGTCCGCGCGGTAGAAGTTCAGATACGAGCGGGACGGCGTCGGACCGCGCTGGTCCTGGTAGCGGGATCCGTAGATCGCCGAGCCGTACGGGTGCTCGCTCGGCGAACTGGTCTTAAACAGGCAGAGCTGACCGATCTTCATGCCGGGCCAGAGCTTGATCGGCAGGGTGGCCACGTTCGACAGCTCGAGGGTCACGTGGCCGGAGAAGCCAGGGTCGATCCAGCCGGCGGTCGAATGCGTGAGCAGGCCGAGCCTGCCGAGACTCGACTTACCTTCTAGCCGACCGGCAATGTCGTCAGGCAACGAGACGACCTCGTAGGTTGAGGCGAGCACGAACTCGCCGGGATGCAGAACGAACGGGTCCTTGCCCTCCGCCTCGACCAGTCGGGTCAGGTCTGGCTGCTCGATCGCCGGGTCGATATGCGGGTACCTGTGGTTCTCGAAGACGCGGAACAACCGGTCCAGGCGCACGTCGACGCTGGCTGGCTGAACTAGTTCGGGCGCGAAGGGCTCGACCTTGACGCGGCCCGATGCGATCTGAGCTCGGATGTCCCTGTCGGAGAGCAGCACGCAGGCAACCTACCGGTTCCGGTACGATATCGTCGCGGCAGTCGCGTGACCGATGCGGTTTGGGTGGTATGCGCAGCTAGTCGGGCTCGGCGGTTCGCGCGGGTGTAGTTCAATGGCAGAACATCAGCTTCCCAAGCTGACAGTGGGGGTTCGATTCCCCTCACCCGCTCCACGGTGAAATCCCAGGTGGCGCCGCACGCTGGTCCCTGGCATCCGGCCCGTAGAACCCCCGAAGAAGCCCGCGTGCCATTAACGTGCCATTAGCCCGCGTGGACGACGGTCCCGGAGCGTTCCGTAGAAGCAATGCGTCGGCTGGACCGAAGCCTGCGCGTTCGTAAAAGGGAACCGACGGTTCGCTCGGGCTTAGGACTATGCGCTCGAAACCGTTGTCGTCCGCGTAGTTCAGGAGCGCGTGGATGAGCTTGCGGCCAACGCCCTGATTGCGATACGCCCCTTGCACGAAGGCGTTGCCCAGGTAACCCCAGTGGCTCGGCGGGCGTCCTGGACGTGGCATCCGCTCGAAGACGGCGAGGTTCATCATGCCGACAACTCGACCGTCGGCCTCGGCCAGCCAGGTGATCCGCCGTGAAGACTCGCGCGAGAACCACGCCGCGAACCGCTCGTCAAAGGCTGGGTCTTCGACGTCGCCGTCCAGCTCTCGCGTCCATTCACAGCGAAGCCGGATGATGGCCGGAAGATCCGCATTCTGGGCACGGCGAATAACAACTTCGGTCACGCGATCACACCATACTTGCGCGAGGTCGGAGCCTCGACCGTGGCCCAGACCAGGACTCGATCCTGACCTCGGTGATCACGACGCCATGCGTCCAACCCGGCGTGAAGCGAGCATTCGGCGCACCCAGGAACGCGAGGGCGGCGCAGTACCAGGCCCACCTGTCCCGCTGCCAGGGCACGTCGTAGCGGTGACCTCGGCATGCGCGCGGTTCACAGTCACCGTCGGCAAGAGCGGCGATTCAGGCTGTACCGCCGGGTATCTATCGTGTGATCGGCTATTAGCCGCTTTGGAGAGGTCCAACGGTGCCGAAATGCGATGCTCCGCGGGGCGCACGGTCGGAGTCAGGGCAGCCAGGCTCTCATCGGACGTCCGCGTCGTCTGTTCGATCCGCTAACTGAAGCCGCGAACCACGCAGCGGATGGCCTGGTGGTGCTGCGACGGATGCTGTGCATTCGGCAGTGAGGACTAGACTGGCGGCATTATGAGCGACACAGACGCTTTCCTGCGGGCGGAGAACGCCGAACTCCGCCGACTGCTGGACAAGCATCAATGGGCCGGCCTTACTCCGTTCAAGTCCACGGGGTGTTGTCCGGAGTGCTCAGGGGCATCGCCGCCGCACGGCAGAGGGCATCGTCCCGGATGCGCGATCGAGGCTGCCTTGGCCACCGACCCGGTCACCGCATAGCCCGGATTCATTTTGGATGGGCTATCACTTGCTTGTCCATCATGCTTCGGGATATATGGTCGGATGGCGTTCTTCTCAGGCGGTCATCAGCGCAACGCCGTAGTCTCCGAATCGCTTGTCACGCGTGACGATCGTCAGACCCTCGGCGAGAGCTTGGGCTATCAGCATGCGGTCGAAAGGTGTCGTGATAACGGGAGAGTTGTCCGGCCGCGATGACATGAGCGATGTTTATCGGCAGTGGGACGAACCCGCCTGCCTGCAGTTGCTGCTCTAGGTCATCCGGCGCGTTCAGCTTGCCCAGCGTCTTCTTGATGGAGATCTCCCATGCGCTGGCGGCCGAGACGGCCACGAGATTGGCAGGATCGGCGATCGCGTCCCGCGCCTGCGTGCTCAAGCCTTCGTCGGCGAGCCACCACAGCAAGGCATGCGTATCCAGCAGCAGCTTCACGGACGCTCCCCGCGGAATGCCGCGCCGATCTCGTCAGTTGGCTAGCGTGCCGGCCACCCACGTAGCGCAGCTCCGCAGCTGGCAGCTCGGCGTCGGATGGGAATCGAGGCAGTCACGCAGCCGCTGGCTGTCCAGGGGCCAAGCCTGCCAGCGGTGTCAAAGCAGCCGCGAATCGGTTTCCGGGCGCGAGTCAATTCCGAGCCGGCGGCCATGGAAGTAGACAGCCCACCAGCCCTCACGGGAACGGCCGCTGCGTTACGGCCCCCACGCGTACAGGCCGGTGCTGCCTGCCGTGTACAGCCAGCCGTCGGCAAAGGCACTCTGCGGAAAGTCGAAGCCCGGATTCAGTGTTCGCAGGATTGCGCCGGTGAAGGCATTAACCAGGTACGTTTCGTTTGGCCGCGTGGTGTTGTCGTAGGTGCCGACGCCGATGACTCCGCTGCGGTTGATGGACGGGCTCGTCAGTACCCCGTTCGGCAGTCCAGTTTGCCATCCGATCGCGCCGGTGGCCGGATTGAGCCGCAGGACCGAACCCCGGAACCTCTTAGCGCCGATGGTGGTCCCCGGGCCTGCCATGTAGAGGAAGTGGCCGTCGAACGCCGCGGCAGCCTGGCACTGGCCAAGGACCTTCTCGCTGGACTTCACGCCGATCCTGCGCTGCCATATCTTCGTCAAGTTGGACCGCCGCAGCCCGTAGTAGATGCCGTTCTTGTTGCACGCCCCGACCATCAGTACCGACTTGCCCTTAATCGTGGCGGTGAACACTGTGGGTGATCCGCCGAAGTCCCCGTCACCGACGATGGCTGCCCTGGGTACCTGGAACGAGGCGAGCAGCTTGAGGGCCGGGCTGAGCTTGAGAATCGACACCGTGTGGTAGAGGTTCGTGGCGTTGTCGGGACCATTGCCGGTCGTTGCAAAGACATTGCCTGAGCCATCGACCGCTACGCTAGACCAGACCGAACCTCCCACGTGGCCCTTGGGCACCGTGTAGAACGTATTGAGCTTATGCCCCGTGGCTTGGTCGTATTCCGCGACGCCGCCGCGAACCAGGGGAGTATCGCAATTGGACGAGATACCGACGTAGATCCTGCCGTGCGCCACAGTGGGCGAGGACCACCGGAGGTAGTCGTTCACCTTAGTCGACGGGATCGCGATGGCCGAGCGCCATCTCTGTTGCATCGTCGCAGCGTCAAGCGCATGCAGGTACCCATCGGGGGCGGCGACGTACACCATGTCCTTGCGGTCTTCGGGTCGCGGGCGACGGTCGCGGTCGACGCGAATCCGAAGGCGGCGCAGGTGCGCTTGGGTTGGAAGCCGAGGAAGATCTTCTTCTGCAGCAGCCCATGCAGCGCGTCAATCTTGTAGAACCAGCCCGCGAACGAGCCGATGAAGACCGAACCATCGGAGCATTATGCACAGGCTGGCCCGCACTCGGTCGGAAATAGACGCTTTCGAACAGATGCTTCGCTATCCCGGGCTCGCCAGAGACAAGGACCAGGTGGCCGACGCGTGGTTGCACGCCCGCCGTTCGCCCGGTTCATCCCACGTCCACTTCGGCCGGTTGCGGAGCTAGCGGCCTCCCTCGACGCAGAACTCGTTGCCCTCCGGGTCGGCGAGGATCACCCAGCCCACACCGGCAGGCTGGTCAGCTGCCACCGACGCGCCGAGTCCAACCAGGCGTGCCACCTCCTGCGCCTGGCTGCGATCGCGCGGAACCACATCGAGGTGAAGCCGGTTCTTGACGATCTTCTGCTCGCGGACGCTGACGAAGTACAGGCGGATGTCGCCGCCTGGAGCCGGGCCGACGCTGAATTCCTCGTGGGCGGGCCCGGAATTCTGCTGGCGCATCTCCCAACCAGCAACGGCTGCCCAGAACCTGGCGATGGCGAATGAATCCGAGCAGTCGAACGTGACATTAAGTATCGCTGATGTCATGGCTAACTCCGCTGCGTTGCGGGCGCCACCCGGGCGACCGTCAGCGGGCCGCGGGAGGCGCGAGAACGAGACCGATCATGACGACCGCACCTCCTTCTCACTCTGCCGGCTCGCCGGACATCTTCCGTGCCCGCGACTATGCCATGTCCGATTCCGGCCGCCAACTCGATAATCCAGTTGCGGCGCGCGTCAGGACTGTTACCGGACGGCCTAACACCGCCGGATCAGTCGGCCGATCACCGCAATTCGTGGTTCCGAGGCTTATACGACCGGTTCGCCATACGGGGTGTAGCAGTACAGGCCCTTGTCCTCGGCACCGACGAATACGGAGTTGTCCATGATCGCCGGCGTGCCGCTGAGGCCGGCGCCAGTCTTGGCCAGCCAGACGACCTCGCCGCCGATGCGCAGACCCGTAACGGTCCCGTCGGAGGATTCGGTGAACAACATTCCGCCGGTCACGCTGACTCCCGTGACGGGGCCGGCCAGCGGTTCGCTCCACATGACTGATCCGTCGGTCGTCTGCAGAGCGGTAAGGCTCTTGTCAGCGGCCCCGATGTACAGGTGGCCCGCCTGGTAAGCCATTGACCCGGTGATCGATGTCCCGACCGACTTGGACCAGTTAAGTGTCCCGGCAGATTCCGAAAGCGACGAGACGACGCCGGTGGTCGAACCCACGAAGACCTGCTTCTGCGCGATCACCGGGCTGTTGTTGACGGCCGCGCCGACATTGGCTTGCCAGCGGGGCGAGGCCGATCCGGCGCCAATGCGCAAGGCTGTGACCTTCCCGCTGTCGTCGGCCACGACGAGCGTGGACGCGCCAGGATCGAATGCGGGTGAACCCACGACCGCCCCGGGGACCGTCACGGTCCAGGAGACGTTCCCGGTCGCTTCGTTAATCGCGTAGACCTTATGATCCTTGGCGCCCACGTAGACCACGCCGCCGTAGATCAGTGGCGAGGAGGTGACCGCGCCTCCGGTCGCTGCGGTCCAGGCGAGCTTGCCAGTCTTCTCGGCGTAGGCGCTGACCGTGTCGTTCGACGACCCGACGACGACCAGCTTGGCCGCCGAGTCGACCGCAGGAGACGAACTGATGGTGCCGCCGGGCGTGGCTGACCAGGCGAGGGCGCCCGTCGTAATGTGGACGGCGCTGAGGGTACCCGAGCCATCCCCGGCGAACGCCATCTGGTCGACGACGGCGGGCGTGCTGTCAATCGGCGCGGCGGCCGAGTACACGAAGTACGGGTTCAACCGGTACTGCTTGCCCGGAGTGACCTCAATAGAGAGCACGCGATCGTTCGGCTGATCGCTGGTGCGCTGCGGATCGTGGCCGAACTCGGACCACGGGCCGGTGACGTAGAGCGGAGCTGTCGCCGACCTCCCGGAGGTTTGTCCCGCGCCGGTGACCGCGGTCAGGCCGAAGTCGTAGGTCGCGGGAATCTGCACCGGGGACTTCGGGAACCCGCCATTCACGCCCGCCGTGACGGTCGCGAGGGCAGCACCGGGAATGGACAGGCTGACCTTCTCCTGCGGCTTGAAGCCCGAGCCGGACACGGTCAGCGCGGAGTTCGGAGCCGCCTGGGCGGCGGATAGGTACACGTGCGGGCCAGTGGTGGTGGGCCGGACGGTCACGGTCGTCCTGACCAGCGCGTGGTCAACAAGGCCGTCGCCGTCAACGGCTCTGGCGGTGAATTGCAGCACGCCGCCTGACGGGGCGGCGGGTACCCCGAAGGTCCAGTTAACTGTCGTGCCTGCCCCGCTCAGCACGGCATGGTTGTAGGTAGGGCCTTGCCGCCAGCTGTGGGCGGCCGCGTTCCACCATGGTCCGGCCGAGCCGTTCAGCTGTACAGCGACATCCACCGCCGTCAAGGACGCCGACCCAGGATGCGCGGTGCCCGTTGCTACCACCGGATTGGCGCCCGGATTGGCGATAACCGAACCCGAGGCCGGACTCGTGATGGCCGTCGTGGGCGCCGTCCCGTTCGAGCCCCCAGGTGCGAGGTCGTACAGGAAGCCGTCGCTCGACCCAATGATGAGGTTGCCGGAGGAGTCGGCGGCCGAACTAATGACGTAGCCGCCGGTCTTGTATTTGTACAGGACCTGGCCGGTCGCCAGGCTGCTGACCTCGATGTAGCCCTTCAGGTCGCCGTAGACGACGACCTGCTGTCCGGCCGGACCGGTGACCAGCGGTGAGGACAGCACCTCGGTGTCGGACGGGCCGGCCTCTTCCGACAGCCAGACCTTGTTGCCGGTGATGGCGTCGACGGCTGCGACGCCCACCGTCGTGCCGAAAACCAGCGTCCGGCCTACGAGCGCGGGCGCGGACCGGCCGCCGTCATGGTTGGTGCCGGTCGCAGCGCCGTAGTCGTAGGTCCACTTGAGCTCGCCGGTGGTCAGGTCGATGGCGTACAAGATCCGGTCCTTGCCCGGCACATAGGCCATGCCGTCGGCAAAGCCGTTCCTCCCGGGTGGGGATATGACGGTGCCAGCTCCGAAATCGTTGAGGCCGCCAACCAGCGACGTCACCCGCCACACCGTCGCGCCAGTCTTGGCGTTCAGGGCGTAGATGGCGCAGTCCGGGTCGCCGCTTCCGAAGA
>Ga0207646_10002608_pt1 | contig 21213 bp, 23 predicted proteins | sample KBSK5502metaG_FD_184343 | JGI IMG/M metagenome (GOLD analysis project Ga0207646, IMG submission 184343) | Corn, switchgrass and miscanthus rhizosphere microbial communities from Kellogg Biological Station, Michigan, USA - KBS K5-50-2 metaG... | ecosystem: Host-associated > Plants > Roots >... | reverse complement strand
CCGGCGGAGTAACGGCCGGCCAGCGTGGCGAAGATGCCACCCTCGGCGGACAGCACCGCCAGGCGCCCGCCCTGCTCGGCGAGCAGGGATGAAGCCGCCTCAGGGGTGATGTCATCTGCGACCAGGCGGGGCATGACGGGGATCGTGATCGCCTCGGCGAGCTGAGCTTTAGCGATCGCTTCGCTGGTGGCCCTCTTCGCCGCCTCAGCATCATTGAGCCCGGCTGCCGCCAGCGCAGCCTTTTCCGCATCGCGGTGAGCGATCTTCTGCTGTGTTTGTGCCTCCAGGATCCCCGCCTGGCTGGCGGCGACCATGCTGGCCTCCGTATCCAGCAACGGGGAGGTCAGCTCGGCGAAGACCGCCGATTTCCGCACGCCAGACGGCAGGGCCACGACGGTGAACAGGTTCACGGGCTCGCGCCATGAGCCGCGCACTTCAACTACCGCGCGGCCGCCAGCCGCAGTTCCCAGGACAGCAAGGGCCACGGAGGCGCCGAGGTCACCCGGGGTCTGGGTGAACCGGGCGACCTCGCGGACCTCATCGGCGAGCCAGCCAGGAAACGCGTCTACCGGGAACTCGGGCAGCCGGGACTGCGCGCCAAGCGGAACAGGCTGTTCCCATGCATCGCCGGCAGCGGCAGCGGCAGCGCGTGCTTCAGCGGGACTAGGTGTACGGCTCACCGGGCGTTCCTCAGGACATTGGTGACTTGCTGGCGGGCGTAGTGCTCGCCGCCCCGGATCCCGGCGTCGACGGCCGCGTGGATCAGGTGCTCGCCGTCATCGGCGGTTGCCTCGCCGGCGTCGATCATCTCGGCGAGCCTGTGCGCGGCCCACACGAGCGGGCCGGTGCGGTCGCCGGGCTGGCCGGCGCGCACCGTGCTGGCGAGGCCGCGGAGCCGTGCATCGGCAGGGGCGGCCGATGGGCGCGTGACGTTTCGCCGCGGCTCGGTCCGCTCGGCGAGCATGCTGCATAGCCAGGCAGGCAACGGCACGGGCGGCCGGTCGTCGAGCAGCTCGTACGGCTTGCCGCCAACTTCGGACCCGACGGCGATCACGTACCCGCCGGCGCTCCTCACGTCGATGAGCGGGCCGAGTTTCCCCGCGCTGTTGCGGATCTCCTGGCCGGCTGGGCCGCGGTAGTAGCAATGCCAGCCGCCGCTCGGCGTAGAGACGGTGTAGGTCGACGGCCACGGCTGGCAGGCCCACTCGGCGAGCTGGGCGAGCACGTCAAGGCCGTTGACGATGCCCGGGAGTTTCCAGTCATCCGGGAGCGTGCCGTGCGTGTCCAGGTCGATCACGACCAGGCCGGACGGTCCGCACGCGATGCCGATGTTGTGCCGCGGGCTCGGCCAGTACCGGGCCACCCGGTCAGGATCGCCGCATGCGCGCTGTTCCCATTTGTCGACCGCCGGGCGCTTGTCGCCTGGCAGGCACGGGAACACGAAGAAACCTCGGCGGGCGAGGTCGGCCGCGGTCATGCCGCACGGCCGTGCATGACGAGCAGCTCCCAGCGCTGCACTCCCCACCGGGTGACGAGGTAACGCTGATGGCTGCGCAACTCGGAGTCGGTGAGCCCGTAGCTGCTCGGCGGCCCGAACGCGTATCGTGTGAATGCGGCTTGCTCCACGGCGGGAGCGGCGGCGAGGTGAAGGTGGCGCGGGCCCGGCCCTGGTGGTCGGGCTCGTCTACGTTGCCGCGTCATCCCCGCCGCCCTCGAGCACCCGGATCAGGTCCGAAGTCAGGATCTTTATCCGGTGGCCGACGGAGATCGTCTTGACCGGTGACTGGCCACGGCGGATGGCCTCGTACAGGGTTGTCCGGCCGTATCCGAGCGCCCGGGCGCCATCGGGCACGTCGACGGTCGCGGGCCAGGTCCGGACCTCGCGGAGGCTCACGCCACGGCCGTTCACGCCGGCACCCGCTCATCAGGATGGGCGGTGGCGTAGGAGGCGTCGCATAGCGCCTGCATCCGCCGGGCGCTGACGCCGAGTGCCCTGGCCAGCCGTACGACCGTCTCCGGGCGGGCTCGCTGCCTTCCATTGGAGACCCTTGAAATGGTTCCCTTGTCCGTCCCGGCCAGAAGCGCCAGCGCGTCCAGGGGTGGGTTGCCACGTTCAGCGAACAGCTCTTTTAGGGTCACTACACGCTCCTGGTGTAGATCCTGCAATCAGGATGTTCAACTTAGACCTTAGGGCGTGAGACTCGGCGAGCGCAACATTCCTTGGTGGGAATTCAACGTCAGACGTTGCGTTTTAACACGCTAGGCGTGTACAACAGGGGTGTGCCGCAGCATCAGCCCTTCGAGGCGCCGCAGCCGTACGGCAAAGTGGTCGGCCGGAACATCAGCGCGGCCCGCGGCCGGCTGCAGCGGAGCCAGACATCCCTCGCCAAGCGCATGAGGAGCATCGGATTCAGCGCATGGAAGCAGCAGACTGTGGCCAACGTCGAGCAAGGCAAGCGGAGCGTGACGGCGGTGGAGCTGGTCGGCTTGGCCCTGTCGCTCGATGTCACCGTGCGCACGCTGCTCGAGCCGCAGCCAATGGACGGGCAGATAGAACTCCCGGACGGCGAATCGTACAGCGAGCGGACCGTGCGGCTGCTCGTAGCGGAGGTCAACAGCCGCCCGATCTACTGGAATGACGATGTACCGGTGCGGCGCCAGGACTGGGCTGGGTGGGAAGGCGACCCGGACGCACCCGATGCGGTGAAAGCCGCGTGGCGGGAGGCGGCTCGGGCACGCGGCCCACGCGCGCGGTCTCGAGTCCGAGGCGCTCGCCGCGTGGCGGGAGGCGGGCGAGGTGACTGACGATGCCTAGGGTCCGGTCGAAGACGTTGCCCGGTGGCCGCAAGCGCTATTGGTTCCGGGTCGACACCGGCCGCGGGCCCGACGGCAAGCGGATTCAGGAATACCGGACGTTCGACCGCCGCGCAGATGCGGTCGCCGAGATGGCTCGCATCATGACCGAAGCCGGGCGCGGCCTGTACATCAGGCCGTCACAAGAGACGCTCGGCGAGCACCTGGACGGCTGGCTCGAGGGCGTCACCCGCAACCTGCGCGCGTCGACCAGGCGGAACTATGCCGACGCTTTCCTGCCGGTGCGCGACCGGCTCGGCGCCAGGCGGCTGCAGTCGGTCACGAAGTCCGACATCGAGGCGCTCGTGACGTGGATGCTGACATCGGGCCGGCGCCGCGGCGGCGCGGCTGGCACGGGCCTGTCCGCTCGCTCGGTGCGGCTGACGCTGGGCCGGCTGACGGCCGCGCTCGAGTCCGCTGTCGAGGAGGGCAAGATCGCCCGGAACCCTGCCCGGTACGTGAAGCCGCCGGCGCATTCACCGCGCGAGCGGGAGACGTGGACGGCTGAGGAGGTGCGCGCGTTCCTGACGGTCGCGGACGCTGACCGGCTGGCGGCGTGCTGGCGGCTGTCGCTGTACGGGCTCAGGCGCGGTGAGGTGTGCGGGCTGCGGTGGCGCGACGTCGACCTGAAGGCCGGAACGGTGACGGTCCGCCAGGCCCGGGTGCTCGTGAACTACGAGGTCCGTGTCGTGGAGCCGAAGTCACGCAACGGCCTGCGCACGCTGCCGCTCGATGACGCGCTGGCAGCCGCCCTGAAGGCGCTGAAGGCACGGCAGGCGCGAGAGCGCCTGGCGGCCGGCGAGGCGTACGAGGCAAGCGGCTACGTGGCCGCTGACGAGCTCGGCCGCGCGGTTCACCCGGAGTGGTTCACCGATGAATGGCGCCGCGTGATCACGCGGGCCGGGGTGCGCCGGATCCGGCTGCATGAGTCACGTCACACGACGTGCTCGCTGATGGAGAAGGCCGGCGTGCCGGTGTCGGTGATCGCCGCGTGGGCCGGGCATTACAGCGGCGCGTTCACGATGGCCACCTACGTGCATGCGAACCCCGATGATCTCGCTGCAGGGCGTGACGCGCTCGCCGCGATCTACGGCTCGGAGGCGTCGTCGTGAAGGCCGTTGTGCAATTTCGTGCAATTAGTGCCACCTGGCGCGAGTTTCCCAGCCGTGGCTGGAAGGTTGCGCCCCTGCTCAGGTGTGGCGCGCTCGGAGGGACTCGAACCCCCAGCCTTCTGATCCGTAGTCAGATGCTCTATCCGTTGAGCTACGAGCGCAGGCTGAACCCTGGATAGTGTACGGCAACTGGCCACGCGGGCGCCGCGCCTGATGGCAGTGTAGGTTCTCAAAAGAGTTGTCCACCAGCCCGGCTGTGACCTGGGATGAGGTGCGGCGTCTCATCATTTTGTCCCAGCGCTGGTCTCACCGTTCTGTCATTTTCTTCAGGAACCCCGCCAGATTACGACCGTGGCGGGCGCCGACTCCTCAGCCAGCGAATCGCGGGTTTGGGATTCGATGCACGAACGGCCCCCGCCGGGGTCGCTCCGTCTATTGGCAGGTCTTGCGGTTGACCACTATCAAGCCGAGTTTCGTCCGGAAGTGGTAGCGGTTGCTGCCGACGTGATACCAGATGTCGATGCCTGCCGCTGTGCCCCTACTGCGCCCGGGCGCGAGGCGGACGACCATCAGCAGGTTCGTCCGGTCGTACTTGGCGATGGCGAGCGGCACCCTGGCTCCCTTCGCCAGGTGCCGGTGATCCCACTGCCAGCCGGCGAGGCGCGAACGCCGAACCCGGCGCTGCGCCCTGGGTCCGCCGGTTCGCGAGCTCGACGACGCCCTCCGGCGGATTGATCCGCCCAGGGGCGGGCCAACAGCGCACATTCCTGACGGGGGCTGCGGCACTGGGGCAGCGGCCCTCGCGGCCACGGCGCTGTCCAGTGGACAGGCTCCGGCGGCCGGGACCCCCTTTCGGTCCGGGCCACGCCGACCGTGCGCGGCACAGAAGCCTGCTTGTCGGTCAATACCAGGACTCGCAAGGCCGGCGCTTTACAATCAGGCCATGGGTTTCCTGCGCAGCAGGGCGAGGAAGAAGCGCGAAAAGGCGGCGGCCGAGCACCTGGAGGCGCAGGCCAAGGCCGCTAAGCCACAGGCTGAGGTTGCGCGTCGGGAAGTGACGGCAAAGCCACGTCTCGACCCGGACCAACCAGGATGGGGCCGAGCCATCGGCCAGGAAATGGCCAAGGCTCGCCAGGAGCGCGGCAGCCAGCAATGAGGCCAGGCGTCATATTCGCCGACGCCTGCTGGACCATCCGGATGGGTTAGCTGTGCATGGTCGCGTCGATGCCCTTGGTGACCGACCCGGGCGCTACCGTGACGGGCACGGCAGTGGCAGGCGAGTTCGCGTGCTGCCACCATTGGGCCGCGTATCCGCTTGCACCGCAGCCTGATGTGAAGTTCACCAGGTACTGCCCGGCCGGCAGCGCGGTTAGCTTGTAGCTGCCCGACTGGCTGACCGTGTAGACGTGGTTGCGGGCTCGCGCCAGCGCGCCCGTCGGCGTGGCCCGCACGCATATGCCGGTCAGCGGCGCGCTGGCGGGCGCGGGGCCGACGATGGTGCCGGTGATGGTCCCGTCGCGAGCCAGCACCACGTCGACGCCGGCCGTGGCCGCGCCTGCGCTCACGGTCACCGGCGTGGCGCTGGACCGGGAGGCCCCGCCGTACCACTCGGGTGCGAACGGCAAGGCGCCGTAGACGCAGCCGACTGGATCGAAATGGACCTGGTAGCGGCCGGGAACCAGACCGCGGACGGCGTACGCACCGCCCCTGCCAGTGACCGCGTAACCGGGCTGGCCGCTTCTGGCCAGGAAGGTCCGCGCGCCCACCGGCCGGCCGTTCTCGTTCACCTGCATCATCGCGACAAACCTCGCCACCGGCGCGTCCGAGTCCACGGAGGCCGGCTCGTTCCCGTCCGGCCTTGCTGTCGGCTACGGGATCGGCGGTCTGGCTCCCGGCCGCTACCGGGTCGAATTCGAGGACTGCGGCGGCGGCAGCCCGACCCAGTGGTACTCACGCAAGTCCCGCCCGGCGGCGGCGGACCCGGTTACGGTCAGGGCCAGGCACGTCACCAGGCACATCGACGCATTCTTGGTAAGGCCCGGCGCCGGATCGATATCCGGCCGGGTCGCCTCGCGGGCAACGGGCATGCCGGTTTCCGGCATCTGCGTCACAGCCTTCTCGTCGGCCGTATTTCGCAGTGACCGTAGCGACGCCCGCGGCCACTACGCGATCAGGCACCTGGCCACCGGCAGCTACCGGCTGTACTTCGCCAACTGCAGGGGGGACCGCTACGCCGCTCAGGTACGCCCGGGGAGGATCAGGGTGCACGCCCCCCGGGCCGTGCGCGGCGCGAACTTCGCGGTGGAGCTTGCCGGGACGATCTCGGGTGCTGTGACGGGCGGCTCACCCTCGCCCGCGCCTCGGCAAGGGGCGTCCACCGCTGGCACCGTGATGGCGCGGACATCTGCCGGCGGCCGCTACTTCTTCGGAGGCCTGACGGCGGGGCGGTACTTGCTGCGTTATCACGCCTGTGCGCATACGGCGGGCCGGGTCGGCGCGTCGGGCCAGGCCATCGTCACGGCCGGCCAGCTCGTCCGGGTTGCCCCGGTGACGCTGCGCGACCCGCTGTTGCCTGGCTCTGGACCGGCCGCAACGAGACCGGAGATTCCCGCGCATGCCGGAATCACGCTTCCGGCGCGCGCCAGGCTGACCCCCGCCGACTTGCGACAGCGGGAGGCGCGGTCGGGGTACGGCGGGATCTCGGGGCGGGTCACCGATGCCGGTGGCCGGCCGATCAAGGGCATCTGCGTGATCGCGCATGTCCGCCGCGGGAGCGGGTTCATCGGCATCAGTACATCGGCGCAGGGGACCTACCGCTTCGACAAGTATCTGCGGGCCGGGCGGTACACTCTCCAATTCGGCTCGTGCGATTCTGGCGAGTCGGCGGGAAACTGAGGTTGCTGATCTGGTAGACGCCGTGCCGGGTCTGCCCGTTGTAGAAGTCGCCGAAGACGCCGAACAGGTGGCGGCCGGCCAATACCAGATCGTTTTCTTTTCATGCGGCTCCGGCCCGGGCTGGGCCAGCCGGTGGTACCGGTCCGCGGCCACTCTCCGTGGCGCCGGGCTGCTCGACGTCCCGGCCGCTACCACGGTCACCGGCGTCAACGCTAGGTCGCTTCGTTCGGCGTGTAGGCGCCGATGCAGATCCGACCCAGCGACAGGCCCGCTTTGCTCGTGACCACGCCGCTGATCCCCGAGCCTGGCCGCATGGCGGCATCGATACCCGAGGTCAGCTTTCCGCCCCGCAGGGTGACCCGGGCAGCGTTGAACGCCTTGGCCCGGCCGCGGAACCACTGCGGAGCGTAACTGCCCTCGTTACCGCACCCGCCGTAGAAGACCACCGAGTACCGGCCCGGCTGGATCTGGTCGAAGCGGAACCTGCCGTCAGCGCTGGTCACCCCGCCGTCGAAGGCGCTGGTGAACACGCAGATCCCGGCCAGAGGCCGACCGGTGGCCGCCGAGGTGACCGTGCCGGAGATGATCGCTCCGGGCTTCATGAACACGACCACATGAGCGACCTTGCCCAGGCCTACCTGCACCGGATGGGGGTCGGCGCCGCAATGGTTCCGCGGCAAGTACCGCCAGGCGCGCGCGGACCTGGTCAGGGTGCGGGCGGGGAAGGTCACCCGGCAGATCAACGCGGTCATGCGCCGGGGCGGCAGCATCTCCGGCGTGGTCACGGGCCAGCGTGGCACCCGGCTCTCGCGCGTGTGCGTCACCGCCGTGACGGCGGACCGCAAGCAATTCGTGGCTCAGGCCAAGACGGTCCGCGGCCGGTACCGGATAAAGGCGCTGGACGCCGGGCGTTACAGGGTGTACTTCGACCCGGCCTGCGGATACCACGCAACGCGGTACCTGGACCAGTGGTGGCCCGCCGCGTCCACGGTCAAGGCCTCCAAGCCGGTCACTGTCCGACTCGGCGCCGTTACCAGGCGCGTGAACGCCGCGCTACGCCTCGGCGGCACGATCGCGGGTACCGTGCGGTTCGAGAACTCCCAGGGCAGGCCGCTGGCGGGCATCTGCGTGTTCGGGCTCGGGCTCGGCCCGGTGAGCTCGGTCGAGCAGGACGGCGTGACTAAGAAGAACGGCACGTTCGTGCTGCAGGGGTTGCCGGGCGGGCGGTACAAGCTCGAGTTCGGAGCCGTCGGCTGCGGAAACAACGGTAACTATCTGTACTACAGCGCCCGCCCAGCTGGCCTTGGCGGCCCGTCCAGCCTCCAGCGTCGCGGTCACGCAAGCACCCGGCACAGGCCGCCCATACGGACCAAGCAGCACCCCCGTGATCAGCCCGGTTTGGTCGCGCCGCGAAGCCGGGCCAGCCGCCTGGCCGTCTGCGCTGACATGCGATCCCGCGCGGCCCGACTGCGCTGTGGCCTGAACTGCCGGTCCGGCGACCGCCACCATGGCCGCGATGCACACGCACACCGCGAACACGCTGCGCCGCATTGGCCCGCCCTCCGCGCCTGACTGAGGTGGCTAGCACGAGTAGATAAGGGCGAGTGTATTGGCAGGACATATGCGCCGTACATCCGCGGATTCCGCAACCGGGCCAAGCGCGCCCCAGGCCCGCGGCCAGGTAACGGCCCCAGGCCCGCAGGGGTGCAACCCGAAAGCGAGGGGCGGCTAGGACGTTTCTACCGTCATGTCACCGGCGAAGGAATCGGTGAGTCCAGCCTGGCGATCCATCGGGCCGCGCACCAAGACTCCGTCCTTCAGAACGAAGTCGGGGCGCTCCAGCAGGCGAATATCGTTCAGAGGATTTCCTGGCACGGCAATCATGTCCGCGAGGTAGCCGGATTGAATGCGGCCGATCCGGTCGTCCCAGCGGAGCAGTTCAGCCGCATGCATAGTGGCGGACTGGATCGCATCCAGCGTGCTCTGGCCACAGCGGATGTGGTAGGCGAACTGCCGCGCATTCAGTCCGTGCGGGTCGGTGGCCCGCCGCCGTCAATCTCATCCATCTGTTCCAGAGCGTATTCGAAGGCACCCGCCGTGAAGACCTCGCGATGCGCCACGCCAGTCCCTTCTCTCCGCTCGCATCGCATTTCCGCGCTCACCCAGCGGCGAAGCCCATCCCACTTCGCCTGATAGTGGCGGCGGCACCGAGGCTGAACGCGTCGATCAGCATGGCCGCCAGGGTCTCGGCCATCTGCCGGGTCTCGATCCTGCAGACACCGAGGCCTTCGCCGTCCCTCGGGAACCGGACAACCCAATGTTCGCCGTCGCGCTCCGCGGCGCTCCATCGGTAGGCGGGAGTCACCGCCCCGAACCCAGCAGCCTGTAGCCCCGCCACGGCATCTGCCATCGAGGTGTGGGGAGCGGTTGCGGTCGCCCAGGCGCTTGCACTGGCAGTTATTGCCGATGCAGTGCCGGGGCACGGGCCTGGCTAGCTGCCAGACTGGCCGGCATGTCTCGTGCGCCCACCAAGGACGGATACAGCCTGTTCAGGCGGGGCCGTGGCTTACTGTGCGATCGGCCATACGAGTGTTCGGTCGAAGCTACGTCACGCGACGTGAGACCCCACCACGCCGACGACCCCAACCAACCCAACCCAACCCGTGCAGCTCTCAGATGCGGGCCATGTCCACGAACCGGCTGTAGTGGCCCTGGAACGCCACTGTGACGGTCGTCGTCGGCCCGTTCCGGTGCTTGGCCACGATGAAGTCCGCTTCCCCGGCTCGCGGCGACTCCCTTTCGTAGGCATCCTCTCGGTGCAAAAGGATAACCACGTCACTATCCTGCTCTATACTATTATGCAAGTATATGCTATTAGCTACGAAGTTATGCGTGCCGACGACTGTGGCGTCGTAGACCTCTTGTTCACCGACACTCTGCACCGAGGCGATCTCGTCCCAGAAGACATCATTGATCGCGAGGAGGTCCAGATCTGCGTCGTCGAGGACGGCCGCTACCTTGGTGAGGCGGGTCCTGCTCGGCGCGTGCTTCCATAGCGTGGTCCCGCAGTAATCCGTCCCAATTGCCGCTGCAAACTGCCGCTGTGACATTCCCCGCTCGACGAGCGCCGCCCGGACACGCTGCCAGACTTCACCGGGAATTGTGTCGATATTTGTGTTGCCGACTAGCGCCGAGAGCATCTGCGTGGCCTCGGCGACCCGCGCCGCGCGTGCACCGTGAACACCAATCTCTTTGAGAAACCGCAGCTGGTTCTCCGCACCATAGATGACTAGGTGATATCCCGGCCGGTACGACTCCTTCGTCACTTTCCTGACGCGGGTCATGACGTTGAACCTGAGCAGGAGTTGCGCTACGTCATCGATCAACTTGCGGCTTGTCGAGGCGTAGTAGATCCGGGCCTGCCCGACTTTCTTGTCCCACCAAACGCAGCCGTCCGTAGACCACAGATGCCGGAGGAAAAGCGCTACCTGATCCCTCGGCAACGCGAATATGCCGTCTGGCACGAACTTATCGTGACTGCGCAGCCCGTATAGGCCCAGCGAGTCCAACCATGCCGCGACCGGATTTTGCCTCCCTCTTGCCAAGCGATACGGCGCTGGCAACCGCAGCGACGTGCAGCGTGCCGCAGGATACTCATCACGCACCGAACGGATACCGAAGTGCTTGGCTGCATCGGTGACCGCACGAAGATTCTCCTCGTCAGTGCTGGCGTACCGAAGCGGCTGGTTCCGGACGAATGATCCATCGCCCAGCAGGTGAGCCAGCATGATGATCTCGGCATCGGGAAGCGCGCGCTCATCCAATGGGGCGGGCACCTGCCTCGGCACGGCCACCCGTGCGCCGACAGCGAGATCACCCAGCTCACGCCAGCCATCGAGGGTTAGGAACGGATGGTTCGCCGTCGCGTGGACTTCGCGGCCGGATCTGAGCCGGACGAGGAAGATTTCCTTGGTCCCAGTCGGGAAGGCGTGCGTGAGCGTGCCAGCAACGAGCTTCAGCCGATCATCGAGCGACCAGACCGGGACATCACGTTGCCCGGATCGCACCAGGTCACCCAGCCGGACTTCCGCGCCTGTGTCGGCTCGCAGGATCCTGGTCTCGGCTGTAAGGCAGCCGGACTCACGTAGATCTGAGAGCATTGGGCGTTTATCGGTTCTTTGCTCTGGACCGCGGTTCAGCTGCGCGACGGCGACGACGGGGACGTTCAGTTCCTTCGCTAGGAGTTTGAGCGAACGGGACAGCTCAGAGACCTCCTGCTGCCGGTTCTCCACCCGTTTCGGCGAGGTCATCAGCTGCAGGTAGTCAATGATCACGAGTCGCAGGTCGTGCTGCTGCTTCAGGCGTCGGCACTTGGCTCGGATCTCCATCATCGACATGTTCGGCGAGTCGTCGATGAACATTGGCGCGCTGGCCACTTCGCTCATGCGGCGCGCAAGGCGGGTCCAGTCGTCGTCGCTCATCTGTCCGGTCCGCATCGAGTGCAGCGCGACCCGAGCTTCTGCAGACAACAGCCGCATGGTGATTTCGTTACGGCTCATCTCGAGGCTGAACAGCACTGACGTCAGCTCGTGCTTGATCGAAGCCGCCCGGGCGAGATCGAGAGCCAGCGTCGAGTTGTGGGTCGGAACCATGTTCCGGCCCGCGAGGTAGAGCTGATCAGCCGAATCGAGCTGGACGCATCTGACCGGTACGGAGCGCACCGGTCGGACATAGGTGATGTAGCGCCATCGGTTCCGTTGCGGATTATGGCTGAGCCTCTCCTTGTGAGCCGCCTGCTTGCGCGACAGCCTGAACACGGTATCGGTCGTAGTGAAGTTCAACCTGTAGCAGGTCGACGATTCAGGCGTGCTGCCATTGACCTGCTTTGTCGTCATCGAACATCGGTAGCCTAGGCTCTGCACAAGCTCCCGTACTCCCTCAGCAAGCTCCCGATCCGTGACCGCGAGCTGCGCCGACCCCGTGGTGGCGACCGTTCCGTCTGTATCCAAGATCCCCGCCAGCAGCTCGCGCCGCTGGCACTCGGAGGCGCGCAAGTACATGTACGGGATGTGCTTGTCGTTGAGCACGCCAAGCTGGCGCAACTTACCATCAACAGTGCCATCGGCCTCGCCGCGGCACCTCTCGGCAACTTGTTGGTGCTCGGCCGGGAAGGCCAGGCGATACAGGTACTTACCTGTCTGCGGAATTACGTCAAGTCCAGACGCTTCAACATGTATCACCAACTCCGGTTCCGCAGCGGTGATCCGAGCTGCGGCCGAGTGCCCGTCGCCGAGCCAGCAACCGAGAGCGTACGGCGGAATGGGCAGATCGGCCCCAGGCAGCTGAAGCGGCGCCGACAGTGCCACTGCGTGGTTCGGCCGCGCGTCCACAGTCGGGCATCGCAGCGTCGCAGCGATTTGCTCCGTCGTCACGATCGCGGGCGGCACGGGATTCGCATATTGACGCCCGTAACCCCGGACCTGGGCGTCATAACGCCGGGCAGCCCGGGTCCAGGTGAGCCATTGGTGCTGCGCGTCGGCGACGATGATCTCTCCGTCGGAGAACTCGACCTCGTAGCACGGGCGCCCGTACATGACGTCGGTGGCGGCGACGACTGTGACCGGGCGGCCATCCGCGCCGAGCAACTGGTCGCCGGCCGCGACCTCCCCCATCGTTGTCCAGCCGCGCGGCGTGGCCAGGGGGGTGTCGAGCGCCAGGGCCTTGCCCAGTGCGGGCCGTGCCGCGATCACGATCATCTGGCCTGGGTGCAGCCCGTTGGTCAGTGAATCCAGGTCGGTGAACCCGGTCGGGACGCCGGTCATCGTGCCGCCGCGGCTGCCGATCGCCTCGATCTCGACCAGCGCATCCGGCATGATCTCCGACAACGGCAGGTAATCGTCGCTGACCCGGCGCTCGGTCACACCGTAGACCTCTGCTTGCGCCCGGTCGACGAGCTCGTCGGCGTCGCCATCCCCGGCATAGCCGAGCTGCACGATCCTGGTCCCGACCTCCACTAGGCGGCGCAAGATCGCCCGTTCCCGCACGATCCGCGCATAGTAACCGGCGTTCGCGGCGGTGGGTACCGACGCGATCAGCGTGTGCAGGTATGGAGCGCCGCCGACCTTGCCGATGTCGCCTTTCTTCGTCAGCTCAGCCGCGACCGTGACCGCGTCGGCAGGCTCCCCCCGGCTGTACAGGTCAAGAATCGTCTCGTGGACAATCTGGTGAGCGGGGCGGTAATGATCCGCGGGCTTGATGACCTCAAGAACATCGGAGATCGCGTCCTTGGACAGCAGCATCCCGCCGAGGACGCATTGCTCGGCGGCGATATCGTGCGGCGGCGTCCGCTCGAAGTCCTCGCGCGGAGCGAGTTCCGCTACGCTCACCAAGCCTCGCCCCCTTGCTGTCCAGCCCTCTGGCGTCTGCCCGCCGGCCCGCTTCAGCCGGCTGGTAACAGCAGCCCCGCCAGCACCGTTTTACCGAATGGCTCTGACAGTGTTTCTGCGAAGGCGAATGCGCGTCCAATGATGCTGTGCACAGGACTGTGGACAGCCTGTGCAGACACGCCGCGTGACCTGTGCGCGACTTGGGGGTTAGGCTGTGGACATCGCCGGGATTATGCGTTGAGATGCCAGCTGGCCAGCCAAAACTTTCTCCACCGGCTGTGCGCGCAAGAAAGTTCCCCGCCTAGCAGGCTGCTTGAGCGGATGAGAGTTATCCACACTCCGACGGCGGCGTTGTGCGACTGCTGGCCCGAGAAGAATCGTGCGGCAAGCGTTCCAGGCAACCGCACGGAGGCGGCCTCAATGCCGTTCGTTTGATGTCTTCAAAACTGAGCGGAGCGACGTCTATTGATCGTAGGGTTCGATCATGTGTTCGACATCAGTGCAGCGCATTGCCGAGATCGGGAAGGCAATTGACGAGTTGGCCGCGCTAGCAGCGGCGGCAGAGGCTCGCAACGGCCGCGCGAGCAAGGGCCTCCCGGCCGGCGAAGCGCGGGCCGGCGAAGCCCGGGCCGGGGAACCCAGGGCGAGCGACTCGGACCAGTTCGTCATCCGCCTCGCTGAACTCTGGGCACAGCTCGCGGAACTCGATCCCGAGGTAGCCAGACGGCTGCCAACTTACGAGGCATGAACCACCCCTGCAGCACCTCAGCGGTTCGGCCACGGCAAAGCTCATCGGCCGAGCGCTAGTGAATCCATAAGTTGAGCGGCAGTCCAGCGCTGCGGGGGACTGCCGCTCAACGTGTGCGGCTCGCGGCTAAGACTCCCTGGTCAGGCTTTCGGGCCTGAGGCTCCCGGACTCCCAGCCGCGGCTGGCGCTAAGCGCCGACTACTTCGACCTCGACAGTCGCGCTGACCTCAGGGTGCAACCGGACAGCAACCTGGTGCGCCCCGACGGTCTTGATCGGATTGCTGATCTCGATCTTGCGCCGGTCGAGTTCGGGACCTCCGGCGTCCTTCACGGCCGCAGCGATGTCGGACGTCGAGATCGACCCGAACAGCCGGCCGCCGCTGCCCGCACGGGTCTGCATCCTGACTCGCAACCCGGCCAGGCGCTCGGCGGCGGCCTTGGCGTCATCAACGCTGCGGATCTCGCGAGCCGCGCGAGCGCGCTTGATCAACTCGATCTGCTTCTCGGCACCGCGGCTCCATCGCATCGCCAGGCCGCGCGGAACCAGGTAGTTCCTTCCGTACCCGCCCGCGACCTCGACCACGTCTCCGGGGGCGCCCAGGCCGGAGACCTCCTGGGTGAGGATGAGCTTCATCGGCGAACCGCTCATCGTCTGCTAACCTCCCTGGGCTCAGCGAGCCGTGCTCGTGTACGGGAGCAACGCCATCTCGCGGGCATTCTTGATCGCCGTCGCGACGTCGCGCTGGTGCCGTGTGCAGTTGCCAGAAACCCGGCGTGCCCTGATCTTGCCCCGATCGGAGATGAACTTGCGCAGCGTGGCAGTGTCCTTGTAGTCCACGCGGACGACCTTCTCCTGGCAGAAAAGACAGACCTTCTTCTTAGGCTTGCGGATCGGTGGCTTGGCCATCGTGGTGCTCCTTGGCAGAGCCCCGCCGTCGGCGGGGATGGTCGGGTCCCGCCTGGGGCGGGAACTTAGGCTGGTCCCCACCAGCGGCGGGGATTTTGTTATCGCTGATTAGAACGGCGGCTCGTCGCTGAAGCCGCTGTCGGCTGGCTCGGAAGCCCAAGGGTCGTCCGAAGCGCGGCCGCCGCCGGAACCGCCACCGCCGCCGGAACCGCCACTGCCACCGTACCCGCTTCCGCCACTGGATCCGCCCTGACCGCCGGTGGCCCGGCTTGACCTGACGACCTTGGCAGACGCGCTGCGCAGCGACGGGCCGACCTCGTCAACCTCGATCTCGTAGACCGTGCGCTTCTCGCCTTCCTTGGTCTCGTACGACCGCTGCCGCAGCCGGCCCGAGACTATTACTCGCATACCCCGCTGCAGGCTCTCGGCCACATTCTCGGCGGCCTGACGCCAGACATTGCAGGAAAGGAAGAGCGAGTCGCCGTCCTTCCATTCGTTGGTGCTCCTGTCCAGGAACCGGGGAGTGGAAGCCACCCGGAAGTTGGCAACCGCCTGCCCGGTCGGCGTGTAGCGGAGCTGAGGGTCATCGACTAGGTTGCCGATGATTGTGATCTGCGTGTCTCCTGCCATCGGGTACTCCCGCTCAGTTCGGGTGCTGTCGGTCTCGTGCTGTCGGTCTCGTGCTGGCGGCCTGGTGCCGGCGGATCAACGTCGGCGAGGATGCGTCGGCGAGGCTCCATAGGCGAGACTAGTGCAGGTCAGGCCGCAGGATCTTGGTCCTCAGCACTGCCTCGTTCAGGTTCAGCTGGCGGTCAAGCTCCTTGACGGTGTCCGGCTCGGCTACCAGGTCGATGACCGTGTAGATGCCCTCTGACTTCTTGTCGATCTCGTAGGCGAGCCGCCTGCGGCCCCAGACGTCGACCTTGTCGATGGTTCCCCCGGCCGTCGTGACTACCTTGAGGAACTGGTCAAGTGAGGGCTGGACGGTGCGCTCTTCAAGCGAGGGATCGAGGATGATCATCATCTCGTAACGGCGCATGACAGGCCGTGCCTCCTTCGGACTCAGCGGTCACGGTCTCTCCGTGACAGGAGGATCCGCGCATGTCATCGGAACCAGCGCAGGCCAGCAAGCCTACCAGGCCGGGCTGACAGCACCGGATGCTTCATTTCACCCGAATCTGGGCAGACACTGGTATGTAGGCAGCCAGGCAGGCCGCCCGCGCGCCCGCTTCCGCCGCAGCCGGCTGGCCTGGACGGTCACTGTCTCCCCGGAGGTGAACGTGTCACAGGCCCCAGCCAGGCCTCGCCCGCGCGCCCGCCATTTCACGCTGAATTCCGATGGCCAGCGCCACCCGCTGATCAACTCCGCCGCCGCCTACACGATCCTCGCCGGCCTGGCGTCCTTCGTGCTCGGCATGCTCAGCCTGAACCACTTCATCACCACCGTCCTCGGCCTCACCGGCTTCATCGTCGGAATGCTGGCTCAGATGCTGTCGGCGACCAGGGCCGAGCGGATGTTCATCGTGTTCGGCATTGTCGCCTCCTTCGTCGGGATGGGCCTCGGCTTCGCCCACGGAGGGTTCAGCTAGCCGCACCGTTCGCCCGGCCGGACAACGCCGATCGGTAGGCTCGTGGGATGCCTACCATCGGACCCCATCTGCACGACGGCGACCCGCTGACGGAGGCGTCCGCCCTCGGGGCCAACGCCGTCCAGTTCTTCCTCGGCGACCCGCAGGACTGGAGGGCGCCCTCGCTGCCCGGCGGACGGGAGCCGGACCAGATCCGCGCGGACTTCGAGGCCGCTGGAGTGGCGGCATACGTGCACGCCCCGTATGTGATGAACGTCGCCTCGCCCAACAACCGCATTAGAATTCCAAGCCGGAAGATCCTTGAGCAGCAACTAAATGCAGCGGCGTCGATCGGTGCAGCCGGGCTGATCGTGCACGGGGGTCATGTGACGGTCGATACTGACCCGGCCGAGGGATACGAAAGCTGGCGCAAAGCGATTGAGCGGATCCACCGGCCGCTGCCCATGCTGATCGAGAACACAGCGGGCGGCGACGGCGCGATGGTGCGCAGCCTGGACAACCTCGCCAGGCTCTGGGATGTGGTCGGTGACGCCAGCGACGGCAATGTAGGTTTCTGCCTCGACACATGCCACGCCTACTCAGCCGGCGAGGACCTCGCCGGACTCGTCGACCGGGTCAAGGCGATCACCGGCCGGATCGACCTGGTGCACTGCAACAACTCACGCGACGAGTTCGGCTCGAGCCGGGACCGGCACGCGGACCTAGAGTCGGGCACGATCGATCCCGCTCTGCTCGTCTCGGTCGTCCGGGCCGCTGGAGCCCCGATCATCTGCGAGACACCGGGCGCCCGGGCGGACGTCCGCTGGCTCCGCGCCCAGCTCGGCGGCTGATACTCCGACATCCATGGACGTCGTTCCGGTCGGCCTGGCCGCGGCTAGGCCAAACCGGTGGTTGGCACCGCCCAGCCTGGCTTAGCTGGCAGTGGCCGGGGAAGCGTCGCCGATGTCGTGAGGCTCGGCGTGATGGCGGCCTGCTTGGGCGATGGCGCCTTCCCGGCCGGCGCCTGAGCCGGCGTAGCCGGGAAACTGAAGCTTGGGCTCGCGCTGGGGCTGCCGCTGGGCCTCGGCGACCCGCTCGGGCCGGGGCTCGGGCTGCCCGACGGGCCGGGGCTCGGCGAGTAAGACGGGCTCGGGCTCGGGTTCCCACCCTGGCTTGGCGGGCACTTGGCCTGCGCGAACGCGACGCCCGCGACAATGCCATTGCCGCCGTGCTTGCGTCCGTGGCCGCCGCCACCGTTGCCATTACCTGGCCCGCCGCCGCCCGGGCCCTGGTTGCATGTCGGCTTCGGCGCCCTGGCCAGGATCCACTTGGCCATGCCTGTCACGTTCAGCGGATCGAGCGACGCGATCGGCTTGTGGGACAAGGCGAGCAGCTTGGTCATATACAGCCGCCAAATCGTCGCCGGCCAGGCGCCGCCGTATCCACCCGTCCAGCCGCCGATGGAGGGGAGGACGGCGAGAGTCTCAGATTTGTCACTGGGATGAGCGGTAAACATTCCGACGGCGAACGAGTACTGCCAGGGAAGCGCGCCGATGAAGAACGCCGCCTGCGAGCTGTCAGTGGTGCCGGTCTTCGCAATGGTCGGCCGGTACGGGCTCAGGACCGCGTTGGTACCGGTCCCGGTGTAACCGGACCCCGAATTGGTGTCGAACGACAGCGCCCAATCCACGTCGGCAGTCTGCTTCGGGGTGAGCACCTTGCGGTGCTCAACCTTGCTCTGGATCGGCTGGCCGTTCCGGGTTATCGTGGCGATCACGTGCGGTGTGTGGTAGTTGCCCCGGTTAGCTAGTGTCGCGAAAGTGCTCGCCTGCTCCTCGACTGTCAGCGAGGCGATTCCAAGCGCGATTCCGGTTTGCCCTATCATCTGGCTCAGGTTAGAGCCCTGCGGGAACTTACCGATGCTCACACCGAAACTCTTCGCCATACGCACGACATTGATAGTGCCGACTCGATGTGCCAGGTCGACGAACGCGGGATTGGAAGACGCTGCGGTCGCTGCAGCAACGGTAACGGGGCCAGGCTTGGTCGCAGGGTCGTACGGTATCGGCGCCCATAGCGTCGGGCAGGAGTGATTTCGCTCCGGCTTGGAGAATGTCATTCGGCTCTGTGCGGTATTGTCTGGCGGGATACACAGCGGGGATGTTCCGTTCAGCCTGCTGGTGACGACATTCATTCCCTGCTGAACCGCCGTTGCCAGGACATAGGGCTTGAATGAGGATCCGACCTGATTTCTCGATATGGTCGCGGTGTTGAACTTACAACCGAGCCTCTGACAGTGCTTTGAGTTGTAGCCCGGACCGCCGTACATCGCTTCGATCGCGCCATTCTTTGGATTCTCGAGCACCGCGCCGACTCGCGCCCACACTGGCAGACGTTGACCTCCGTCCCGCATCATCTTCTTGGCCTCGGCGACCGCGGCGTATAGCGCGCGCATTTTGGGCAAGCTAAACGTTGTCGTAATGTGCAATCCAGCGCTGCCGATCTTGTCCGCGCTGTAGCCGTACGTGTTTTCAAGTTCGGTTTGAACGGCCGTCATGATGTAACCGCGGAAACTGCCCCAGTTGGCCTGGGCGGAGCTTAGCGGTTTTACCTTAGGGAAATTCTTCAGCGCCGTGCTTGGATTGTGCGGATCCGGGACGATCTTGCTCAGTTGCTGCTGTGTGAGGACCGGCTGGCCATTGGGGTACGTGTCACCGGCCATGTTGACAAGCACATAAACCCAGCGCTCGAGCAGCGAGTATGGCAGGCCGGACGCGAGCTTGGCCGGGTCGTAAGGGTCAAGCGCCGAAGGAGCCTGAACCATCGCCGCGAGCATCGCCGATTGAGGAGCGTTCAGTTGCCAGGCATGCTTGCCGAAATACGTCTGGGCTGCAGCCTCGACCCCGTAGGCCCCGTTACCCAGGAATATCGCGTTCAGGTAGTGGCTCAGGATCCACGGCTTACTCTTCTTTTTGGCGAGCTTGATGGCATAGATGATCTCCTTGAGCTTCTCCTTGTACGTCAGGTTGCCGCCCGCCGCTACCGACTGGAAGTACGTCTTGACGTACTGCTCGGTGATCGTCGATCCGCCCTGGTGGCCGCTGCCGGTGAGGTCGACGAAGAGAGCGCGGGCCGTGCCGGTCAGGGAGATACCGCCCTCAGTAAGGAAGTGCCGGTCCTCGGCGGCGAAGAACGCCTGCTCTAGATACTTGTTCTGGGCAAGCTGTGCCGGGGTCAGGACGGTGCGGTTCGTGGCGCTAAAGCTGCCGACCTCGGTCTTGCCGTTAGCGAAGTAGACGGCTGACGACGAGCTGAGCGGCGTGCTCAGCGCCTTGATCGGCAGCTGGACCACTGAATACACATAGAAGAACCCAGCTATCAGGATCAGCACGGTGCCCAGCGCCATGGCGCCCATGACCAGCGCCGCCTTCTTCAGCGTCCAGCGCCGCCACCAGCTCGCGCGCCACTGGCGCTGCCAGAAGTTGCCTGGTGGCCTTACCCGGCGGCCATCTGGATCGACTAGGCCTCTCGGACCGCGGCGGCCGCCGCCTGGGCCACGTCCGCCGCCATGCCGGCCAGGACCTCCGGGCCCGCCAGGACCGTACGGGCCCCCGCGCCCGCCAGGACCGCCGCGGCCCAGGTCTCCGTGTTCAAAGCCTGGCAGCGCAGTCGGCCAGTCCTCAATCAGCCCGGCGCCGGTCCGGTAGCTAGCCGAGCGCCCACTGTACCGATCGCCGCGGCCGCCCGGGCGGCCGGTGTCGCCATAACCCGCATCGCCATTGGATCCGTAACTGCCCGCCCGGCGGCTGCCGCGCGGGTAGCCGCGATCACCGGTGCCCTTGGAACTGGCAGACCGGCGGCCATTCGGCCCGAGGCCAGCCTCGCTGCGAGCACCGTGGTCACGCAGTCGGCGACCGATCCGTCCGGCGAGATCGTCCTCTCCGGCGGCTTCCCGCCCGTACACGGCATCGCCGTTGCGCCCGTAGCCGGACGTACCGTTGCGGCCGTCGCGAGCGCCGCCGTTGCGCCCGTCCCGAGCGCCGCCGTTGCGGCCGTAGCCGGCCGTGCCGTTGCGGCCGTCGCGGGCGCCGCCGTTGCGCGCGTACGCGCTGCCGTTCCTCGCGTATCCGGCATCGCCGTTCGCGTCATAGTCGGCCCGCTCGCGGCCGTTGCGGGCGCGGTCTGTTGAATACCGGCCATCGCCAGCGCGACCGTATGGGTCGGCGCCTCCGCCGTAGGCGGCTGATCCGTCGGGAGTTGCCGATTTGTCCTGCCAGAACGGCCCGGGGAAGTCTGGATTACTCACGTCATCCTCGCTGGTCGGCGCTAAGGCAGTCGCAAGCGGAGCGACCGGAGCAACCGGACACCGCCAGGCAACACGCTACCCGGCTGCACCGAGTATCCCGAAACGCTCAGCAGTTTGCGTATTCATCCGTAGTTGCGGACTCCCTCTTTAACGCCCGTCCGTGCGCGGGAGTGCCCGCTCGCCTCCGCCCAGGCCCGGCCGAGCAGCGGTGCCCGGCGGGCCGTCCAGAGCTCAGATAGCCGAGAACTCCGCCGGCCGCCAGAGCCGGTCAGTCACCTGTGCGAGCACGGCGACCGCGCCTGGCAGTCGGCTCACCGGTGCCGAGCACGTAGGACGACGCCAAGTGATTCCACCCGCAACTCTGACAGACCTCGACGACGTATACCTGGAACTCGGCGTATTCCGCGGCCATTTCGTCGAGTTCTCTGCCCTGCTTCA
>Ga0207646_10002607_pt1 | contig 21224 bp, 15 predicted proteins | sample KBSK5502metaG_FD_184343 | JGI IMG/M metagenome (GOLD analysis project Ga0207646, IMG submission 184343) | Corn, switchgrass and miscanthus rhizosphere microbial communities from Kellogg Biological Station, Michigan, USA - KBS K5-50-2 metaG... | ecosystem: Host-associated > Plants > Roots >... | reverse complement strand
GGGACACGTGCCGACGGTGCGCTTGCTGATTTCCCGCGGGGCAGATGTAAATCGCAAATCTGTCAATGGCGCGACCGCCGTAAGTCTGGCCACGAACAAGAATCATCCGGAAGTTGTCGAGATTCTGAGAAGAGCCGGCGCCAGAGACTAAGGTTGGGCTGTTAAGAGTGGCACGGGCGTCCCGCCCGTGAATCACGCACCAGCTGCGCGTGCCGCAATCACCGAATCACCGACTCAAAATCATTGGCGTCAAAGGGTGACAATGGCTGGTTTGGCGGCGTTACTTCCCGTCCTTTTCATCGTACTGGTCCTGGGCCTGGTTATCTTTCTGGTCGTCTATCGGCAGCAGAAAGAAAAAGAGAGGACCCGCCAGTTGCAATTAGCCGCAGGCCAGCTTGGGTGGAACTTCCTGGCCGATGCCGCCCTGAACATGATTCCCGGCCTCGAGCGTTTTGCGCTTTTCAACCAGGGTCACAGCAAACAGATCCGCAACATGATGTACGGCGAAGCCAGCGGTATTAAGGCCGCTGCTTTTGATTACATCTACGTCACCGGTTACGGAAAGAACCGGCAGACGCATTATCAGTCGGTCGTTTATCTCGAGCCGCCGAATCTGGCGGTTCCTTACTTTTCCTTACGTCCTGAAGGGTTTCTGCACAAGATTTTCCAGGCCTTTGGCTATCAGGATATCGACTTTGGGCAGCGGCCCGAGTTTTCTCGCCGATACATCCTCCGCGGTCAGGACGAGCCAGCGATACGGCAGACCTTCAATGATGGGCTGCTCAGCTTTTACGAGAATTACGCGGGCACCTGCACCGATGCGGGCGGGAATCAACTCTTTCTATTTCGCGGCGGATACCGCTTTCAGCCGCAAGAGATTCAATCTTACGTCGGCCTCGGCTTGAACGTTTTGAATCTGCTGCCGCGGTATTAGTGAAACGAGGGGGATGGGGCAGGGCTCAACATGATAAGGAGATGGAATGAATAGACGAGAATTCACGAAGACGCTGGGCCTTACCGGCGTCGCGATCGGCCTGAATAAGAGCGTCCTTTCAAGCGTCGCGCCTTCACCTCAATTCGCGATCACGATGGACGACTTTGCGTGGCACAACGCGGTGCACCTTACGGCTGAAGACCGCAACCGGGCAATTCTGGACGTGCTCAGCGCCCAGCGAGCTAAAGCCGCCCTGTTCGTCGTCGGTGAGAACGCTGAAGAGGAACGCGGCAAAACGATGCTGAAAAAGTGGGACGACGCCGGGCACATCATCGGCAACCATACCTACTCGCATCGCTCATTGAGTTCCGGAATCACGATCGCTGAATACGAACGGGACATCCTGCGAGCTGAAATGGTCCTGAAAGACTTCAAACAGTTTCGCCGAGTGTTTCGCTATCCACTGTTGAAGGAAGGTGACACGGCGGCCAAGCGAGATCAGGTCCACGCTTTCCTGAAACTACACGGTTATCGCATCGGTCACGTGACGATTGATAATTCTGATTGGATCGTCGACCAACGCCTGAAGGTCCGTTTGCAGAAAGATCCGCACGCTGACACAAAGCCTTACCGCGATTTCTATCTCGATCACATGTGGGACCGTGCCCAGTATTACGACACGCTCGGCAAGCGTGTGCTTGGCCGCCCCGTCAAACACACGATCCTGACGCACTTCAATTTGCTGAACGGATTGTTTCTGGGCGAGTTGATCGAGATGTTCAAGAGCAAAGGCTGGCAACTAATTGACGCTGAAGACGCCTTCACCGATCCGGTGTTTCAGGCCGAGCCGAAGATTCTTCCCGCCGGCGAGAGTATTGTCTGGTCATTAGCGAAGGCGGCCGGCCAGATTCCCATGTCACTCCGCTATCCAGCGGAAGACGGTGATTACGAGACAGCGAAGATGGATAAGTTAGGACTGTAGTCCTCTCGGGCCTCTGTGGTGAAATACTAGATTGCGATGTTCACCACCGAGGACACGGAGGTCGCTGGGATGTCCTATCGGCGCACGCCGCGCAGCAGTAATCCCAAAAATAGCCCTGCCGCCGCGGAAATCAGAATTGCGTGACCCGGTTTCCGGCGCGCATAGTCCTTCGCTTCGTCGGCAATCTCGTTGAAGTCCTTGCCGTGCAAATCCTTGATCTTGTCGCTTACGACGCTGACCTTTTCGCCGACGTAATCGCTCGCGCGCGAGGCCGCATCGGCAATCTTCCGGCCACACTCGCGGGCATTTTGTTCAAATTCTGACATTTTCGATTCGTCCCTCCAGATCATCGGCGCCTGTGACGCCGTTCCTTGTCCGTTTTCGATAGCTTCGGCCATTGTTATTGTTCCTGCCTTTCGTTGCGAAACTCCGCAAGCTCCATACGAACAAACATCCGGTTCGGTTGCGGGTAATTTGCCCTGGCCTTGGTTGGGGGAATTTGGAGTGTGTTGCTAACGCGGGCGCTAGCCCGACCGTTAGGGAGGGCTCAGATCTTTAAAAAGCGGATGAGTACCGAGCCCTCCTTGACAGTCGGGCTAATGCGCCGGTTTGTCGCGTCGACTCCTGATATAAGCCCGCTTGACTTTGGCGACCGGCTAATGGTAAGTGAGTACTTACTTCGACTGCGATTGGAATAATTCACTGAGGCTCTCAACCCAAAACACTCCGGCTGGTAACAGCGGCAATGGGGCGCGGATGGCCGGCGAAGAGCGCCGGCTGCAAATTCTGCGCGTAGCCATGCGTTTGTTTTCGCAGCGGGGCTTTGTCGGCACCACGACGAAAGAAATTGCCCTGGCTGCCGGCGTTTCGGAAGCGATGGTCTTTCGACATTTCGCGACCAAAGAAGACCTCTACAGCGCCATCCTCGATCAGAAAGCGTGTCTGCACGACGGGTTGGATCCGCGCCTGGTCGTCGCCGACGCTATCGAGCAAAAGGATGACTTCGCAGTTTTTGAGGGGCTCGCGCTGGATGCGCTCGAGCATCATGACTGCGATCCGGAATTTCAAAGGCTGCTGCTTCATTCTGCGTTGGAGGGGCACGATCTGGCGCATATGTTCTGGGAGAAATTCGTGCGCCGCATCTATCGCTCGCTGGGCGGTTACATTCGCGCACGGCAACGCGAGGGCGCGATTGTCGACATCGAGCCCGCGCTGGTGGTGCGCGCCTTTATCGGCATGGTCATGCATCATTCCCTGAACAACAATCTGTGGGATCGAAAACGAAGCCTTTTGAATATTTCAAACAAAACCGCGGCGCGCGAGTTTGCGAACATTCTTTTGCATGGGGTCTCGCGCTCGGACGATCAGAGCGCGCGTTCGTCATTGGCTAAGTCGAAGTCAATCCGAACGGCGGCGGCCAGAGTGTTGACCGCTCCATCAACTGCGCGACGTTCGAGTAAAGCCAGTAAATCGATGAAAGAGAAATCAAACAGAAAGAGATCGAGTAGATGACTCTTCCAGGACCGATCAAGGTCGCACTTTACGTTCTATTGTTGGCGGTTGTCGGCGTGGTTTTGGCCGGTTGTGGTCGCTCAAAGGGCCAACCAAACAGCAGTGGTTCGCAGGCCGGCGCGACGCCCGCGGTGATCGTAGTGTCCACCACGCCCGCAGTGGTGCGGCAACTCCCGCGCTACTTTGAAGCGAGCGGTAGCCTGGCGCCGAACGAGCAGACCGATGTGGCGGCTGAAACGTCGGGCAAGGTCGTGGCGGTGGGCGTTGACATCGGCAGTTCCGTGCGCCGCGGACAGATGATCGTGAAATTGGACGATGCAGATTTCCGCCTCAGGGTGCAGCAGGCGCAGGCCCAACTCGAGCAGGCGATAGCGACCTTGCACCAGAACGAAGCCAGAATTGGTTTGCGGCCGGGCCAGAAATTCAATCCGGAAAATGTTCCTGAGGTCGCGGCGGCGCGCTCTGCACTCGAACTCGCCGAAAGAAATTTGCGGCGCTATGAGAAGTTGGTCGAGACCGGCGATATTTCGCGCGCCACCTATGACCAGCAGAAATCACAACGCGATCAGTTGGCTGAGCAGCATCAGGCACTGGTTCATCAGGCGCAGCAGAATTACGCCACTGTCGCTAACTCTCAGGCCGCAGTTAACGCCGCTCAAACGCAGGTCTCGCTGGCAAAGCGGAACCTGACTTACACCGTGGTGGCCGCTCCGATGGCTGGATATGTTTCAGACCGTCCGGCCGACGTGGGTGAGTATGTTTCGCCGCAGCAGAAGGTCGCAACCATCGTGAGTGTGAATCCGCTGCGCGTCCGGATCGACATCCCCGAACAGGCCATCACCCAGATTCGCGTCGGCGAGAGTGTTTCGGTCAGCGTTGCCGCGTACACGGATCGCAATTTTGCCGGCCGCATCGCCCGCGTTTCGCCCAGCGTTACCGCCAGCTCGCGCACTTTAACGGTGGAAGCGGAAGTCCAGAACCCGAACGCCGAATTGAAGCCCGGACAGTTTGCGACCATACGAATTCTGCTGCCACAGAGCGAGCCGGCGATCCTGGTGCCCCAGCGAGCCCTGCGAACTATTTCAGGATCGACGTACGTGTTTGTGATCAAAAACGGTTTCGCCGAACAGCGCCTGGTGCAACCGGGTCAGGCCGAAGGCGATCTGGTAGAGCTCAAGACCGGCGTTAAAGCCGACGAAACAGTGGCGACGAGCAACGTGGATCAGTTGAGTGATGGAGCGGCCGTGAGGCAATAGATCTTTGAACTTTGGTCTTTGATCTTTGTTCGCTTTGGATTGCGACGGGTAGATCAGGACCAGGTATCAAAAATCAAAGATCAAAGATCAAAGTTCAAAGGTCAGAGTCATGCAAAAACTTGCTGAAATTTGCGTTCGTCGTCCGGTGTTCGCGACCATGATCATCCTGAGCATCACGGTCGTGGGTTTGTTTTCTTTCCGATCGTTGGGCGTCGATTTGTTTCCCAAGATCGACTTGCCGACCATCACGGTAACGGTCATTAATCCCGGCGCGTCTCCGCAGGAAGTCGAAACCGAGATCACCGACAAGATCGAAGGTGCGGTCAACACCGTCAGCGGCATCGATGAATTGCGTTCGACTTCGCTTGAAGGCGTCTCGCAGGTCTTCATTACTTTTCTGCTCGACAAGAACGCCGACGTCGCGGCCCAGGAAGTCCGCAACAAAGTCGACCTGATCGTCAATGATTTACCGCAAACGGCGGAAGTTCCGGTCGTCCAAAAGCTCGACACGGATGCGACTCCGGTGCTGCGGATCGCAGTCTCGGCCCCGCGTTCTTTGCGTGAAGTAACAGACATTGCTGACAAGCAGATCAAGCGGCTGATTGAACCGATTAGCGGCGTGGGCAACGTCGATATCGTCGGCGGCCGCCTGCGCGAGATTGAAGTGTGGGTCGATCCCGACAAGATGCGCGCCTTCAATGTGTCGGCGGCTGATGTGGCGAATGCTGTCAAGCTCCAGAACATGGAATTGCCCGGCGGCCGCATCGAGGCAGGCCAACGGGAATTTACCGTGCGGACCATGGGCCGAATTCCCAACCCGGCGGAATTCAACAATCTGGTGGTGGCCACTCACGGGCCCTACGCGGTCAAACTCAGCGATATCGGCTACGTCGAAGACGGCGCCGAAGAACAGCGCACGGAAGCGCGTCTGAACGGCCAGCCGGCGGTGACGCTGGTGGTGTCCAAGCAGTCAGGACAGAACACTGTGGCGGTTGCGGACGCGGTCAAGGCGCGCCTGGAAGAACTGAAGCCGAGCTTGCCACGCGATGTCAAAACTCAAATCGTCGGCGACCAGACAATCTTTATTAAAGCAGCGCTGGATGCGATTCAACTCCACTTGATCGAAGGCAGCATCCTGGCGGCCATCGTGGTTTTTGTTTTTCTCTGGAGCTTCCGTTCGACTTTCATCGCGGCCATCGCCATTCCCACTTCGATCATAGCCACGTTTGGGTTAATGGCGGCGATGGGATTCACGCTGAACCAAATCACCATGCTGGCGCTGACGCTGATGGTGGGCATCGTGATCGACGATGCCGTAGTGGTGCTGGAGAATATTTTTCGCTTCATCGAAGAGAAAGGAATGCCGCCGTTTCAGGCGGCCATCGAAGGCACGCGCGAAATCGGCATGGCCGTAACCGCCACGACCCTTTCGCTGCTGGCGGTGTTTCTGCCCGTCGGTTTTATGAGCGGCATTGTCGGCCGCTTCATGTCGTCGTTCGGTTTTACTGCTTCATTTGCGATCGCGGTCTCGCTGCTGGTCTCGTTCACGCTGACGCCGACACTGGCGGCGCGGATGATCAAGAGAAAGAAATCGCAACCCGTAAAAGGAGGCGGCAAAGAAACTACTGATTCTTCCGAAAGCGAAAAGCGGACCTCGCTGGCCGAATTCAAAGACAAATACGTCCAGGCCGCGTCGAAAGAGTCGCGCTTTTACCGTCCGATCGATCGCACGTATACCTGGCTGCTGCAATGGTCGATGGCCCATCGCTGGGCGATCGTCGGGCTTTCGATCTTAGTGATCATCAGCACCGTGCCGCTGTTCATGTTCGTGGGCAAGAATTTCCTGCCGGTCGACGATCAGTCACAGTTCGAAATCAACGTGCGCGCGCCGGAGGGTAACACGCTCTCAGCGACTACGGTCTTGACCGAGCGCATCGCCGCCGACGTGCGCAAGCTGCCGGGCGTCACTGATACCCTGGTAACGATCGGCGCCGGGCAGCAGCAGGTCGTGAACCTCGCCAGCATCTATGTAAAGCTGGCGCCGATCGAGGAACGCACCGCGTCGCAACAGGATCTGATGTTGCGCGCGCGTTCTGAGGTGGTCGGCAAGTATCTGAAGGAATATCCCGGCCAGTTGCGCACCAGCGTCAATCCGGTGGCCGCGATTTCCGGCGGCGGTTTTCGCAACGCGGATATTCAATTCGTCATTGGTGGCCCCGATCTCGATAAGCTGACAAAGTATTCCAGCGACATCCTGGCCAAACTCAACGCCCTCCCTGACGTAGTCGACGCGGACTCGACGCTGGTGACGGGAAAGCCGGAGCTGCGCGTAGTCATCGATCGCGCGCGCGCGGCCGATTTGGGTGTGCGCATCGGCGACGTGGCCCAGTCGCTGAACACGCTGGTCGCCGGTCAGAAAGTTTCGACCTTCAATGCCGGCACCGATCAATACAATGTGCGGGTGCGCGCGATCGGCGATTTCCGCGCCAGCGCGGAAGGTTTGCAGCGCATGCTGGTGGCTTCGCAAAAACTCGGCTGGGTCAGCCTGGACAATCTGGTGCGGGTCGAAGAAGGCACCGGTCCGTCTGCGATCGATCGATATAACCGGCAGCGTCAGGTGATGGTAATCGCGAACACGAAACCCGGCGGCTCGCAGGCGGCGGTGATTAATCAGTTGAACGAATTCGCGAGACAGGAAAACATGGACAGCGCCTATCGCACTTCGCTGGCCGGCCGTTCAAAGGAACTAACGCGCACCGGCACCTATTTCCTGTTGGCCATCGTGCTGTCGTTCGTCTTTATGTACATGGTGCTGGCGGCGCAATTTGAATCCTTCATTCATCCGATCACGATCCTTCTGACGCTGCCGCTGGCAATTCCGTTCGGCATCCTTTCGTTACTGGTGACCGGCCAGACGGTGAATATCTTTTCGGGTCTCGGCCTGCTGCTGTTGTTTGGCGTGGTGAAAAAGAACGCCATCCTGCAAATCGATCACACTAACGGACTTCGGCGGCACGGCATGGAGCGGCACGAGGCGATCATCCAGGCCAACCGCGATCGCCTGCGGCCGATTCTGATGACCACGATCGCGCTGGTCGCGGGCATGACGCCGTTAATAATTTCCAGCGGGCCAGGCTCAGGCACGAACCGTTCGATTGGCGTGCTGGTAGTCGGCGGACAATCGCTCTGTCTGCTGCTCACTTTGCTGGCGGTGCCGGTCTTCTATTCATTGTTCGATGATGTGTCGCGCAGCCGGCTCTGGTCGCGTATGGGCGCCACTGTCGGCAGCGTTTTGGGTCGCGCGCGTCGGCGCGCCGCGACGGCGGCAGCTTCGTTATTGGGAACGATGCCAAAGCAATAGCTGCGTCGGAAGCCCGCGCGTCAGCAAGGGCAAGATTGGCAACAGGCCCTCCCTTACGGTCGGGCTTCTGACACGAGAGAACTGATACTGCCGGAAAGAAGTCATGATTGAATCCAAAGATACGCTGACGACAGAGTGTCCGCGAAGCGGACTACGCGAAAATAGCCCAGCACTTCAGTGCTGGGTAAACGACGACGAAGAGTCAGAACCGGGAGCGGTAGCGACCGGGTCCAGGGCTCAAGTTGAGTGGTCGCATCTCTTCGCTACCACTCGGGGTTCTGGCACGCTTCAGTCGTCCGCTTCGCGGACTGTTGCGAGAGTTGCGTATCGCCCACCCAGCGATAAATCGCTGGGCTATTTTCAACCGTCCGCTGCGCGGACGATCTTAATGTTTGTCCCCGTACTTGCCTTCGTTTTGGCTATCGCAAACGGAACCGCATTCGCTCAAACATTACCCGTAACCTCGCCTACTCCCGAGCAAACGATGAAAGTGCCGGCGATTGCGGTTGATTATCGCGCGAACGCCAGCAAGCCCCTGCCGTCGCTCAGTCGCGTCGGCGTGGATACCAACGACCAACAGCCGCTGACTCTGCGCGAAGCGATTGCCCTGGCGCTCAGAAACAATAAAGACATCGAAGTCGCCCGCGATAACGTTAAGATTGCTGAGTACGATTTGCTGTCCGCTCGCGGAGCTTACGATCCCAGACTGAGCGCGCAAACTTACTACGAAAGAATCCGGACACCGGCGACCAGTCTTCTCAGCGGCGCGACCAAGGTTGAGACCTCGGACTTCACTGGCACTACGCGCGCCGAAGGGCTGGCGCCAAAATCCGGCGGCAACTATCGCGTTGACTTTTCTTCGGTTCGCCAAACCAGCAACAGCACGTTTTCAGTGCTCAATCCGCAATACCCAACCGCGCTTACTTTTACGTTCACCCAGCCGCTGGTGCGCGGCCGGCGGTTTGATTTGCCGCGGCGGCAGATTGAAGTAGGGAAAAAGAATCTTTCGTTAACCGACGTTCAATTTCGCCAGAGAGCGATCGAAGTCATCACGAATGTGCAACGCACGTACTGGGATTTGGTTTTCGCCCTGCGCAACCTGCAGATTCAGCGTGACTCGCTCAACGACTCGCGCACGCAACTGGAACATAATCGCCGCATGGTGGCCGAGGGTTCGCTGGCGCCCATCGACATCGTGGCGGCGGAAACACAGGTGGCGAATTTCGAACAAGCGGAGTTCAGCGCGCTTGAAGACGTCAATCGCGCTGAGAACAACCTGAAGAATTTGATTGCCGAAAACGAACGCGCCAGGATTTGGAGTCTTTCCCTGATCCCGACTGACGACGTCGATCTCACTTTGCCGCAGGTTTCACTCACCGACGCGATGAAAGCAGCAACTGAGAACCGGCAGGAACTGAAACAATCGGATCTGGCGCGCGAAATCAATCTGTTGGATCAGAGACTCTATCGCGATCAGACAAAGCCGGAGATCGATCTGGTGGGCAGCTATGGAGTGGTCGGCAACGCCGGCACGCGGACGTCTACGATCAATCCCTTGAGCGCCAGTAACGATCAGCTGCGCGCGCGCGTCAACGAGTTGTCGGTACTCAACGGTTTGCAAGCGCTCCCCGCTCCGCCCGCGACGACGATTCCAACGGATCTATTTGGCGGCTACTGGCAATCGCTTTCGAACCTGGGTTCGAATCAGTTCAATAACTTTCGCGTCGGGGTGGCGGTGAGTTTGCCGCTGCGCAACCGCACTGCCCAGGGACAGCTTGGCCACTCACTGGTAGAAGGAAAGCGAATCGCGACCCAGCGCGAGCAGCTCGAGCAACTGATTCAGGTCGAAGTGCGCAACGCGCTGCAGTCGTTGCGGACCGCTGATGCGCGCTTGCGGTCAGCGGCCATCGCGCGTTCGACGGCAGAACAGCAATATGAAAGTGAAAAGCGAAAACTCGACGTGGGACAGTCGACTGTGTTTTTGGTGCTCGAACGCCAGACCACCCTGGCCACTGCGCGCGGCAACGAGCTGCGCGCCCAAACCGATCTCAACAAGGCCATCGCCGAATTGCAGCGCGCCACGGGAAACTCGCTCACGGCGAATAATGTGACTGTGACGGTCCGCTGAGCCTCAGGCTGAAAGCCTGAGATGCAATAGCCGTGGGCAACGCCCACGGATCACGAACATGAAAAGAATCAAAGCCCTGAAGGGGCGATATACCGCGTTATGGAGTGCGCGCCGGCCAAAGCGCTGACAAGTCAGCGCACTCCAAAAAGGACCCTCGCGGCTTCGCGGCAGCACACTGTGGGTTTTCCCTCTCCGTTTGCTTTCGTTTACCCTCGCGGCTTTGCCGCCGCACACTGCGGTAAGCCTGCGGCTTACCGTGGAGATGGTTGATCCATTTTTGAGGCATGGCCTCAGAGAGTTCTTAGGAACGTACCCGTAAAGGCGAAGCCTTTCCGCTATGTGCTGCGGCCGAGCCGCAAGGGCAACAGAGGAATTTATGGAATGCGTCAGCGCACTCCAAATCTCGATTGCTTCTCAATCGAAGTTCAGGATGCAATCCGCTTCTTTAGAAAGGCCGGCAGGCGCGTGAAGAGAATGACTAGCGAAAGAGCGAGAAGCAGCAGATTAAAAGGCAAGCGGCTGGTTTCGTTATGCGTGTAATGAGTAAATATCGCTCCGAGCATTACCGTAGCAAACAAGCTCGCGCCGTAACTGGCGAACCGGGGTACCAGGAGCAGCGCCATGGCAGTGAGTTCCGCGATCCCGACCACGATGCGAAACCAGTCGGGATAGCCCCAACGATGGAAGTCCCGCACCCAAAAGACGTTCCCTGTCACCTTTAGCCAACCTGACCGCAGACAGACGAGCGTCACAAACAGCGTGATTATCCAAAGGGCCACCTCGTTTGCAATCCGTACTTTCGTCACGGTTACTCCCTTCCAATTCAACTGGCTTTGCCCAAAAAGTCGAAATTGGGCTCGTCCGCGGAGCGGACGGGATGAAAATAGCCCAGCACTTTAGTGCTGGGTTGAGGTCGAGATTTGCAAATGAGTCCGTGAAACGGACGACTGAGAGTCAGATTTCTCGCGGACTCCCATTCTGCGTTCAGCCGTCCGCTTCACGGACTACAAATCCTTCAGCGCTTTAGCCCAGCAGTAAACTGCTGGGCTACTATCATTCGTCCGCTTTGCGGATTGATAGACGGACTCTATCTGCAAAGGCAGCTCAACGAATCTTTTTCGCCAGTCCCATTTCACAACCGAATTCATAGTAGATAAGGTGAGTGATGCGTCCTTGTCGGTCTCTGACAAACTTTCCTCTGCCGTCAAATTCTTTAGTAAGCAGTTGGCTTTTAGACTTGCCTTTGGCAAACAATTCGTTTAGTTGTCCTCCCCCTTCACTCATCAGCCTATCGCCTTCTCTCTTAACCGCGACCACCAACTCAGGGCGCAGCTCAAACCTGTATTCCCCGACGTATTCGTCGTAGATGCCGGCTCTGACTTTGGCTGCGAAGGTAACGTTACGTGAAGGACGGTGGGCGGTGAGATCCTTCTTGAAGCTATCCATCATCATGCCCCTCAGCCGCGCTCTCGCTGAATTGAGCCGCTTGGCAACAGTCGTCGTTGGCACATCTAAGAATGCACTGATGTCGATTTGAGAGTGTTCCTGGACATAGAAGAGAATGACGACCATTCGCTCGTTCAATGACAGTTTATTGATCGCGGTAAACACTGCCTTCGTCAGCTCGTCTCTTTCGATGGCCGTTTTTTGATCAGTATAGGGCCCATGGAGGTTCAGGCCCTCGTCAAGCGATATAGTCGGCAGGCGCTTCCCGCGGGTCAGGCGATTACACTCGGTCAGAACTATGCGCCTGAACCACCGTGGGAACGCTTCGGGTTGACGAAGCTGTTGCAGCCTCTGCCAGGCTGAGATGAAAGCCTCCTGGGCAGCGTCTTGCGCCAGATAGAAATCACCCAGCCTGGCATACGCGGCAGCGTAAGCCATGTCCTGAAAAATCCTGACCAGCTCGCCAAAAGCCCGATGCCGCTCTGCGAGCGTGAGATTGGAATCCGTAGCTTTAAGAACTAAAGTACGCAGCTCGTTCAAGGCCGTCACCTTCCGCTTTGTCCCCCTTACTTCCTTAGGCCACCTTACAAGCTAAGAGCCAGGTTTTCGCCAGGACTATACCTGTAAACTCGTGTTCGGTAGGAAACTTTCCCTGGCAGAGCGATGAGCCCGCCTCTCAACTCGAAACTGCCGCGAGGCCGAGGCATTAGCGCTTTCGTTTGCCTCAAACAAAAGAACCCAGCGAACACTCGATTGCTATCAAATTTTCCGTTAGCGAGGCTCCAGCTTGAAAGGCTCAGCCGATTATATTACTGTCTCGAAGCGCCATTCAGGTGAATCGGACAAGGCCGCCGTAAATTGAGCGGAATTACTCATTGGCGGGTCCTCAGAGCTTGCGCAGGCGCGCATCCTCACGACACCAGCAATTACCAAAGGATTGACTTAGTCCCTCAATGACGAACAACGACCAAAGCCAAACAGATCTGGCGTACGCGGACACCCTTTGGAAGGCTGCTGATCACTTCGCGGTCAAGTTGATGCCGGTGAATACAAGCACGTCGTTCTGGGCTTACTCTTCCTCAAATATATTTCTGATTCGTTTGAGTCGAGGCGCGAGGAACTTAGAACTGAACTTGAAGCGGACGGCATAACGGGCGAGCAACTAGAGCGCCTCCTTGAGAATCGAGATGAGTACACCGCCGAGCGTGTCTTTTGGGTGCCGCCGGAAGCGCGCTGGACGAATCTTCAGAACCAAGCAACACAGCCCCATATCGCGAAGTTGATCGATGATGCCATTCTTGCCGTCGAGCGCGATAATCCCAAACAACTAAAAAATAAACTACCTCGCGATTACGCACGTCGTGGTATCGAGCCGGTCAAGCTTAAAGGTTTGATTGACTTGATCGCGAACATCGGATTCAAAGGCGAACGGCAGGCCGCTCGCGATACTTTGGGGCGTGTGTACGAATACTTTCTCGGCAAGTTTGCCCAAGCCGAAGGGAAGCTCGGTGGGGAGTTCTATACGCCGCGTTGCGTTGTTCGACTGCTCGTCGAAATGCTTGAGCCTTTCGACGGTCGCGTGTATGACCCGTGTTGTGGCTCGGGCGGAATGTTCGTTCAGTCCGAAGATTTTGTCACCGCTCACGGCGGAAACCGAACCAACATTTCAATCTTTGGCCAGGAATCTAACCCGACCACATGGCGTTTGGCGCACATGAATTTGGCGATTCGAAGCATTGAAGCGAACCTCGGCATGCAGCCGGCCGATACTTTTCTCCGCGATCTGCATCCAGATCTGAAAGCGGATTACATTCTTGCCAATCCGCCGTTCAACGTCAGTGACTGGTCTGGCGAGCTATTGCGCGATGACGTTCGATGGCGCTTTGGTGTACCACCAGTCGGCAATGCGAACTACGCTTGGATTCAGCACTTCATCCATCACATAGCTCCTCCTAACGGGCGCGGAGGCGGAGTAGCCGGTTTTGTAATGGCCAATGGTTCACTCTCATCAAATTCGGGTGGTGAGGGCGAAATCCGACGAAGAATTATTGAAGCCGATTTGGTTGATGCTATCGTAGCGCTGCCTTCTCAACTCTTCTATACAACTGGTATTCCCGTCAGTCTTTGGTTTCTTAGTCGGGACAAGATCGGCAAGAACCTCCCCCATAAGTCGCCCCATCGATCCGAGGGGCGGCAAGGGGAGACGCTATTCATTGACGCGCGCAAACTTGGAGCGATGCAGACGCGGACGCTTCGGATTCTTACGGGCGCTGACAATGGCGCAACTACAGGCGGCGATGGAACAGGCGATCCTTTGCCAACCAGTGACATCGGCCGCATCGTTTATGCATTTCGCCAGTGGCGGGGAGAGCCTGCGCCAACTTGGTGGGATGCGGAAAAGCACGAAGCGTGGAGCTATCGCGATGTTTCAGGATTTTGCAAGGCCGCAACGATTGAAGAAATCGAAGAGAATGGGTTCATCCTAACACCGAGTCGTTATGTTGGCGCTGAAGAATTAGAAGATGAGGCCGAGTTGTTTGCCGAAAAATATCCCCGACTCTTGACGGAGTTGGAGGAGTGCTTTGTTGAGGGAGAGCGTCTTACCAAACTTGTACGCACCCAACTCTCACACTTGACTGTAGGAGAGGGCGGACAGTGAACGGCGGCAAAGGCAAACAGCAATCCCTGTTATTGGAAGATTGCATGTCAGCCATTATTGACTATCGAGGTAAGACACCACGCAAAACGATGTCAGGAATTCCGCTGATTACCGCAAGGATAGTAAAGGATGGGCGAATTGAGACGCCGACCGAGTTTATCGACCCGCTTGAATACGATTCATGGATGCGTCGCGGGCTTCCTCAAGTTGGAGACGTGGTATTGACCACAGAAGCACCGCTTGGTGAGATTGCTCAGATAACAAATGATCGCGTAGCCCTTGCACAACGACTTATTCTGCTGCGGGGTAAGCCGCAGGTTCTCGACAACACTTACCTTAAGTACGCGATGATGTCCGGAGAGGTCCAATCGCAGCTTCACGGTAGAGCATCGGGAACAACAGTCGTAGGCATCAAGCAGAGCGAGCTTCGTAAGATTGTTCTCTCTTTACCTTCAATGGCTGAACAGCGTGCCATTGCCGGCGTGCTAGGTGCTCTAGATGAGAAAATCGAGCAAAACCGCCGAACTAGCCTCGCGCTGCAGAGATTGGCATCGACCATGTTTCGCGCGTGGTTCATAGACTTCGAGCCGATCAAGGCCAAAGCGGCCGGCGTAAGGGAATTCCCTTTGATGGCAGAAAACATCTTTGACGTTCTACCAACTGAGGTCGTTGAGTCTGAAAACGGTGCCGTTCCCACGGGCTGGCGAGTTCAGTCGTTCTCGTCTTCCTGTTCGCTAGTGAGTGGAGGAACGCCAAAGCGTTCCGAGCCGTCATATTGGGCAGGCGAGATACTTTGGTACTCTGTTAAGGATGCACCTGACAGCGACGAAGTCTGGGTCATAAGCACAGCCGAATTGATATCTGAAGAGGGATTGACTAACAGTGCGGCGCAACTTGTACCAAAGGGGACGACTATTATTTCCGCTCGTGGAACAGTTGGAAAGTTGGCTATGGCTGGACAATCAATGGCCTTTAATCAGTCCTGCTATGGTTTGATTCCGGGAGATGGACGTTCATTCAGCTATCTCTACTTGTTGACCCAAGCGATCGTTTCCGAACTTCAGCGGCGCACGCATGGATCGGTTTTCGACACGATTACTCGCGCAACCTTTGATGCTCAACGCGTTGTCGTTCCACCGGCCGATGTCGTGTCCTCATTCGATTCCCTTGTCGCTCCTCTTTTCGAGTCTCTCTTATTCTTGGTGCGAGAATCTCGTAAACTAACAGAGCTACGACGGTACCTGCTTCCGCGCCTGATAAACGGAGAAATACGGGTAAGAATTAATCATGGCTGAATCTCCCGCATCCCTTAATCGCTTTCAAATGGTCGGCGCAAGGGCCGCGTTCCTATCGGGTCCAACCGCCGAATCCTTAGAGCAGCTAATTCAAGCCATTGAGAATGCAATCGAAGATGTTCCCGACTTTGCATTCGGTTTGTGCAAGGCACTAATTGAGTCGGTCTGCAAGACAGTGCTTGCCGACATTGGCCATCCTGCTGATCCAAACTGGGACGCTCCCAGACTGCTGCGCGAAACCACTAATCGATTGGCACTCCTGCCAGAAGGACATCCTAATCCTGCAAAAGCACGCGACTCTATTGAAAAGACCGTGCGCGGCTTGTTGCAAACGGTCCAAGGGTTGTGTGAACTCCGCAATGAACATGACATCGCGTCGCACGGGCGAGATGCCTTTTCTCCGCGTTTGTCGCTGCGACAGGCGATGCTGGCGGCACAGGCGGCGGATACTATTGTAGCGTTTCTCTATCGCATCCACAGGGACGCGGTTTCACGCACGCCCGGAGAGAGAGTCTATTACGAGGATCACAAGGAGTTTAACGAGACCTTCGACCAGGACAATGATTTTGTCCAAATCGGGGAATTGGAATTGCAGCCAAGTCGCGTGTTGTTCCATACCGATCGCGAAGCGTACAAGGCAGCGTTGAATGACTACATTCTAGAACGCGATGGACGAGACGATGGTAATGGCTCTCCCGCCGCAAGCCCGGAGGAAGCAACATGATCACGACTTCACCCACTGAGCAGTTGGTTGAAGACGTAGCTTCCGTCTATTTCAGCACCGTTGGAATAACTAGCAAGCGTGGTGTCGAGGTGGACGATGCTGGAGAACGTGCCGACTATTCCGGCTTCATTTTGGAGGGAAGGCTTGGCGCGGCGCTTCACCGTCTTAATCCAACATTGCCGCTTGAGCAAAGCGAGCAAGTCGTCCGCGCCGTGTCGCGTCCTCCACATCCAACCTTAGTTCAGAACAATCGATGGTTTCATGGCCTGCTCACTGATGGCGTAGAAGTCGAATATCGGGAGGCGTCGACCGGCGAAACGCGCGGCACTTGGGCGAAACTCATTGATTTCGAAAATCCTGTTAACAACGATCTATTAATAGTGCGTCAGTTGATTGTAGGGGGACCATCAGTCAAAACCATTCGTCTCGATGTAGTCGTGTTTCTAAACGGGTTGCCGATTTCCGTCATCGAGCTGAAAGATCCGGCGGATACACAAGCGGACCTAGGCGTCGCGATCGACCAGCTTGATCGATACATGAACGTCGCGCCTGATTTATTCGTGCCTAACGTCCTTCTCGTCGCGTCCGATGGATTGCTAACCCGCGTTGGCTCAATTACGAGTGGGCATGATCGATTCATGCCCTGGCGATCTATTGAAGGCGGCAACCCCACGCTTGAGGCCTTAATTCGAGGACTGTTCGAACCGGCGTCGTTGACTGACTATTTGCGAACTTGTGTAACGTTCGAAGAGGACGAGCGAGGGCGAATCGCGAAAAAGATTGCCGGCTATCATCAGTTTCGAGCCATACGAAAGACTAGAAGCAGCGTGCTCGCCGCAATCAGGCCGCCGATGGGAAATGGAGATGGACGCGGCGGTGTGGTTTGGCATACGCAGGGATCAGGTAAATCCTTGACTATGCTTATGCTCGCCGGGGTATTGATTCGCGAGCCGGTGATGGCGAACCCGACCATCGTCATGGTCACGGATCGAAATGACTTGGACGATCAACTCTTCGGCACGTTTTCCGCTGGTCGCACATTGCTGCGGCAAGACCCAGTGCAAGCTGAAAGCCGGGATCACCTGAAAACGATGCTTGACCGTGCAGCTGGTGGTGTAGTTTTCTCCACTATCCATAAGTTCACCGAGGCTCAGGGCGAAATTTCTAAACGCTCGAACATCGTTGTAATGGCGGATGAGGCCCACCGCAGTCAATACGGTTTCGTGGAAGGCGGTGCGCGATGGATGCGTGAGGCTCTCCCGAATGCGACCTTTGTCGGTTTCACTGGAACACCGTTGGAGCGAGACGATAAAAATACCATACACGTTTTTGGCGAGTACTCGGATGTGTATGACATTCGGCAGGCGGTTGAAGATGGCGCGACCAAGCCGCTCTATTACGAATCGCGGATCGTGAAGTTAACGGTCGATGATGCTAGCGCGACGGAAGCTGAAAAGGAGCTCGAAGCGGCGACTGCAGCGGATCGTTCTGGTAAAGAATCCGAAGATCATATCCGAATTCAGTTAGAGGCGCTCGTCGGCGCGGAGGATCGCGTAGACCGGCTTGCCGCTTTCATCGTCGAGCATTGGGAAAAGCGGCGGGCCGCGATGGAAGGGAAGGCCATGATCGTCACGATGAGTCGTGACATCGCCGCGAGACTGTATGACGCTATCGGCCTGTTGCGTCCCGATTGGCACGATACCGACGACGACCGAGGCACCATGAAAGTCGTCATTACCGGTGACGGCACTGATGTTGAGCCCATCCGTAGTCACGTCCGAACCAAAGGAGCCCGAAAGCGATTGGCGGAACGATTTAAAGATCCCGCGGATGATTTTCGTTTAGTAATCGTTTGCGACATGTGGTTAACCGGCTTTGACTGCCCGCCGGCTCACACGATGTATATCGATAAGCCGCTCGCTGGACACAACCTGATGCAGGCCATCGCTCGCGTCAATCGCGTATATGGCGAGAAACCCGGCGGGTTGATCGTTGACATGCTCGGACTGGTCGATGAACTCGCAGATGCATTGGCCACTTACACCCAAGCGGGAGGAACAGGCGAGGCCGTCCGGCAAGTTCAAGACGAGGCTGTGCCGGCGATGCGGGCCGCATTCGAGAAGCTGGTTGCATTCTTCCACGGTTGCGATTACCACGCTGCTCTTGGTCCTGATCCAACACAAGTTATTCCTATTTATCTCTGCGCCGTCGATCATGTTTTCGCTCAAGAGGATGGGTGGAATCGATTTCGGAGGCTTGTCAAAGAGTTGGCTTCGGCTTTTGCGCTCGCTGTTCCGCGATCCGAAACGGAGGAAATAGTTTCGCACCTTGCGTTCTTCCAGCGCGTTACGGCGATGATTCGCAAACGATTGGCCGACGACGCCGGAACTGGCAGGCGCGGGCGCGACCGAGACGTCGATGCAGCGGTTCGACAAATCGTGGGGAGTGCTGTCGAAGCCGATCAAGTCATCGACCTGTTTGCGGCTGCAGGATTAGAGGAAGCACGACTTGATATTCTTTCTGACGAGTTCTTATCGCGAATCGCGGCGTTGGAACAAAAGAACCTTGCGCTGGAGACACTAAGGAAGTTGCTTAACGATCAAATCCGGATTACCGAACGCACTAATCTGGTCCAGAGCAAAAAATTTCGTGAGGCGCTTGAAGATGCCTTGCTGCGATATACGAACAAAGCCATCACCACGGCGGAAATGATCTCCCGACTACTTGATCTGGCAAGGCACCTGCGCGAAGCGCAGCGGCACGGAGAGGAACTGGGACTGTCAACCGAAGAGACCGCTTTCTATGACGCTTTGGCAGAGAATGGGTCGGCGAAGGAGATCATGAAATCAGATGCACTTCGCCTCATGGCGCGCCAACTGGCCGAGATGGTCAAAAAAATGCCAAAACTCGATTGGACACAGCGGGAATCGGTAAGGGCAGGCCTTCGAAGAAGTGTCCGGCGCTTACTAGCGAAATACGGATATCCGCCCGACCTGTCAGAAGACGCCACACAACTTGTGCTAAAGCAGGCAGAGTTATCGACCGAGAACTCGGAATAGATTTGTATTGGCAACTGGCTGAGAGGTGAAAAGCTATAGGAGACGTCATGCCAAATGTAACGCGTCGCCGAACGGGCGAAATGCTCCGACAACTTTTTGAGGTTTTGCTCCCAGCACCTGAGGGCATCCAAGCCCGTGACGCCCTGGCGGCTCTAGAGAAACGATTAACTTTGTCAGAGTATGAACAAGGAGACTACGCGTCTGGCGGCCGGAGATTTGAGAAAATTGTTCGCTTTGCGACTGTTGATTTGGTTAAGGCGGGCTGGCTTCTCAAAGAGAAAGGCCGATGGACTGTAACCGACGAAGGTAGAAAAGCCCATCAAAGCATCGTTGATCCTGAAGCTTTCTACAAAGAAGCTGTGCGCCTTTTCCATCAATGGAAATCCAACCAACCGGATGACATCGAGATAGCGGGTCAAGAGGGCGAAGGGGACACCCCGGCGAAGGCTGCCACCATCACTCTTGAGGAAGCAGAAGAACAAGCTTGGCAAGAGATAGATCAATACCTTCGGGGCATTAACCCGTTCGAATATCAGGAAATTGTCGCGGCCCTTCTTCGCGCGATGGGATATCACATTTCATGGATTGCGCCTCCGGGCAAGGATGGCGGCATTGATATATTGGCGGCATCAGATCCTCTTGGCACGAAGTCTCCTCGAATCAAGGTACAGGTCAAGCGACAAGCACAGGCAGTCACAGTTGACGGGCTTCGATCCTTCATGGCGCTTCTCGGAGATGGTGATGTTGGCATCTTTGTCTCAGTGGGCGGCTTTACAAGAGATGCGTCAGGAGAGGCTCGAGCCCAAGAGAAACGAAAGATCACTCTCTTGGACAACGAAGATCTGTTTGACCTTTGGGTTAAGTATCACGAGAAGATAAACGAGCAGGATCGTAGGCGATTACCTCTTAAGCCAGTTCACTTCCTGGCTCTCGAGACCTAAGCCGATCAGATTCAAGCGACCAATCAAACCAAAAGAACCATCCGCAGCCTGCGTGGTTCAATCCATTCTGAAAGAGCTGGAGGCAGACGGCAGTAGGCAGACGGCAGTAGGCAGACGGCAGGAAGCAGGGTTCTTTCTCCTGAATAAGAGCCCGACTAAAGTCGGTACTCTGAACACCCTTTGCAGCTACAGGCGCACTTCCTGAACGCAAGTTAAAAACTTACGCGTAAAGAGAAGACCCGATCGACGTGAACGTCGGGGTGCGCTAGAACTTAAACGGCTTCTTCAGAAGGTGCCAGGTTGTTTTCAGCATCGCCGTAAGTTTGGGTTCCTTTTTATCGGCAGTGTCTTTGGATTCTCTGGACAGCGTAGTCGGTGATTTGCTCGGCTGATTTCTCGCGGAGGCTGGTGACTGAAGTCGCGCCCGTGAGCGCGAAGCTGTTGCTTGCCGCCGCGCATTCGAGCTCGACGTGGAGCGCGATGGGGAGCGCGATGGGGAGGAAGATTTTTCCGTTCTCTTCGAATTGGTTAAGGCGGATGCTCGCGACGAAGTGGCCGGCGTTTTGATCTGTGCTGGAGGCTGAACTGAAGTCTGCGTGGGAACGACTGGACTGACTATTGAATTCTGCGAAGGTTGGTTCCCGGCAATCGACTTTGACTGATTTGCGGCATCGTAATAACCAATCAGGAGCGCGCTCGCCAACAGGGCCACCACCAATAAGCCGGTCAAGAACAGCGGCGACTTTAAGACGCGCCGAAAGCGCGATGGCGGCGGCGAGGCTCTCACGAATGAGGGCGGATGCTCCGGATCATCAACAAGTTCAGCGCCGTCAAATTCGCACACGTTATAAAAGTCGGCAAAAGTAAAATCGCATTTCGGGCAGTGTTTCATAGGCCAGGCTCCTGTCGTAGGTAAGACTTTGAAAT
>Ga0207646_10002606_pt1 | contig 21232 bp, 29 predicted proteins | sample KBSK5502metaG_FD_184343 | JGI IMG/M metagenome (GOLD analysis project Ga0207646, IMG submission 184343) | Corn, switchgrass and miscanthus rhizosphere microbial communities from Kellogg Biological Station, Michigan, USA - KBS K5-50-2 metaG... | ecosystem: Host-associated > Plants > Roots >... | reverse complement strand
GCAAGGGTGCGAGCGAGGCCGGGCTAGGCCATGTGGAGTTCCGCGAAGGCCTGGCGGAGTCGTTACCCGCGCCTTCCGGCTGGGCCGATGTGGTCATCTCCAACGGGGTGCTCAAACCCAGCGGTCGTCTTCAGATCGGGGATATCCTGGTGCAGCAGGCGGTGCCGGAGGATGCGAAGCAGCAGATCGATCTGTGGACAGGCTGAATTGCTGGTGCTCTGCTGGAAGCAGAACTGAGGGCCACGGTCGTGGCTGCCGGATTCGTTGACTTCGAGATCACCTGGCAAGCGGACGTCTTCAGTGGCGCTCCTCAAGCGAGCAGTGCCGCCGAATTCGGGACACAAGGCATCAACTTCCGCGCGCGCAAGGCGGCCCATGAGCAGGAGTGGTATACAGCGATGGCCTCTCTCGCATGTGAAGTTCCCATCAAGCTCACTCCACTCCTGTATGCCGATGTCTACTCTGATGCAGGGGACACAGGCGAAAGCGAGCCTTGAGATGCCTTTGGAGTCGACAGTGGGAAGTACACAGTACACAGGAGCAAACCGCTATGCCATCACCTGACGAGAAGAGGCTGCCCCCTCAAGCGGCACCATCAGTCGTGCAACTTGGCCTGCGCGCCAACTGGCAGCAGTTCACGCTGCTGGTGATCGTCAATGCCTTCGTTGGTGGCATGGTGGGCCTCGAGCGCAGCATCGTGCCACTGCTTGGGCAGCGTGTCTTCGGCCTCGTTTCCACCACGGCTGTCCTTTCCTTCATCGTGAGCTTCGGCGTCGTGAAAGCGACTTCCAATCTCTTCGCGGGCCGACTCAGCGATCGCATCGGGCGCAAGGGAGTGCTGGTGGTTGGCTGGCTGGTCGGGCTACCGGTGCCGTTCCTCATTATCTTTGCCCCGTCCTGGGGCTGGGTGGTCTTCGCCAACGTGCTGCTGGGCATGAACCAGGGCCTCTGCTGGTCCACTACCGTCATTATGAAGATCGACCTGGTGGGACCCGCGCGACGAGGACTGGCCATGGGCATCAATGAAGCAGCAGGCTACATGGCGGTCTCGCTCGCCGCCATCGCTGCTGGCTACCTCGCCGCCACCTACGCGCTGCGGCCCCAGCCGTTCCTGCTCGGCATTGGCTTTGCCCTTGCCGGTCTGCTGCTCTCGCTCTTCTTTGTGCGCGAGTCGCATGGGCATGCGCGCCAGGAAGCGGCCATACTGGCTGCTGCTACCGAGCACAGAGACGGATCAGCAGAACCGGTCCAGCGCTTAGATCAAAGGCTAGCCACCCCCTCATTCAAGGACATCTTCTGGCTGACCTCCTGGAAGAACCGAACGCTCTTCGGAGTCAGTCAGGCCGGATTTGTGAACAACCTGAATGATGGCCTGGCATGGGGGGTGTTTCCGCTCTTTTTTGCGGCGGGCGGTCTGAGTATCGCGCAGATCGGGCTGCTGGCGGGCATCTATCCGGGCGTCTGGGGAACGACGCAGTTGCTGACAGGGGCGCTCTCCGACCGCATTGGGCGCAAAGGTATGATTGTCGGGGGGATGCTGCTGCAAGGCGTTGCTCTTGGGCTATTGCCGCTGATTCACTGGTTTGGTTGGTGGGCATTCTCGATGGTTCTGCTTGGGCTGGGAACGGCTCTGGTCTATCCAACACTCCTCGCGACGATCGCCGATGTCGCCCACCCGGACTGGCGTGCATCGGCAGTGGGCGTCTACCGGCTATGGCGCGACAGCGGATACGCCATCGGGGCGCTACTGGCCGGGGTCCTGGCCGACCTGTTCGGGGTCTCCTGGGCCATCGGCGTCATCGCTGGCGTGACCTTCCTCTCCGGGGTCGTCGCGCAGGGGGTGATGCGAGAAACCCTGCCCACGCGCCGGGAACTTCCTCGTTCCACGCTCCCTACCGTCTCATGAAGGAACACGACGAAACTCTCCGCTCGCCGGAAACGACTGTCACCTCTTGCGAAGGAAGAAAGTGGAACCGTTCATCACCAGAACGCGCGGAGAGCCGCGCGCGCTGAAAGAAGGAACATGCGCGCATGCATGAGAAGCAAGCACAAATGGAGGCGATCTATACGCATATGTGGGCCAGCCACGAGGGCGGTCCCTTCGCGCCGCTCGATGAGAGCCTGCGCCCGCGCCCGCACAGCATGCTCTACGAGGCCGTCTCCGCCTGTGGAGTCAACGCTTCCTCGCTGGTCCTCGATATCGGCAGCGGCAGAGGCAATCATAGCTGTGCGCTGGCTCAGCGCTTTGGCTGCGCTGTCGTCGGCCTGGACGTGGCCCAGTTCCACATCGAGCAGGGGCGAGCCAGAGCTGTGCAAGAAGGCGTGAGCGACCGGGTGTCCTTTGTGCAGGGAAACATCCAAGCGCTTCCATTTGAGGACGAGCGGTTTGACTTCCTCTGGTCGCGCGATATGCTGATGCATGTCCCTGCCCTCCCAGCAGCGCTCACAGAGTGCGCGCGTGTGCTCAAACCGGGGGGCGCCATGCTGGTGTATACGACTGTCGCGACTGGACGGATGGAGCCGAAAGAGGCCGCCTGGCTGTATGCGTCGTTTGGCCTGGTGCCAGAGAGCATGGACGAAGCTGTCGTCGAAGCGGCATTCCAGGCGGCAGGATTCCAGCTGTACTCCACAGAGCCGCTGGGTAGCGAGTTGATGGAATGGGTGGAAGAGCACGAGGGGCGGGCCTCGCGCGAACTCATGCGCCTGGCCCGCATGCTGCGCAAGCCAGAGTACTACCAGGAGCTGCTGGGCACCGGCAGATATGAAGTGGCCCTGGCGAACTACCACTGGGCGCTCTACATCCTGCTTGGGAAACTCAGCCCGACCCTCTACATCCTGCGAAAAAGTGCATCGCCGTGAGACGCAAGCAGGGGAGAGGTCTGCTTTTGCTGTACGGTCGTGTCTGCTCTGATGACCCGGCATCGCGCAAGCTCTCAGCAGCCACAAGGGAAGCAATGAGGAGGCATTTCCCGCAAAGAGCAAGACGAACAGTCAGCAGAGATCGGAGTCCGTTCTGGGGAGACTCCCATGAACGGTTGTGATCGGAAGAGAATGCTCAAGAAAAGACTGGAGGTGTCGAATGAAAGAGCAAGCACGAGCAAGGGCACGACAACTCGCCCAGGAGTTTGCACAGCGGGGAGATGCCATGGGCTGGTTTGAAAAACTGTACTCACAAGCGCAGAGCAATGAGCAGGCCATCCACTGGGCTGACATGGAAGCCAATCCAAACCTCGTCGGGTGGCTGGATCGCCGAACCGTTGAGGGTCAAGGCAAGCTCGCCCTCGTGGTAGGGTGTGGGCTGGGAGATGATGCCGAGGAGCTGGCGAGCCGAGGCTTTGAGGTGGTCGCCTTTGATATTGCTCCGACGGCCATTGCCTGGTGCCGGAAGCGCTTTCCTCAGTCATCAGTAGAGTATGTGGTGGCGGATGTGTTTGATCCTCCCCCAGCATGGCAAGGAGGCTTCGACTTTGTCCTGGAAGCCTACACCTTACAGGTCTTGCCTGCGGATGTGCGCAGCAAGGCCATCGCATGTATCGCGGGCTTGCTCGCCAAAGAGGGCACGCTGCTGGTGATCTGTCGTGGGCGCTCTGCTGAAGAACTTCCTGGGAACTTGCCCTGGCCGTTGACAACGGAAGAGCTGGATGGGTTCACGAGCGCCGGGCTAAAGCCCGTGCAGTTTGAAGACTATTTCGATCAGGAAGAGCCACCGACGAGGAGATTCCGGGTGGAGTATCAGCGAGCTTCATCTGATGAAAGCTGAAATGGGGGCTTCCCTTCTGGCTGGAGACAGCTTGCGTGATACTGTACCATTGAGAGACGCAAAAGAAGCACGCTCTTCTTCGTGAGTATGAGCGTGAGCGATTGATACCCTATTCCACAGATGGGAGCACTGATTCGATGAGTATTTCATCGTCCGCGCAGAAGCAGCAACGGGGAGCCACCACCGCCTCAGAGGAGAGCGCTGCTGCTCCGCCGATCACCTTGAGCGAACGCAGCAGCACTGGCCTGGCGCTGCTGCGAATCCTGGTGGGCTATCTCTGGTTCCAGCAGTTGTTCTGGAAGCTGCCGCCCACCTTCGCCGGCCTGTATGGCTACGTCGTGCGCGAGTCACAGCACGCCATTCTCCCCGGCTACGGTACGCTCCTCCAGCATACCTTTCTGGCGGGCTGTCCCAGTCTGTCATCGCCCGTGGGCTGCACGGCGTTTGTGCCTCTGGCGGCCTGCGTCTGGACGGCTGAGCTGCTGGTGGCCATCAGTCTGTTGTTCGGACTCTTCACGCGTTTCGGCGCTCTCCTGGCGACCATCCTTTCTGTGCAGTTGTATGTGGGCCTCGCCTATACCGAATGGATCTGGACGTATGGCATGCTGGTGCTGCTGGCGCTCGTCTTTGTCGCCGTTCCAGCTGGGCGCAGGCTCGGAGTCGATCTCTGGCTGGCCCCACGCCTGCGGTCGGCAGCACAGCGCCACCGGCTAGCGAGCATCGCGAGCTGGTTCGTGTAGGATGAGAGGGAGGGAAAGACGATGAATCGTTCCGATACCCTACGCAGGGGACTGCTGGCAGGAATCTTCGCCAGCCTGGTGCTGGCCCTCTTCGATTTCGTGACGGACGGCGAGCCCGGAAACGGCTTCCCAGGGGTCTTACACTGGTTCGGCCTCACAATGAGTGACCCGACGATCAGCCATTGGGTCGGCTTGCTGCTCCTCATCGTGCTGGGAGGAGTCTTCGGCCTCATCTTTGGGGCGCTCGGCGTGCTCTGGTGGCTCCTGTTTGAAGTGGTGCTGGCCAACCTCACGAACCACGCCTCATCGCTGTTGAGCCCCAGCTTTGGGCAATTCCTTTCCTCGTTCCCCTTAGCCGCACTCTTTGGAGTCTTGCTCGGGGCGATATTCATCCAATGGCAGGGACAGCATGAACCACGTCGACCGTCTTGATACTGCGCCGCTGTTCGCGGGAAGGCGACTACGAGACTCCCTCGCTATTCACCCCACAGAACCTGTTACGGGAGGCGCGGGGGCAAAAGGAGCTTCCCGAAGGCCACGTCCCGGCGGTCTGCGTCTTTGATCCCGACGGGGACCTGGTCGATTTCCTCCAGGCCGCCGGTCGCACGCGTCGTCATTCCACCTGGGCGTGCTACCACACGGTGCTCGAGACCTTTGTGCAGGACGAGATCGAGTACGGCATCATTGGGCGCGTGGTCGGCGCTCCATTCGCGGTGCTGGTGGCCGAGGAACTCTTCGCCGTCTTTCTGCCAACTGCTCATCAGCATCACCTCCGCGGGTCAGATCCTCCCGGTGGACCAGCCCCCTTACGTGATTCTCATCGAACAGGCCCTGCGCGACGAGGGAACGAGCTACCATTATGTGCCACCAGCTCCCTACAGATCTCTCGACCCTGCGCTGCGCGAGATGGTTAGCGCGCATTGGGACCACGAGCAGGTTCCCCTGTACGTGGGAGCGAGTTGGACAACCGATGCGCCGTTTCGCGAGACGGAAGCGATGATCGCACAACACCGTGCAGAGGGCATCCTGGCAGTGGAGATGGAAGCTGCCACCCTCTACGCGCTGGCCCAGGCCAGGCAGTTCCGGATCGTCTGCTTTGCGCTCGCCTCTCTGTTGAGATGCATCGCGGAAGAGAAGGGCACCATTGTCATATGAGCATCCTCGCCTTTCACTCTCTTGCAAAACAAGCTACTGTATGCTATACTTCCTCCAGTACACTGTATTGCAAGGTAGTGAAAGCGTGAGATACTTGTGGAGACTCGCTCGACGCAGTTACTCAAAGGCACGCTCGATATGTGCCTGCTTGCCACGATTGCGCAGCGGCCCTGTTACGGCTACGAGATGGTGCAGCAACTGGCCCAACAAGGCCTGGATCTGGTGAGCGAGGGCAGCATCTACCCGCTCTTGAGCCGTCTGCAACAGCACGGCTATATCGAGGGCTACCTCGTGGCGTCGCGTGATGGCCCCAAGCGCAAGTATTATCGTCTGCTGCCGGCGGGAGCCAAACAGTTGGAAAAGTGGCAGGCCGAGTGGGAGACGTTTGTCCCGGCGGTTGAGCGCATTCTGAAAGGAGCACGGTCCGATGCATAAAGCTGACCAGCAGACCCAACAACAGATCTCCGACCTCGTTGAGGCCTGCGCAGGCTACTGGGAACTCCGCGGCATTGCGCGTGCGAGCAGCCATGAGATGCAACTCGAACTTGAGCAGCACTTACAGCAAGCCGTCTGCGATGGCAAATCCTTTGAGGCCGTGCTTGGTCCCAATCCTCTGGCTTTTGCTGAAGCCTGGGCGCGCGAAATGCGCCCCCAAGTCTTTCGAGGAGGGGTTGCCCTTCGAGGGCTTGTCTACGTGTTGAGCATCGTGAGTACGACCGCGCTGCTTTCGCAGCTACTCGGGCATTCCCCGGCGTTTACGTTCACTCTGTTTGCGGCGTATCTGCTCACCGGCAGTGGCCTGCTTGCTCTGCTGCTCCAACTGGGGGGCTTCCTCGCTCCCCGCGTCAGAACTCGAGCTGGGCGAGAGGCCCTGGTGCTCGCCTGTGTCGTGCTGGCGGTGCTGGTCCTGCGCCTGGCCGGGTTGCAGGTGAACTGGAACATGGCTCTCCTCTCCTGGAGTTGGCCTATGACCATCGTCTTGCTCACCCTGGCGGCCTTCCTGTTCGCACTGGATTGCTGGCGTAGCTCACAGGGGGAACACACCTCCACAGCTTCCGCAAGCTGGCCGGCGTTGCGCAGCGTGGTGACATTCGTTGCCAATGTTGGGGTGTACGACATCATGCTGTTCTTTGGCAGCGTGGTGGTGTTGGACTTCTGTCGGCTGGCGCTCCGGCTGGTTTGAGGAGAGAGGGAGGGAGCACACGATGGAAAGCATCCCTGACACGCTGGCCTTTCTGATCAACTGGGGCTGGCTGAGGATCGGCCCGTCTATCCACATCGACATCGACCCGGTGCTCCTGCACATCGGCCCGCTGACCCTGCACTGGTATGGTTTGATGTATGTCGTGGCGATTGTCATGGGTCTGTGGTGTATACGCGGGTACACCGCGCGCCAGGGCATCACAAAAGAGCAGGTCTACCGCATGCTCTGGTGGTGTGTGGTGGCTGGGCTCCTGGGCGGACGCCTCTATTTCGTGATCCAGCAGCCAGACCTGGTGACGGATTACCTGCTCAAGCCCCAGCATATCCTGGCCACCTGGGAAGGTGGCATGGCCTTCTTTGGCGCCATCTTCCTGATCGTGTCCGTGCTGTTCTGGCGGGCCATCAGAGAACGACTCAATCCGCTGGTCGTACTCGATGCCGGGGCGCTCTTCGCCGCCTGTGCCCAGCCGTTTGGGCGGATTGGCAACCTGATCAATGGGGACATCATCGGCTATCCGAGCCAGCTGCCTTGGTCCACGGTCTATGACAATGCGGCGAGCTGGGCCTGTCAGAACCCTAGCGCGGGCACCTGCCACATGCCGGTGCAGCCTGCCGCCGGGTATGAATTGCTGCTCAATCTGGCGTTGATTGCCCTCTTGCTCGTGGTGGCACGGCGCACTCGCCGGCCTGGCATGCTCCTGGTGACCTACCTTTTTGGCTACGCCGTCACCCAGTTTCTGGTCTTTTTCGCCCGCGCCAATCTCGTCGTGTCCCTTGGTTCCCTGGACTTTGGTCTCAAGCAGGCGCAGTGGACCTCGCTCATCGTCTTCCTCATTTTGATCCCACTCACGCTTTGGGTCAGGCGCTGGCGCTATGCCAGTGTGATCTCGGGTGCGTCCGTCCCCGCAACCGCTGGGATTCCGCAAAAGAGCGAGCTGGAAGCGACACACGCCGAGAGGAACACTGCCCTTGAGGAGAGAGGTCGAAAGGAAAACGCCGATGTCACTCACCCCTCTTAGCCTGCTGGCCGTGTTTGGAGCAGGTCTGCTGTCTTTTCTCTCGCCGTGCGTCGTGGCCCTGGTGCCTGGCTACCTTGCCTATCTGTCGGGGATGAGCCTGGAAGAGGTCAAGAGCCGGTCCTCCGCGCGGTGGCAGGTCAGTTTGCAAGCCCTTTGGTTTGTGTTGGGCTGCACCCTGTTCTTGACGTTGTTGGGGGCGGCAGCAGCTTTGCTTGGCAATGCCTTGAGCGTGTACCAGCAGGCACTGGAGCGCGTCGGCGGTCTGGTGCTCATCCTCCTGGGCATCGCCCTCACCGGACTGGTGCCGCTTCCATGGGTGTCTGGGGAGCACCGCGTGCAGTTCAAGCCGGGACCGCCTGCCTGGTGGCGTTCAGGGCTCATCGGCATGACCTTTGGAGCAGGGTGGTCGGCCTGCGCTGGCCCGATCCTGGGCGCGGTCCTGGTCCTAACCGCCGCGGGGTCGGTGGCGCTGCTGCATGGGATGCTGGTGATGCTGTTCTTTGCGCTCGGTCAGGGCGTGCCGTTTCTGCTGGTCGGTCTCCTGGTAGACCGTGTCGGCCCATTCCTGCGTCGCATCCGCCGCTCCACGGCGCTCCTCACGCGCATCGGAGGGGTCATCCTCATCCTGGTCGGCTTCTTTCTCCTGACTGGCCTGTTGAACACGGCTGGATAGCCGTTTCCTGGCGTTCGACATCGCCGGGCAGCATCGGTAAAGACGGATGAAGTCGCGGCAGCCGATTGGATGCCCGTCATGCGCATCAGTGCTCATGGTATGCGCGCCCGCCGCGGGCGATGGCGTTTCACAGGCGATGGCCGTGATCCGTATGAACTGCTCAAAAGGGAACGGCGCAGGCGTCCCTGGAGGCTGCTCATCGCTCAACAGCGCTTCAATGGCCTGACCCAGCACCGCGGCTTCGGCGGCTCGCCACCGACCTCGGAAGCTTCGCATCTTTCAATTATCGATCTGCACTTACTTGGCTATCCGCGTATTAGGGAGTCCGGTAACGGCTAAGAGAATAATTCGACTTCGCTTCACCATCCGTTGCGCGCTGGTTGATCGTCTCGCGATGTGCTCATGGGTGTCCAGTTGGAGGGGGCTGACATGCAACAGGGCAACTTGAGGGTCCGGCATCGCATGAGGCTCCTTCGCTTTTTCCCTTAGCCTATCACCCTTTCCGCGTTATTTCCGCATCGCTGTACTAGCTATTCCCCTCTGGTGCTCGTATACTGTTCTGAAGACGTAATCACTAGGAAAGCCATCTCCCCTGTGGGAAGATTTTGTGAGATTAGAGCGATGAAAGTCTCCTTCACCCAGCCAGAACAACAGCTCTCACCCTATGTGGCTCTCATCTGGGTCTTTGAAAGTAGCTTTGGGGTTCCACTTGCCGACAGCAGGATCATCGTGCCTGATGGCAGAGCCAAAATCATTGTTCCCTACCGAAATTCGTTATGCGCAGCTGTCACTACTGGACTCCTCAACGCGCAAGAACACCACATCTTCCTGGTGGGAATCCAGACGAACCCAACGACCATTGCTTCAACGGCAACGGATACTGGCACCATTGGCGTCGAATTGACCCCAAAGGGACTGTACCACTTGTTCAAGCTGAGCATGCATGAAATCACCGATCGGATGGTGAGCTTCGAAGAGTTATTCGGCCCGCGGGGAGCGAGGCTCCAAACCAGGGTCGGGGATGCGGAAGACCCCCAGGAGAAGATTGCGCTTCTTCAGAGCGCCCTGACGCATCTGCTTCAACAGAACGCAAAGGAGTATGCGCTCCTCGATCACACCCTTGATCTGCTCGCCCAGACTCACGGAGCGATTCGGGTCCAAGAACTCGCAGCCCATACTGGCTACACCAGGCGCTATTTGGATCGGCTCTTTCAAGAACACGTCGGTGTGTCTCCAAAGTCGCTCGCGAGCATCCTGCGGTTTCAGGAAGTGTACCAGGGATGGATGCAGCACCAGTCCCCCACCTTCTTTCGAGACCAGTGGCCGACGTACTATTATGACCAGCCTCACTTCATTAAGGAGTTTAAGCGCTTTACTGGGTTCACGCCACAGCACTACACTGCAATCGTCAATGAATTTGGCAGGGCCTTCTCGGCCAGGCCATAGTTCCCTTTTTTACAAGACGTCGCTTCCTCTTTTGGACTATACTTACAGCCGAGCCATCACAGAACGAGCAGGAGGAAAGCTGGATACCATGGTTAGTGGAGACAAGAAGCGCACGGCGCACAAGGCAGTGGTCATCCGGGTCCTTGAAGGAGACGGCAGAGCGTCGCGCGCCGAGCGGCGCGCCGCCTTCGAGAACGCAGGGCTCGGCGAGCCGCTGCGCACCCTGATCGACAAGGTCGCCAGGCAACCGACGCGAGTCAGCGACGAGGACATCGCTGCCGTTCTTGCGTCGGGCGAAAGCGAGGATCAGCTCTTCGAGCTGGTGGTCTGCGCTGCCATCGGTGCCGCCACGCGGCAATATGAGGCAGCACTCGACGCCCTGGAGGAGGCGATGATTGACAAAAAAAAGGAGTGAGTATGCGTCTGAAAATCCTCAATAACGGCTACAAATTCGGCACGAAGGTGCTGTTTGCCTTTATTCACCTGGTCTCGCGCCGGCCGGTCCCTGACGCCGCCAGACTGGTCTTTTACCGCCCCGATTTCTATGGCGCACCGATGGGGGCGCTCACCCACCTCGCGATGCGCGGACCTTCCGCGTGGTCGGTTGGCGACCGTGAGTTGATGGCGGCAGTTGTCTCGAAGATGAACGCGTGCGCCTTTTGCATTGGAGCGCACACAGCGACCGCAGCGATGGCGTATCAGGACGAAGCGAAAGTGCAGGCAGTGCTTTCCAATCTGGAGACCGCGCCCATTGAGGAGCCACTTCGGGCCACCTTGCGCCTGCTGGGCAAGCTCACACGCGAGCTTGCCGTCAACGCGGACGACATGCGTGCGGTGCACTCTGCCGGGGTCTCGCGTGAGCAGATCGAAGATGCACTCGCCGTCTGCTTTGCATTTAACACGACCGACCGGCTGGCAGATGCTTTTGGGTTCTTCGTGCCGGGACAAAAAGGCTTTGAGGCGGGCGCAAAGTTTCTGCTCAAGCGCGGCTATCAGTAGCTCCTTGTCGTTTGCCCCATTGCTTGCCTCGTGTCTGCATCTCCTGATCTCTCAGTGTTATGCAAAGCAAAGGTCTTCTGCCCTGTGTTGAGCCAGCTTCCCGACAGCGAGCATGCGGAGCCTATCACTCTCTCGTGACGAACCCCTGACCACCATCCGTCACGCGGGAGGCTGGGGTTGAGTCCCCCAGGCCAGATAGAAAAACCCCATCCAGAACGGCTGCCGCTCGACCTCGACCAGGGACTGCTGCATCGTGCTCCAGACGGTCTGCCAGGGACATCGTCTGATCACCTCCCCGCTGATGCCATAGCGAGAGAGGCGCAAGAAGAACAGCAAGGGGTGCAACCACATGGGTAACGCACGAGGCCAGGCCATGTCCAAAACGACCCACCGTCGTCCTGGTGCTAACGCCCGGCAGCCGTTCTGGATCACTCGCGCTCCATCCGGGACAAAGGTGAGAGCAAACGTTGAAAGTATGCCATCCACCTGGGTGGGAAACATATAGGAAGCGGCATCGGCTTGCACGAGTTCCACATTCTTCCAGCCATGTGCAGCGACGCGCAGCCTGGCCTGCTCGAGCATAGCATCGGTCAGATCCACCCCGATGATCCTGCCCGTCTCGCCGATCACTTCCCGCAACAGCGCGAAATTGAGGCCGGTCCCGCAGCCAATGTCCACCACCAGGTCGCCGCGCTTCAACGCGAGACGCCTGACTGCTTCTCTCCGAAAAGCGTCCAGCCCCTGGATACCGCTCTGGTCATAGCCTGTGGCCTGTCTTCGGTACAGCGCCATGAGCCTGGTATGCTCTTCCGACACGCTCTTGCTGTTCCTCTCTCGATCACTCGACGGCTCGTCACCCATGCGTTTCCTCCGGCATGTCGGTTCACCTCACGGCGTTACTGCCCCCTGTGGGCAGCACGGTATTCTTCCTTGCACGCGTTCCTCTCCTCCCCTGGTGAGGGGCGTCTCGCCGAGATGAGCAGCACTGGCTGGAGTCCCCCACTGAGTTGGCGCACCTGCGTGGTCTGGAAACCGGCGTGCAGCACGGTACTCAGGGTATCGCGGTTCCAATGACAATGACCCATGCAGCGAGTCGAAAGGGGCACGAGCGCATCCTGCACCCAGGCGGTAAGGCGTCCCTCTGCGCGTACATGTTCGAGCAGCACGAGCGTCCCTCCTGGCTTGAGTACCCGCCAGATCTCACGCAGGCCACGCTCGGGATCATCCACCGAACAGAAGACGAGGGTCGCCACGGCGCTGTCGAATTGTTCGTCGGGGAACGGCAGCGACTCGACCGGCGTGCGGGTGAGCGTGATGGGAACGGGTGCTGCCGAAAGCGCGCGTCTGGCCGCGACCAGCATGGTCTCGTCCGGCTCGACCGCCTCCACGCGCACGATGCGGGCCGGATCGTAGAAGGGGAAGTTCTGGCCCCCACCGGCCCCGACTTCCAGCACGATCCCGTGCGCTTGGCCGATGACCTCGTGCCGCAGGGGATCGAACATGCGCCGAACCAGGGGTCGCCTCATCATCCAGTTGTAAAACGCCGCAAAACGCGGGCAGGACATGTTCTTCATGGAGACGAACTCACCTTCTTGTCTGTCATCACTGACAAGCGTCAGTGTCCTCTCTGCGTGTTCCTCCGTTTTCTCAGGGCTTGGCCAGGGAAGTTCTGCGGTTGAAGGCGACATTGATACTGACCACCGCCGCAGTGAACAGGGTGAGGACGAAGAGGAACGGGAACACCTCCCAGCCGGGAGCGCTCCTCGCAGTCGCCAGGATGGTGAGCAGCGTGGTCATGCCCATCAGCATGCCCAGCGAAACCAGGGCAAGCACGAAACGCTGACCGACGGTGGGGCCTTGGCCTGAGGCGCCCTGAGAGAGCTTTTGCCCAGCGCTGTTGCCAAAAAGAGATTCCTCACCGCCCATATACCCGGGAGAGCCGCTCTCCCGCTCCTCATGCATTGCTTCGTAGTGAAACATACTCTTGCTCCTTGTCAGTCGTGTGCATACCGCCATGCGGACCGGGTGAACGCTCCGCGACGCGTTCACCGGGATGCTTGCATCTCTTCAAGCCAGCTGGCAATCCATGCATATTCGTCGTGGATGCGCCGGGTATGAAAGGCCAGCACTCGCTGCGCAGGGGACATCGAGATGCCCGAGGCATCCGCACACTCCTCGCCCTCTGCTAGGTGTTGCATGTTCTGTAGGTACGAGAGGCATCCCTCCAGAAACGCCAGGCGAGTGGTCAAGATGGCCTCGCGCTCTGGCCCATCCAGCAAATCGAAGAAGGCGACCCGCGTAAAAAACTCAGCGTCATTGCTCGCGAGCCCAGCGGGAAAATCGCGCAGGGAGGCGTGCAGCAACTCGATCCCGCGCTCGGTCAGCTCGTAGAGATGCCGATTGGGCTTGCCCTCCTGGGGGATGACCTGCCGGGTGACGGCGCCGCTCTCTTCAAAGTGCTTGAGGGCGAGATAGAGCGTCTTGTTGTTCAGGGCAACCATGCCGCCCAGCGCCCGATCGATATCCTTTTTGATCTCATAGCCATGTCGTGGACCTTGCTGCAACATGGCGAGGATTAAGATCTCGCTGTACATATGATACTACCCTATATGATATCGTTACTTATCCAGAGGCAAGAATACCATAGGTGGGTGAGGATGTCAATGGTGTTTTATGAGGATGCTCGAAGGCGAGAACAGCATCGGTTACGCTCAAGCCGTGGAGAACAAAAGAGTATGTTAACCGTTCAAATGACAGGGTAACTAAACGCTTTGTTGGTTCATACCATCCTCAGCTTGACATCTCCGTCTCCACTCGCTATCATATCAGTGTCTACTGATATGATGAAGAAGAAGAAATGGTGACTCAGGTCTCTCGCCCGACAGCCGTCAAGGCCAAGCTCTTTCGCGGATTTTCGGATAGTCCCGCCTCTCGCTACTTGAGGCTCTGCGAGACGGGCCACTCACGGTCACTGCCCTGGTCGAGCGCACCGGTCTCACGCAGTCCAACGTATCGAATCACCTGGCCTGCCTGCGTGATTGCGGCTTAGTGATCGCAGCGGCGCAAGGGCGCTATGCCCTCTATCAGCTCAGTGATGAACGCATCGCAACCCTGCTCAATGTAGCCGAGGAATTGCTCGCCAACACGGCACGCGGCGTCGATGCCTGTCCTCGCTACGAACAGAAAGAGGAGTATTGCTAATGGCGCGACCACTTCCTGTTCTCAACGCTAGAAGCGTTTCACAACCCGCTTCCAAACGCCTTGGCGATGTGCGTCTGGGAGTCTGGATCGAACTGACGACGATCCTGTGGATGACCATTGAGGCCAGCGTTGCGATCACGGTGGGCTTTGCCACCCGCAGCGTCTCGCTGCAGGGCTTTGGCATGGATAGCATTGTCGAGCTGATCGCGGGCGGGATCCTGCTCTGGCGGCTGCTGGTTGAGCAGCGGGGCGGGTCTATCGAACGCATCGAGTACGCCGAACGGCGTGCCTCGTGGGTGACAGCTCTCAGCCTGTTTGCTCTTGCCCTTTACATTGTTGGCGATAGTGCCTTGACGTTTCTCACCAGAACGAGACCAGAGGCCTCCTGGTGGGGCGTCGGCCTCGCCATCGCTGCTGCCATCATCATGCCGCTCTTGTGGCAAGGCAAGCGAAGCCTTGCCAAAAGGATTGGGAGCGCCGCGCTCAAAGCGGATGCAGCGTGCAGCGTCACGTGTGCCTACATGTCTCTGACCTTGCTCGTGGGCCTCTTCCTCAATAGAATCTTTGGCTGGTGGTGGGCGGACCCGCTCGCGGCTTTGGTGCTCATCATCTTTCTTGTTCAAGAAGGACGTGAGGCATTGCATGAGGCTCGTACTGGTGAGACGTGTAGCTGTGGTGAAGACGATTGCTCACAGTCGAGCTGGGCGTTGACAGAAAGTGAGTCTGTTTCATTGCGGAGGTCTCGGACTCGCTCCCTTTTCCTTGTTATTTTTACCTAGAACCACCGTGGCAGCGTGGTGCTGGGAGAGAGCATGTGCTTCTACTGGAAGCAGAACGGATGGAGAGTCTATGAGTACCGTTGACGAGGGTATCCAGGCGCAAATCCGCAATATCGAACGGCAATATGGCAAACCGCTGGGCGAGTGGATCGCTCTGATCAAAGAGAGTGGTCTCACCAAACACACCGAGATCGTCGCCATGTTGAAAAGCCAGTACGGCATGTCCCACGGCTCCGCGCACCGCGTCGCTCTCAAAGCGAGAGAGGCGGATGCGACAAGCCCGGTCGAGGCTGCGGAGGCTTCTGGCCGGGATCCGGTCGCCGATTTGTACAGCGGCAAGAAGATCGGTCTGAAGCCGCTGCACGATGCATTGATGACCGTGATCACCGCGTTTGGCGATGATATTGAACTGGCACCGAAGAAGGGCTATGTGAGCCTGCGCCGCAAGAAACAGTTCGCCATGATCCAGCCAACGACGGCGACGCGCATCGATCTCGGGCTCGTCCTCAAGGACGCGCCAGCGACCGAGCGGCTCGAATCCGCATCCAGTTTCAATGCCCTGTTCACCCACCGTGTTCGCATCAACGCCATCAGTGACGTTGATGCTCAAGTCGTCGCCTGGCTGAAGCAAGCCTACGATCTTGCAGGCTAACTCCCTCTGCATGTTCATCGCGTATAACGCGCGGCTGAACCGGCCTTCTGGCTCGCGTCGGCAACTCAGGGGCGATACACCCTGTTTTCGCCCGAAAAACTATTTCTGTGAGTGCATCTTTTCCTGATGGGGAGCTTCGCACACCATAGTGTGCGAAGCTCCCTCACAACCATCCCTTCTGCTCAGCCAGTCGTGCCGCTTCCATGCGATTCTGCGCGCCCAATTTCTGCATGGCCGTCGAGAGGTGATTGCGAACGGTTCCCTCTGAGAGCACCAGCCGTGCCGCGATCTCTGCCAGGCTGGCCCCGAAGAGCGATGCCGAGAGCACGTCGCGTTCGCGGGGGGTGAGCGGATTGCTTCCCTCGGAGAGCGCGGAGAGGGCCAGGTCAGGGTCAACCACCCGCTCGCCTGCCATCACGCGCCGCAGGGCGACGGCGAGTTCTGCGGCGGGAGCGTCCTTGAGCAGGAACCCCACGGCACCGCTCTCCATGGCCCGGCGCAAATAGCCGCTGCGCCCAAAGGTGGTCAGGATCACGCATCGGCAGGAGGGCAGCGCCTTGCGCAGTGCTTGTGCGGTCGTGAGCCCATCGCCACCAGGCATTTCGATATCGAGTAGCGCGATATCCGGCTGAGTCGCCAGCGCGTTTTGCACAACCTCATCGCCTCGCGCCACCTCGGCCACGACCTCGATATCCCGCTCCCGCGAGAGCAGTGCCGAAAGCGCTCCACGTACCATCGCCTGGTCTGCCGCTAACAGGACTCGGATCATGCTCGTTCCTCCTGCATGGCCAGGACCTCCCTCTCTCGCTCCAAGGGCAGCTCCACATGGACGCGAAAGTGTTCTCTGCCCTGCAAGGTAAGTGAGCCTGCTTCGATCCGCCCCCCCAATTCACTCACCCGCTCTCGCAGGCCGGCCAGTCCCAGACCGCGACGAGCCGTACTTTCCGCCTGCTCTCGACGGCCTCCATCGCTCAGCACCTCGACACAAACCTGTCCGTTCATATGGCTCACGCGAATGTGACAGCGCCTCGCTCGGCTGTGCCGGATGACGTTGGTCACTCCTTCGCGCACCGTCCAGGCGAGCGCGGCGTCTATGGCCGGTGGGAGCGCCTGCTGGATGGTGTCGATCTCTCCGTCGATCCCCGCGGCGGAGAGGAGTTGCCGCGCTCCCTCCAGCTCGCTCGAGAGATGCGGCTGCCGGTACCCGACCACCGCCTCACGCACCTCACGCAGCGTGTGCCGCGCCACCTGTTCTATCTCAAAGATCTCCTGGGAGCAGCGGCCGGGTTCCTCCGTGACCAGCTGCCGCGCCAGTTCGCTCTTGAGGGTGATCATGGACAGGGTCTGCCCCAGCAGATCGTGCAGGTCGCGCGAGAGGCGCTCGCGCTCTTCGATCACCGCCAGGCGAGCCAGTTCGCGCCGCGCGGCCTGCAGTTCGCGAATGGCGCTGCCCATACGAGCGACCCCGATCATATCCAGGCCGAGCCCGCGCACCAGCAGCATCAGCGCGATGAGCCACCACCAATCCACGCCCGCGATGCCACCCTCCATCCGGATCGTGATGAAGAGCGGCAGGAGAGTGAACAGCACGATCACGGCAAAAGCAGCTCTCATGGGAAAGAGGAGCCCGGCGATGGCGCTCACCCCAATGAAGAGCCAGAGCCAGGACGGACCGTACAGCAGGCTGAACACCAACACCAGCGCGGCAAGCGCGCCAAAGAGGAGGAACGAGAGCCGGGAGCGGACCCGTCCTCGCGCTCCCCGGCTGGCGGGGTGCGGCCACATCAGCCAGGTGTAGCCGACGGCAAAAAAGAGGAGCGCGCAGAGTCCCAGCACGAGGCTCAACCAGGAGGAAGGCCCGCGCACCAGCGAGACGAGGGGAAAGAAGAGGCACACCAGCCAGGCGTGCTGATAGAGCCGCCAGAGTTGGAAGGTGACGCCACTGGAGGCAATCCCCTCATCTGACGATAGAGTTCCAACAGGTCGGACGGTGCCCGTTCCTGTATCCGATATGTCCTGCGCTCGACTGATGTCCATCTCGTCCCTCCATGCTCCCTCTCGAGAGAGATCACTTGTTGCTGCTCTCATTCTACCATCGCCTCGTCCATAGGGTTGTTTTGAGGAACGGATCGGCCTCTGCCTGGGTTCCTTGGGCCGCAGTCCGTTGTGGCAATCTTCGCGCCGCCAGCCAGAACGGGAGGCTTGAGACAAGGCCGAGGAACGAGACGAGCGCCATCACCAGGATGGACGCCACAAGAGACGGTTTGGTGGTCATCAGGAACACGATGCCGAGCAAGATGGCGACCAGTGTATGTGCCGAGGTGAAGAGGATCGGGTGATGGGTCTGCCTGTCAAGAGCATCGGGAAGCGGTCCACTGGGAACCTCCAGTGTCGTGGCGAGGATGGTGCGCATGCGGGGGTCCAGGACAAACGCGCCGATGGGTCCAACTAGCACGACGCTCACCAGCGACACAGCTATCCACGGCGTCGCGAGGCCAAAGGCGTGTGAGCGCCATCTCGAACCCCGCCAGTCCAAGGAGTACCACGGAGAGCACCATCAGAGGAGAGGCAACGATGATCAACCAGGCCAGGGCGCGCACCTGCTCGACCAGCCTGGCGCGCCGCAGGGCGGCCAGACCGAAGAGCCAGATGCCCAGGCTGACGAAGGTGCCAATGGCCCCGCTCACGTGCAGAAACAAGGCCAGGGTGTACAGGCTCATCTCAGGCGTTTCCTCCTTCCCTCACACTCGTGCTTTCCTTAGCGAGATTCGACCAGACCCCGGCGCATGGCCAGCATCCCCAGTCCCACTGCGAGCAGGGCTGATCCGGCCAGTACCGCAACCTCCCGGCCAAGCTGGTCGGACGATTGGTAGAAGATGGCCATCTCCAAAGCGTGCCTGCCGTAGTACAGCGGCACGAAGGTGGCGATCGTCTGCAGCCACGCCGGGTCAAAGGCCAGCACCGCCGTTCCCCCGGTCAGGAAGAACAGGTAGAGGGCGATAACGATGGCAACTGAACCGACCGACTGGATCCGCTGCAGCAGGGCTCCCAGAGCAACCCCCAACCCTGCACTGAAGAGCGCCACCAGCCCCAGAATCAACAGGACACTCAGCCAGTAGACCCCTTGTGGTTGGACCCAGCCGAGCAGGTCCCCCACTCCCAGCACCAGCACTCCCAGGACAGTGGTTGTCACAAAGCCGGTGAGCACCTTGCCACACATGATCGCGCCGCTGCTCGCCGGTGACAGCAGCAACTCTTTGATCGTGCGCGTCTCCCACTCGCCCGCCGCGGCCAGGCTGCTGGAGACGAGCCCGCTCACCACGAGCAGCAGGACGATCAGGGGCATGGCACTGTACTGAAAGAGTTGGATATCCTGGCGGCGCAGGTTCTGCTCTGAGAGCGTCATCTTGAGAGGGCTGGCGCCCCCCTGCTGCTGATAGAACTGCGTGATGGCATCGGGGACCGCGCGGCGGATGTCGTTGGTGAAATCGGTATTGAGGTTATTGATCTGCACCTCGATGTGGGCAGGCGCGTGGTCGTTGACCTCTCGTGTGAAGTTGGCCGGGATGGTCAGAATGGCCACCACGTCCAGGTTCTGGTACAGGGCCTGCGCCTGGGCCGGCGTTGCATCGCTCACGCGAAAGAGGTCGGCCTGGCGGATGATCTGCGCCATCTGCTGTCCGCGTGCGCCCTGATCGAGCATCACCAGCGCCACCGGGCTGCGGCCAACCGCCCCTGCTGAGAGCGCGTCGACAAACAGCAGCGCGAGGGCGGGCAGCACCGTGATCGCCACGTTGGACGGCTGGCGCAGCCACACGCGCAGGTCTTTTTTGCAGATCGTCCAGGCTGCGCGCACAAAGGCTCGGAGCGTCTTCATTCTCTCTCCTTCGACTCAATGTGCCAGGGTACTGCGCCGCACGACGATGGTTGCCAGGACCAGCCCGCCCAGCGCATAGGCGGCCAGGATCAGCGCGTTGATGCCGATCCCCTGCGTATTCAGGGTAAAGTCATGGACGGCGTGCTGCAGCACCACGATGGCGTAATAGACGGGGAGCACGCGGGCAACCAGCTGCTCGATCGGCGCGAAAAAGGAGATGGGACCAAAGGGACCGGAGAGAAAGAACAGCGGAACGCACAGGCCAATGGCCAGCGTGGCCAGCGGTGTGCGCCGCTTTAACCAGGTTCCGAGCAGCGTACCCCAGGCGTTGAAGAGCGCGAGGACGAGCAGGGTGAAGCCGATCAGTTCGCCCCAATGCACCGGCCTGATGCCCATCACGGCGATCAGGAACGCGAGGACGACAGTGGCCCCCGCCAGACCGATCAGGAACGCTGCCAACATCTTGCCCAGCAGGACAGCCAGCCGGCTGGCCGGGGACAGCAGGAGTTCTTTCATTGTTTCACGCTCCCACTCCACCGCCGCTGCTGTGCCCGCTTGCACCATGCCCCCGACCATCAAGCCGATCACCAGAATGGGAACCGCCAGGTAGGGGATGTAGCCGAGATCCTGCGGGTAGGCGTCGCGCTCCTGCGGCGTGATGGTCACGACAGAGGGCTCGGCTCTGGCGTAGAAGCTGGTGATGGAGAGCGGCAGCGCGCGGCGAATATCGTTGGTGAAATCGGTATTGAGGTTGTTGATCTGCACCCCCACCACAACGCTCTGGTTGTGCCGGATGCGCGCATCAAAGTCTGCCGGGATCATGACGACGGCCACAATCTTGCCCTGCTCGATCAACGCATCGGCCTGCTCTGCGCTGGCTCGCTGTAACACAAACGAATGGGCCTGGCTCATGGCCGTGTAGAACTGCTGCGCGAGCGGCCCGCTATTCTGCATGACCACCGCCGTGGGAGCCAGCCCTCCGCTGATCACTAGCAGGCTCATCAGCACCAGCACGTTCAGCGGCAAAATGATCGAGACCAGCGTATAGAGCGGCTCGGAGCGTGCGCTTTTGAGGTCCTTTCTCAGACAGGCCCACACGACGCGCAAGGTGTAGCCGAGTGTATGCATGATGCGTGCCTCCTAATCTCGTAGCGCCGTTCCTGTTAAACGCAGGAAAATCTCATCCAGAGTCGGTTCGCGCACAGCGATCTGACGCAGCTCCCCGGCTCCAGTCACCAGGGTGATGATCTGCGGCACGACATCACTGCCCCCTTGCGTCGTCACCCGCAGGGACGTTCCCTCCTGAACCACTTCCTTGACGCCTGGGAGTCGACGGATGTCATCCGCGGCCGCGCTTGGCTGCGCCGTTTGCAGTTCCACGACGAGGCCTGCGTAGGTCTGCTTGAGGTGCTCCGGGGTGTCGACGGCGATGAGCTTGCCATGGTCGATGATGGCGATGCGCTCGCAGAGGGCCTGCGCCTCTTCCAGGTAGTTGGTGGTGATGAGCACAGTCTTGCCCTCTTTGTGCAGCGAGAGGATGTAGTCCCAGATGGCGCGGCGCGACTGCACATCCACGCCCAGGGTGGGCTCATCGAGGTAGAGGAGGTGTGGATCATGCAGCAGCGCGCGTGCCAGGGCGAGTCGGCGCTTCATCCCGCCGGAGAACGTGCTCACACGCGAACGCTTGCGTTCTTGCAATTGGACTAGGTCGAGCATCTGCGTGATGCG